>JGI20213J14113_1000107_pt1 | contig 17357 bp, 17 predicted proteins | sample WetSurMetagenome_3_FD_14113 | JGI IMG/M metagenome (IMG submission 14113) | reverse complement strand
CAGGTAGAATACAATTGTTACCTCTATACGTCACTCCGTTAGCATACAGGGTCTTGCATCTTCCTTGCTCGGCGCCGCGTTACACCCTGAACAAACGTTCTCCCAAATTGTTCCAGCGGCGCTTCCACATTTGTTGGCCGCTGCATTGCTCTACCTCGCTGCGTTTGGCCTTCTACATCGACCGAATCTCCTCCTGCCCTTGGCGCTCAGATTTCTTTTGGTGTGTTGTTCCGTGTCGTATATTGCGGTTCGTATCGGCATCAAGGATTATTCTTAGTCTTCATAGTGTTTCTCTACTGGGTTTTCATAAAATCATTGAATAAGGAAACCATAACCAGAAGAAAGCACCTGCTCTTCAATATCGGCCTCTATGTAGCAATGCTAACCCTGATTTTGGGCAACGTAGCCAGGACGTCAAACGCGGTGTGGACCGACATCAATATGGAAATGAGTTCAAGTAGGGCATTCGGCGAGTTCCTGAACAGCGTGGAACCCTATCGAGATGCGATTATCGTCCCGGAACCGGATTTCTTACTTGAGTCTCTGCCGTATTATGCAAAGAATAGGATCTATCTTCCGAGAGAACATCGTTTTGGCACAACAGTATCATGGACGACCGAAGCGAATTATCGCCTCTCCCTCGGCGAGTTGTTATCGGTTGCTCGCGGTATAAAGACCCTCTATGGTCAATCAGTATTGATTGTGCTTGGACATTGGCACTTGGACATTGGGATGTTGACAAATACAAGTCTGGCGAGAAGAAATATTCATTTAACAAAGGTTTTTCGTGGAATGCCAATGAGTCTGTGGATTTCAACGACTGTCTATGGCGACGAAAAATACAGGGTCTACACCATCAGGTAATAGGGAAACATCCTTCCTTAAACAGACTCCAAAATTAAAGTATGGATTCTGATCTAAACTTCATAATGGAGTAAATACGTTAAAAAGTTTTCCAGCTGTTGATTGCCGAATAAAAGTGTTATATTTTATATGCGTCTATCCGAGTTTGCGATCTGTTTTATCTGAAGTACACGGAGATTTTTACTATGATTCTTGGCAAGAAACTCATCGTTATAATGCCTGCTTATAACGCAGAAAAAACTATTCGCAAGACCTATTCAGAAATTCCCCTTGAATATGTAGATGAGGTAATCCTTGTTGACGACGCCTCAGAGGATAGTACTTCGAAAATAGCACGAGAATTGGGCATAGATACTGTAATTCATACTGAAAATACTGGATATGGTGGAAATCAGAAAACATGTTATATGGAAGCACTCAAACATGGTGCCGATATTGTCGTCATGGTACATCCAGACTACCAGTATTCACCACGTCTTGTAACCGCTATGGCTTCTATGATTGCATCAGGGCATTATGATATTGTGCTCGGCTCAAGAATATTAGGTGGCACAGCATTAAAGGGCGGAATGCCTTATATAAATATATTGCCAATAGATTTCTCACTCTAATTGAAAATATTGTACTTGGTGTTAAGCTTTCGGAATACCATACTGGATTCCGAGCCTATGCTCGTGAGGTATTGGAGGTATTACCTCTCAATGAAAATTCCAATGATTTTGTTTTCGACAACGAATTGCTTGTGCAGGCTGTTTATTTTAAATTCAAAATCGGTGAACTGAGTTGTCCTACCAAATACTTTAAAGATGCATCTGTCATAAATTTCAATAAAAGTATGAAATATGGGGTTGGCGTCTTGGCAACCTTGATAAAATATATATTAGCTAAACTATATTTTAAGAGGTTTGCGATTTTTAGTACTGAAGGCCAAAAGCTTCAAAACAAATGAAGAGGAATCAGAACTTTAAATACTATCGAAAGAAGCACAGAATCATAGACGGTCATGAGAGGCAAACATCCTTCCTGAAATAAATAAATTTACAAGTCCAGGTAAAAGATGTATGTTTCAATTAGAAACAAATTCAGAGAGAGGTTGCTTTGAACCTGCATGGATTCATAGAACAAGTTATCTCCTTTATGCGAAACAATCCGCTAATAGCGCTGATCGCAGTTGTGGTTTTCCTTTTCTTAATCTATAGAAGACCAAAGTTAATGCTGTCGCTTTTTATCCTAACGCTTTTATTGGCCAGCGTTTACTATGTGATTATGGAAGCGGCCTCATCAGCCAAAACAGAGAAGCAGCGGTTGATCCATGAATCTGAAGAGAGTTCGACAATCGACAGGAAGTGAAATTTTAAAAACGAGTGCGCTACCACCTTCATTATCAATGCGTCAGAGCAGCTTTTCAGGATGATTTATTAAAGCGGAAATAGTTATGATAAAAAGGTTAAATGTATAATTCAGAGAATAATTCATGAAAGGTAAAGTCTATTTAGTAGGCGCCGGTCCGGGCGATATTGGTCTTCTCACGGTGAAAGGCCTGAGATGCCTGAAAAAGGCAGAGGTGGTTGTTTATGATTTTCACCTCAATGCCCAGGTTCTGAACTATATCAACCATAATGCAGAATTCATATACGCAGGTAAACGCGGCGGACATCATACATTAACCCAGGATGAAATCAATGCCATCCTTGTAAAGAAGGCAAAGGAAGGCAAGAATATCTGCAGGCTGAAAGGCGGAGATCCCTTTATATTCGGGCGCGGAGGAGAAGAAGCTGAGGCATTATCAAGAGAGGGGATAGAGTTTGAAGTTGTGCCTGGTGTGAGCTCATCTGTTGCAGCCCCTGCATATGCAGGAATTCCATTGACCCACAGACTTGTCTCATCTTCATTTGCTGTTATCCCCGGATATGAAGATGTTACGAAAAAAGAGAGCACAATTGACTGGTCAAAGATTTCAACCGGTGTCGGGACCCTTGTATTCCTCATGGGTGTAAAAAACATTGACGTGATTACTGAAAAATTGATTGAGAATGGGCGTTCTCCTGAGACCCCTGTTGCTGTAATCAGATGGGGCACAAGGTCTGATCAGAGAACGGTTATCGGGACATTAAAAAATATTGTGGAACAGGTGAAAGAAAAACATATCAAACCACCTGCTGTTATGGTAGTTGGAGATGTGGTGAAACTCAGAGACTCCCTGAAATGGTATGAGAAAAAACCAATGTTCGGCTACAGGATACTTGTGACAAGGGAACATATGGAAGGGTTTGAATTATTAGAGGAACTTGGTGCAGAGATAATCGAATTTCCAACGATCGAGATTGTCCCTCCGGAAACATATGATGAGCTTGATCTCTCAATAGATAGAATAAATACTTATAACTGGATCATCTTTACAAGCAGAAACGGCGTTAAATATTTTTTCAAAAGGTACTTTGAAAAAAACAAGGATATTAGGGATTTAAAAGGTATACATATCTGTGCTATCGGTATCAGGACAGCTCAGGAGATACAGAAATACGGCATGAAGGTTGATTTGATTCCTGAAGAATTCCGCGCAGAAGGACTCATTGAGGCATTTGCAAAAGAGCAAAGAACAAAGGGCAAAGAGCGCAGAGCACTCTTGAAAGATATGCGGTTTCTTCTTCCGAGAGCTGAGAAGGCGAGGGAGATTTTCCCGGAAAAGGTCAGGGAAATGGGTGGTGAGATAGATGTGCCTGTAACATACAGGACAATAAAACCGGAATCCCGCGGGAAGAGACTCAGGAGGTTTCTAAAGGAAGGACGGATTTCGATTGCCACTTTCACAAGCGCAGCAACCTTTAATAACTTCAGGGAGATAATGGGAGAAGATGCAGAAGCGCTCCTTAAGGGCGTAACCATAGCAGTTATCGGGCCTGTCACAGCTAAGGCTGTTGAAAAAGCAGGACTGCATGTCGATATAATGCCGAAAAAGGCAACCATCGGGGCAATGATAGAGGAGATAATCAAATGGACAGGAGAAAAAGATAAAAGAGCAACAAAGGATGTGAGCAAAAACACCGATGAGCCTTCCTGAAATAGATACCCTCGCCTTTTTTTTAATCAATAAAAATCTCCAGAACAGCCTCTTTGATATTGTAATGCCTTTTGTAACGGATAAGTCTTATCTGATTTTCCTGCCTCTTTTTTTGTTGTTCCTTTTTAAAGACAGGGAAAAGGCGTTCATAGCCTTAATATTGGGGATAGTCTCTCTATTAATCGCTGACTGGTCTGCTAACATTCTTAAGCACTATTTTGAACGCATAAGACCGTGCAATGCGCTCGACGGTGTGAGGCTTCTTGCAGGATGCGGGAAATCATTTTCAATGCCTTCAAATCATTCTGTAAATGCCTTTGCTTTTATCTCTCCGCTTTATATGCTACTGAAAAACAGGATGCGATACGCCTTCATTGCTATTGCAATCCTTGTAGGGTTTTCAAGGGTTTATGTCGGAGTTCATTATCCTTCAGATACTATTGCAGGAGCATTGCTTGGGGTGATGTTAGGGATATCCGTTGTCCAATTTTATCGCTGGTCATCTGAACGGTTTAAAGAAAAACCGGATACAACTATTCTTTTTGTTTTTCTCCTGTCACTCTCGCTCTTCCGAATATATTATATCCAGAACGGACCAATGGATTTAAGTCCTGACGAGGCCCAATATTGGGAATGGTCCCGTAGGCTTGATCTTAGTTATTACTCGAAAGGCCCGATGATAGCATACCTGATCCATCTTGGGACTTCACTCTTCGGCGATACTGTTTTTGGCATAAGGTTCATGGCTGTTCTTTTTTCAGGGTTAAGCAGTATCCTCACGTACAGTCTCGGCAAGAATATGTATGATGAAAAGGTCGGGCTTTTTTCAGCCATTATCATCCAGATCATCCCTCTTTTTTCAACATATGGAATATTATTTACGATAGATTCACCTTTTATTTTCTTCTGGATGTCATCTCTGTTTTTATTCCGGGAAGCAGTCGGTCAATCTCAGATCTCAAATCTCAAATCTCAGAAATATTGGATTTCCCTTGGTCTGTCCATCGGTCTTGGTTTGTTGACAAAGTACACCATGGCCTTTTTCTATTTATGCGCATGTTTATTCCTGGCGGTTTCTGCGGAAAAGAGAAGGCTTTTATTAACAAGAGGCCCGTATATTGCATTACTTATCAGCCTTATAGTTTTCAGTCCAGTGATGCTGTGGAATGCACAGCACGATTGGGTTACACTGAAACATACAGCAGGGCAGGCACATATAGCACAAGGCATCCAGTTATCCCTGAAAAGTTTTGCTGAATTCATTGGTTCTCAATTCGGTGTGATAACGCCTCTTTTGCTCATACTCATGATTATTTCAGTCCTAAAACTTAGAAGAGAGCAGGAAGGTCCTTATCTCTTCTGGTTTTCGATCCCTGTGCTTGCATTTTTCCTTTTAAAGAGCATTCAGGCAAAAGTGCAGGCGAACTGGGCATTGCCCGGATATATAACAGGAATTATTTCCTTTAGCGCTATATATCTAAGAAGATTTGATACCGATGGAAAGGGGAAGAAAATTCTCGTATCAGCTTCTCTTATCATGTCCCTTATACTGACTTCAATAGCTCATTATCCCCAGATACTGGACCTCCCTGCTGAACTTGATCCTGCATCCAGGATTCAAGGCTGGCAGGCGCTTGGAGAAGAGGTTACGAGAGTGTATGAGCACATGTCTTCAGTAAATCCTGTGTTTATATTTTCTGACAAATATCAGGTATCGAGTGAGCTTGCTTTTTATGTTAAGGGGCATCCTGTAACCTATTGTATAAATCTCGGCCGCAGAATGAACCAGTATGACCTCTGGCCAGGGTTTCATAACCTGCGTAATTATGATGCAATCTTTGTCAGAATCGGGGACAAAAGATTGCCGGAAGAGGTGTCTGCTTCTTTTGATAAGGTTGAGAAAAAGGTTTATACAGCTTATACTAAAAAACATGCTGAAATCAGGGATTATTCGATATTTATGTGCTATGGTTTTAAGGGATTAAAGGAAGTGAGACCGGAGGCCTATTAATGACCCTTTCAGTAGTTATACCTGTTTACAATGAAGAAGAGAATATTCAGTTGCTGCATGCAAAACTGAAGGAAGCACTGGTTATTATTAACAATGAATACGAAATACTTTTTGTGGATGATGGCAGTACCGACAGAACACTTCCTATCCTTGAGGAGATTCAGGCAGGTGATAAACATGTGATAGTCCTGAGTCTGAGACGCAATTTCGGACAGACTGCAGCCTTTGCAGCAGGGTTCGATTTTGCACGGGGGGATGTTATTGTGACAATGGACGGTGATTTACAGAATGACCCCGCTGATATACCAAAGCTCCTTGAACGCATAAAAGACCATGACCTTGTCAGTGGCTGGAGGAAAAAAAGGAAAGACCCGTTTTTCACAAGAAGGCTGCCTTCCATAATGGCAAACTGGCTGATCAGTAAAGTAACAGGTGTGAAGCTCCATGATTATGGATGTTCACTGAAGGCATACAGAAGGGATGTTATAAAAAATCTGAAGCTCTACGGAGAGATGCACCGGTTTATCCCTGCTGTTGCAAGCTGGTATGGTGTCCGCGTTGCTGAGGTAGAAACTGTTCATCATTCAAGAATGCATGGCAAATCAAAGTATGGTATTTCACGAACACTAAAAGTTGTCCTGGATTTAATTACAGTAAAATTTCTCCAGAGTTTTTCTACAAAGCCGATCCAGTTTTTTGGCCCTGTCGGTGTATTCAGCGGTTTTCTCGGTTTTCTCATATCTTTATATCTTACGGTCGACAAGATATTTTGGGGCCGTGATATTGGAGGCAGGCCGCTCCTTTTGCTTGGAGCCCTCCTGATTATCGTCGGCATCCAGGTTATAGGGATGGGGCTGCTGGGAGAAATGCTCGTTAGGGTTTATCACGAAAGTCAGAAAAAACCAATCTACGTGATTAAAAAGATCATTGGCCCCGAAAGCAAATAAGATATTCCTTCTCATTTTAAAGCTTTCGGTAAGCTCTGTGCTCCTTTATATTGTTTTATCGAAAACGGGAATAGATCGTGTTTTATTGACGATAAGGGGTATGAGTGTTTCAGCCTTTATCTTTGCTGTAATGCTATATATTGTTGCCCAATTCGTGTCTACATTCAGGTGGAAGCTCCTTCTGCCGGAAGGCCCGGATATCAAAAAGCTGTTTTCCTTAACTATGATAGGATCCTTTTTTAACACTCTTCTTCCAGGGATAATTGGAGGGGATGCGGTTAAGGGTTTTTATCTTTACAGGGTAACAGGGAATGCGAGTCTTGCCTTTGCTTCTATTTTTATGGACAGATATCTTGGTTTTGCAGTTTTGATCGCAATAGGCGCCATTGCTTATCCCTTTGGTTACAGATATATTCAGGGGTCCCGTATAGAGTGGATCCTGCCTGCAATAGTTTTATCCTTTATTATAGGAAGCCTGCTTTTTTTTGCCCTGCGTATCGGGCAAAGAATACGTTTTTTCTCGGAATTTTATAATTATTTCAAGGCATACCGAAATCAGAAAACTGTTATCAGTAAAGCAGTGGCATTGTCAGTTTTAGTTCAACTTGCAGGCATGTTTGGTGTATATATCCTTGCGCTCGGACTTGGAGAGCATATACCTTTCCTTGCATTCCTGATTTTTTTGCCGATCATAATACTGTTCACTACCCTGCCTATATCTATTTCCGGCCTGGGGGTAAGGGAAGGCGCTTTTGTACTTTTTTTCGGACTTGTTGGAATTAAGCCTGAGGTTGCGACTGCCATTGCCTTATTGTGGTTTCTTGCAGTATCAACAGGCAGTATTTGGGGTTTGCTTGAGTATATCAAATACAAAAAAGAAANAGTGAATGTTGAAATGAGATGAACAGGCAAAGGAGGAAGAAAAATGTTCTTGTATCTTGTTCAGCACTCAGAAGCAAAAAAGGAAGGGGAAGATCCTTCAAGACCTTTATCTGAGCGGGGTATTCAGGATATAACAAAAGTTGCCTTGTACGTGTCACAATTGAATATACCGATAATTAAAATATTCCACAGCACAAAATTACGGGCAAGACAGACCGGAGAAATCTTATTTGAACATCTCAGGCCTCTGAAGGGCATATCAGAAACAGATGGCCTTGCTCCACTCGATGCCGCGAATATATGGGCGGAGCGGCTCAAAGACATAAACGATGACATCTTCCTTGTAGGGCATATGCCGCATCTTGGCAGACTTGCATCATTATTGCTATCTGGTAACGCAGATAAGAATATTATTTCATTTAAAATGGCAGGGGTTGTCTGCCTTAAAAGAGAAGATGGAGGTGTGTGGTCTTTGCAGTGGATGCTGACACCTGAGACAGTTGTTGGAGCAAAAGGTATGGATTCTTACTGCGATGGGCTTTAATAGTAAAGGAGAGTTGATATGAAACTGAAATTTCTTGGTGGGGCGAGGACTGTTACGGGATCCTGTTTTTACATTGAGTGTAATGATCTCAAGATTCTTGTCGACTGTGGTATGCATCAGGGGGAGGATGCAGATGAGTTAAACAGGGCTGTTTTTGAATTTCAGCCTGAAGACATCGATTATGTCTTTATCACCCATGCGCACATAGACCACTCAGGCATGCTCCCAAGGGTTGTTAAGGATGGTTTTCAGGGCAGAATCATAACAACATCTGCAACAAGGGATCTTCTCGAAATGATGCTTTATGATTCAGCAAATATACAGGAGAACGATGCAGCCTGGCTTACCAGGAAGGTTGTCAGGGCCGGCAAACCTGCTGTTCTCCCCCTTTATACTACAGAAGATGTTGCAGATGTAATCCCCCTCTTTGATATAAAACCATATGACCAGATATTTCATCTTGGCAGCGGCATCAAATACAGATTCCTTGACGCAGGGCATATACTTGGTTCAGGCACCCTTGAATTATGGTATCAGGATAGCGGGAAGGAAAAGAAAATTGTATTTTCCGGAGATATAGGCAAGAAAGGCAATCCGATCATCAGAGACCCGTTAATCCCTGTTGAAGCAGATTTCATAGTTATGGAATCAACCTATGGCAACAGGCTGCATAAACCCATGCAAGACAGCATCAATGAACTGGCAGAGGCTATAAAGGTAACATTCAAGAAGGGAGGCAATGTCTTTATACCTTCTTTTGCAGTGGGAAGGACACAGGACCTGCTTTATATCCTGAATAACCTTGTAAGAGAAAAGAGGCTGAATAGTATTCATGTCTATCTTGACAGTCCGCTTGCAGAAGAGGCAACGAAAGTATATCTTGCACATCCTGAATGTTTTGACGATGAGGCAAGGAAATTCTTTTCCACAAAGAATTTCGACAGCTCTATCAAATTGCATTTTGTAAAGAGCGTTAAGGATTCAATGGCATTAAACAAAAGAAAATCAGGCATACTTGTGATTGCCGGCAGTGGCATGTGCGATGGTGGAAGGATACGGCATCATCTGAAACATAATCTCTGGAGATCTGAGTGCAGTGTTATATTCGTTGGGTTTCAGGGACATGGCACCCTTGGAAGAAAGATTGTGGATAGAGCAAAGTTTGTTCAGATCCTCGGAGATGACATAGCTGTTAATTCATCTGTCTTTACAATAAATGGTTTTTCTGCACATGCAGATCAGGCAGAACTTATCGGATGGCTGTCATGTTTTAAGAATTCTCCGGAGGTATTTATCGTGCATGGTGAAGAGGAAGTCTCTCTTTCTTTTGGAGAGCTGGTTAAAGAGAAATTTGGATTTAAAACGCATATCCCTGAAAAAGGTGAGGCCTTTGAGCTTTAAATCAAAGAGTTCAACTATTCATCAGAAAAGAGATTTCTCGCGGAAATATTCTAAAATAATATTATGAAAGCTGAGAAAAATCTGATCATAGTCGGCGACAGGGTATTGATCGATCCTGATGAAGGGATAGATAAAAGAAGTTCAGGACTCTATCTCCCCCCTACTGTCAGGGAAAAGGAAAAGGTGCTCGGCGGGTACATTGTCAAAACCGGCCCTGGCTATCCTGTTCACGATCCCACCGCCACAGAGGAACGCTGGGCAGTCAGCAAGAAAAAAGAGGTAAAATACGTTCCACTCCAGGCAGCCGACGGCGATTACGCGATCTTTCTGAAAGAGGCAGCGGTTGAGATCGAATTCGAAGAGAAAAAGTATCTGATCGTCCCCCACACCGCCATCCTCGCCCTCGTCCGGATTGAGATATCGGAAGGAGAATCGGAGAATTAAATTATCTTTTTTAATATTTACTCAGAATTAATGTAGCCCAGTTTGAGGTGATCAAATGACTTCAACTATAGGTTTATTTCTTTTAGGATTAATAATCGGTGGAATTGGGGCATGGTTTGTTGCTTCTTCTCAGCGGCAGAAAAAAAATGCAGAACAGATTGCTGCTATTCAGGCTTCTCATGCAAATCAAATCACTGAGCTTGAAAAGCGTGCGAGTGGCGCCGAGGCAATTATCGTTGAACTAAGGCAGCAGGTTCAGCAGAGGGATACAGAGATAACGCGAATAAGAGGAGAGCTTAATACTGAAAGCGAATTAAGGGCACGGCTTGATGAGTCACAGAGACATCTTAAGGAAGAGATAGCACGGTTTCAGGAGATGGAGAGCAAACTTAGTGAGACATTTAAAGCCCTATCTCTGGATGCGCTCAGTAAAAATACTGACGAGTTTAAAAAGTATGCAGATGATTTTATAAAATTAGCTGAAGAAAAGCTGAAAACCCAAACAGTTCAAGGGACGAAAGAACTTGAAGGTAAAAAAGAACTCATAGACCAGAATATTGAGACAATCAGTAAGACGCTTTCTGAAGTTCAGAGAAGGATTGAGGAGGTCGGTAAGACAAGCGGTGAAAAGTTTTCTGAGGTATCCACGCTGATTAAAAAACATGAAGATGTTACCTCCAAACTGAAAGATACGACTGAACACTTGAGCCATGCCCTCGCAAGCTCCAAGAAAAGAGGTGAATGGGGAGAACGGATGGCAGAAGATATTATTAATCTCATCGGTATGATAGAAGGTATTAATTACATAAAACAGAAGACCCTGGATAGCTCGGCGGGAAGGCCGGATTATACGTTTTTCCTTCCAAACAAACTAAAAATCAATATGGATGTGAAGTTCCCTATTGATAATTACATGAATTATCTCAAGGCTGAATCTGATCATGACAGAAAAAGATATAGAGATGAGCTATTAAAAAATACAAAGGTTATGATTAAACAGTTAACGACACGTGATTACATTAATCCTGCAGAAAATACGGTTGATTATGTGATTATGTTCATTCCGAATGAGCAGGTATATAGTTTCATCAATGAAGCAGACATGACAATAATGGATGAGGCTTTAAGGCAAAAGGTTATTTTATGTTCGCCTTTTACACTTTACGCAGTGCTTGCTGTAATAAGACAGGCGATCGAAAACTTTAATCTTGAGCGGACTGCCTCAGAGATACTTAAACTGCTAAGTGAATTTTCAAAACAATGGGATGCCTATAAAGAAAAATTCAGGCTCATGGGAGAAAGACTGGATGCTGCCAAAAAGGAATATGATGCGCTCTTAACGACACGTGGTAATATGCTTGAGAGGCCCTTAAAGAAAATAGAAGAAATAAGAAAGCAGAAAGCAATTGACTTTGATGAAAAGATTAAACTTGATGAAATAGCTCTACTTTGATAACGTTATGGAAAATAACCATATGCGAACATATAGGATCAACATAAAAAATAAATTACAAAAAAGGAGGAAGAGATCATGTCAGAGAAATTAGGTCACGAAGAGTTTGTAAAAAAGGCTATTGTAACCTTAAGAAAAGAAGGATACAAAGGGATTCATACAGTATTTTCAGGGTTTAACACCGCTTTCAAGAAATACTTCGATGGAGAAAACCCTGTTGAGGTTACCAATAAGCTTGCACAGGAAGGAAAGGTTGTAATCAGACCCGTCAAAGGTGGAGTGATGCTGTATCTGCCCGAGGATGCGCCTGCTTCAAGGGATGTGGCAGATGAGGCATTGAAGAAAATGGGCCTTGAATGAAATTAAGTTCTGCCGGACTGGAAAAAGACATAAGAAAGGCTTATTGCTGAAACAATCCTGATTGCAGGAATTGAACAATTGAAAAGTAAAGAGTTATGAGGTTGGGTTCATTTCTATGGAATCCAGCCATTCAGTAATCTCTTTTTTCATCGCTTTTGCATTGAACCCATGCCATTTTTTCCTTACTTTTGGATGACCGGTCAGAATATCCTTGAATCTCCTGAAAGCGCCTTTCCCGTTAAGGGCTTCGGAAAGGGTTTCTTTAAGAAGAGGGTCTTCCAAAGTCTCTATGAATGCAGCTATGGATTGAAAAGCCATTGCAGAGTTCCTTTCAGGTATGCGGATGAACCGGCCTTGTTCGTCGAGGAGGATCTCCAGCGCCAGTTCTACTTCATCTACCATCCAATCCGGGATCTCAGGCTCCTGATCGAATTCTATATACTCTATGTCATCATCTATCTCATCAGAATCACTATCATATAATTTAGATTTGCACTCCCTCAGAATCTCATCTGAAAATGTCATAACTTCACCTGTCTCGACATCAAGAAAGTAGTCGAAGGTATCTCTTACAACGTCTTCCATAGCCTTCTGGATCTCGTCAAAATTTATCTTCGGCAGTCTCAATCTTTGCCTCGCAGACCTTTCTCCAGTCACATGCACTGCAATATTCCTTTGACCATTGGCTGAAAACCTCTGGTATTTTATTTTTTATATTCAACCATAAAACTTTGTCCAGGTGTTTTACCCCTAATAATTTGAGCGCATTCCTGTCCATCTCTTTTATCTCAGATTCAGCCTCATCATCATAAAAGCAGATTTTATCTTTCAGATAAGGACACATTGTGCAGATATCATCTGGTCCCGGATAAACCTCTATATNCTCTCCATCCTCTACTCTTTCAATGATTTTCTGAAGATTTTTTATAAATTCAGGATTATAACCTTCACCCTTGAAGAAATGGAGACAAATAAGATGATGACCTCTGAGCTTAATTGGCAGTGTTGGCAGAGACTTCATATATTTAAGATTGGAGCAACGGGTCTCTTATGCCTGCTTCTTTGAAGCCCTTTGCCCTGAAAACACAGCTGTCACATCTGCCGCAAGGAACGAGTTTTAAGTTTTGAGTTTTAAGTTTTGAGTTTTTTTCTTTAAAGCTTTTTGCTTTTAACCTTTGACTTTTAGGTTGCGGGTCATAGCAACTCCATGTGAGTGAGAAATCAAGCCCCAGTTCAATCCCTTTTCTGATGATCTCTGACTTTTTCATGGAAATGAGAGGTGCATTAACTTTAAATCTTAATTTGCCTTCAACAGATATTTTTGTCGCAAGGTTTGCCATCTCCTCAAATGCCTTCAGATATTCCGGTCTGCAGTCAGGATAACCGCTATAATCTATGGCATTGGCTCCGATAAAAATATATTCCGCCAAAAGGACTTCTGCCCATGCCAGAGCAAAAGACAGGAATATCGTGTTTCGGGCCGGGACATAGGTTGCCGGAATTAATGCAGGATGTGGAATGCGGGATGCAGAGTTTTTCGCTCTAGGCTTGACGCTCAACGCGTCACGATCTTTTGGCACCTCTATCTCTGATGTTAAGGCGGAACCACCGATCTCACGCAGGTCAAAATTAATGATGAGATGTTTTTTGACACCAAAGGCTGCNGCAACCAATTTTGCGGACTCAAGTTCTCTCTTGTGGCGCTGGTTATAGTCAAAGCTCAGGGCATGTACGTTGTAGCATTCAGATTTTGCAATTGCAAGTGCAGCAGAAGAATCAATCCCGCCGCTTAGGAGAACTACTGCCTTTTTAACATTTTTTGAGTAAATATCATCTTTCATCAGTAAATATCGTCAGATGTACCCTCCTGGGCGTCTGGACCTTTGCTGAGAACGATGAACGTATAGTTATTATGTTTATAAATGTAAGGGTTCCCCCAGGGATCCAATCTTTTGGAAACAAGATCAAATGACTCAGGATACGAGCCATGCTCGAATTTGTATGCCTCTATTTTAAACCTTATACCATCAATGGCCTCTGAAGCATGGAATCTCTTGAATGTATTGGCAGAGCTGAAAAATACTGGAAACAGGGAAAGTAAAAATGCAGACAAAATAGCTAATATAGGTAGAAAACGATATGAAAATACAATTCTCCTCGACTCTACCCGAGGTGCTTCAGCAATAACAGGCAAAACCTCCTTAGTCTGAATATTCCCTTTTTCAATAAGAGAAACAAGGGTCTTTGACACAGAGAAATCGTCTTTCCCGGTGAAATCTATTATCGTACTGACATCGTTTTCTCCATCAACAAGTGAAAGAATTTCTCTTTCCTCTTCAGTCAGTTCCTTTATATCTGCAGCNTTCTTTGTAAATACAGTATCAANNGTTATCTTGCCCTCAATAAGAGTCCATTCATCNACTATCCTCAACCCCTCCATAAGGATGTGCTGAGTGTCAATTGACATNGGGATATCNTTATCTACCGGGACTTCCTGTGGTGTGAACTCATATGATCCTTCTTTCCAGCCGAATATCTGAACTACGGTCTCTTTTATCTGNCCCGTGATTATTTCTTCAATCTGTTCTTTCTGTNCGATTCCCTTTTTAACAAGGAGATTTCCNAGCCTTGCATTAGAGCTGCGTTGTTCATCAAGCACAGCCTGTAAGTCTTCNTCTCGTAAAATGCCCTTTTTTACAAGTATTTTCCCAAGNCGGTTTGCCTCTATCCTTCTCTTTGATTCTGCGCCTACGATATTCCCGTTGATGAAGAGCAGTCTTATCTTATCCATGCGGCCTTCAAGGGTGAGCACACCTGTCTTCCGCTGGAAAAAAATCAGCTGGAGTATGTCAGCGAGACCAAAATCTTTCAGAGATCCTTCTAAAGCCAACCTTTTGCAAGCCTCCGTCTTGTTATGATGTTAGATATAAAATATAGCGCGATCATTAAAAATAGCGAACTTAAGTTTAACCAGAGATGTGAAAAGCCGGACATCTCTATTGTGAATATCCAATTCGTCAAAGGAACAAAAAGTAAAAATAAAAACGCCCAGAGAAACAGGAAACCGTATAAAACACTTCCTGCATATATTTGACCCAGGCCAGGTATTATGAAAGAGATGATTTTTATCATATCTCTTCTCTTTTTCTGGTATTCATAAACAGCCAGAATTCTTGCAACTCTCTCCTTTGCGTCCAGTTCATCAAGCTTTACCAGAGATCTGTAACATTGCAGGCACATATGCCCCCATAGGATGTGTTTTTCACATTTGCTGCAGAGGATATTTCCGCACCTTTTACACCTGTAAGCCGTTTGTTTAAAGCGATTGTCCATGATATAAAAAAAGATTACCATTATTAATGCAAGCACAGGCATAAAGATAACCGGTACTATTGATAACCCCAAAGCCGGAGAGCGAAATGTCATTCCCCTGGAATATTTCCAGAGAGCAGAGACGGGTAACCCCTCATCAACAACAAACCTGTTAGGGTTCCTCCCTGCTGTGGTTCTGAACCTTGATACAGCATCGTTATCCAATCTTTGAGCTGAGAGAAAATATTCCTCGCCTTTGTCAAACTCGAGTGTTTCTCTATACACCTGGCTGAGATTGTAAAGTACAGAAGGAAGTGCTTTCAGTTCAGCAGCTTTTCTGTATAGTTCCTTTGCTTTTTCTAAGTCTTTGACGGCAACATAGCAATTTGCAAGATTATTATATGTCCGGGGATCTGGTTTTAGAGCAAGGAGTTTATTGTAGACATCTATTGCTTCGATATAACCGCCTTCACGCTTTAGTGCCAGAGCATATGAGAAGAGTTCGACAGAGTTATCCTTATTTTTTAAGACTGAGAGCGCGTATGTGTTACCCTTTGATTCATTGACCTGCACAACAGCTTTTAATGTCCCCGAGGAAGATGCGTTGAAAATCATTGAAAACGCAAAGAAGACAAGAGGCAGAGAAAGCAGGAAGAGGAGGTAAAGATATACAATGATCCTGTCCCATTTTGTCATGTAGAAGCTGATGATAATGAGTAATCCTCCTAATAAATAAAGAGGTCCGAACAAAGAGAACAGAAGAACAAGCAGGATAAGTGCCTTGCCTCCGGCCTCTTGTATATCATGGGAGAACAAGGGGATATCTTTCGGAAGCCTTATCATGACAATGATTAGCATGGCAGAGATAAAAGAGAGTATAGTACTCATGAACAAAGAGGAGGCCATCATAAATGACCACCAGAAATTCCTCTTATAAGCAGCTATCCCCTCTAATATGTAATCAACGGCCTCAAATACTCCTTCAGGCTTAATATTAAAGCTGGCCTTTGATAATTCAAAGTAAACAGCAGGCAGGTCAGGAGAATACCTTAAAGCATCTCTCAGAAGACTTTTGGCTTGGGCATTGTCAACTTTTGATTGCTGTATGAGAAGGTAAGAATAAGGTTCTGAGTTTCTTATGCCCCTGTTTAATTGTTCTTCATATAGATCTGTGCCAAAGGACAGAGAAGGAATAAGGAGCAAATGTAAAAATAGGAGAAAGGCTGATTTTTTCATGCCCGCTCTCCTATCTTACTTTCAGTGCCTTTCATAAGCTTCTGAATATTATCTCTGTGTTTTATTAATACAAGCACAGAGATCAGAATTGCTATGGCTAGTTTCCCTCTACTGTCGGGGTCAAAGAGCAGGATATTTACCGGGAAGAGTCCGAATGCTACAATTGCTCCAAGGGATGAGTATTTTGTAAAAAAAGCTACTAATAACCAAAGCAAAAGTGTTATCAAAGCTGCCTTAGGTGTATAGATCAAAAGGACTCCAAGACTTGTCGCAACGCCTTTGCCTCCCTTGCCCCCCAAAAAAATTGAGAAATTATGTCCCAGTATCGCAGAGATGCCAATAAGCCCTTCATATAAAGGTCCCACTCCCAAATACCTTCCTATTGCAACAGCAACGGTGCCTTTAAAGACGTCCCCGAGAAGGGTTAAAGCAGCCGGCCATCTGCCGAGCGACCGTAAGACATTTGTTGCACCGATATTCCTGCTGCCAACCTTTTTTAGATCGACCCCTTTTGCCTTTGCTATTATTATACCAAAGGGGATGGATCCAAGAATAAACGCAATAATCAAAAGCAGGCTTATTTTAATCATATACTCTTTTAAATCTTTTTCCCGAAAGATATTGTGTATTGTACGCCTGATATAATAGATAAAAAGAGTGCTGCCCAAATCAGGACTATACCGATATCATAAAGATCAATATCAAATATGCTTCTCCCGAGTATGAGGCAGAGGATTGCTATGATCTGTATCGTTGTCTTTATCTTTCCTCCGAGTTCAGCCGGTATAACTATGTCCTTTGAAAGGGCAACTACCCTCAGACCGGTCACAAGGAATTCTCTT
>JGI20213J14113_1000106_pt1 | contig 17422 bp, 17 predicted proteins | sample WetSurMetagenome_3_FD_14113 | JGI IMG/M metagenome (IMG submission 14113) | reverse complement strand
ATCTGCTTTTCTAAGTCAGAGATCATGCACGATACCGTCATTGGCTTACTGATTAACAAAGTAGAGTTTGGCGTTGATATTTATGATAAATCACTGGCTTGAACCATTACCAGTTGGTAAGAATAAGTAACCGGACTGACAATGGTATTCACCAGAAAGTTAATGAGAGAGCGATGCAAGGTTAAAAATATCCTTCAATTGGACAATGATGGTCTCGATGAAACTGCGTTTTCTGAGGATCAGTTTATTGAAAGTGGCTATGATGCCAAGCTTCATGTTCTTTTTTAGCGTGGTAATTAATCCGACATTCTGAGTGCTAGTCACTCTGTGAGTTTTTGTGAACAATAGCCATGATCGCCAAATAATTTATCCATTAACGGCTTAGCCCGATAAGATAGAGGGACTCGAACATCGACATTGCCGTGTATTAGGCAAAAGGACAGGATGTCACCACAGTCATTGACGGTAAAATGCAACTTCAAACCATAAAACCAACCCGTTGATGATTTACTTGGTCTTGCCTATTCAGTAAATGTTTTATGGCGGGGAATGCCGATATTTTCGCACACGCGTAATGCGGTTGAATCAACAAACGCAATCCCCGCACTTTTACCACAACGACTCTGCATAAAAGCGGTCAATGGCTCAAAAATCTTCCTCATCAATCCAACAAAACGGTTGTAACTTGGTAAGCGTGGAAACTTTTGTTACCCATAAACCAGCACATCCTTGAAATAGAACCACTTGAGAACTCGACATTAAGTGATTATCTCGCTTTCACTTCAACACTTGGCTTTATGATGCTTTTTGTCTCCATTCTGCAGTCATGTCCGATTCCATTGAGCTAGGTATTGTCCGAAAAAACTTGACTACTACATACGGTTCAAGCTAATTTTTGTCATGTAAAAAGTTAAGGTACTAACATTTTTACGTTCGCCTCTCTACTAGGTTGTTCCATCAACCGATTCAGCCACACCTCCGCTGTTTTTTGATTTATTTTCAGCACTTTATTCGGCATAAAACCCAGTATCAGAATCAATAAGGCGGGTACGCATAATAATGCCAGTTCGCGTGGGCGCAGGTCTTGTACTTGTTCAACATTGATTTGTGTCACTGCGCCAAAAAAGGCACGGCGGGTAAATGACAGCATATAGGCAGCACACAATACTGCACCTGCTAAGGCAGTAATGCCTAACGTGGGATGGGCGGTTAATGCGCCTATGATAATTAATAATTCGGCAGGAAATCCGCTGGTTAAAGGTGCGCCCATGCTGGCAAGCATGAATAAAAAATAGAACGCGGTTAGGCGGGGCATGACTTTGGCTAAACCACCTAAATGCAGAGCTTCAGTACTGCCTAGGCGGTGTTGAATAAAGCCTGCGATCAGCATCAAGGAACTAGCCACTAAGGTAAAATTTAACAGTTGAAAAATCGCACCTTGTAAACCTTGCAGGTTTAAAGACGATAGACCAATGATGACTAAACCAACGTGACTGATACTTGCATACGCTAATATACGGCGTAAATTAGTTTGTTGTGAGGCAATCAATGCACCATAGATTAACGTGATAGCCCCTAGAATACCTAACGCCCAGCTATATTGAACCGCCGCTGTTGGCGCAAGTGGCATAGCAAAACGTAATAAACCGTAAGCACCTAGTTTTAAGCCAACTAACAGTGCTGTGGTGTGCGTCGCGCTTTCCATTGCTGTTGTAGGTAGCCAAGTGTGTAATGGGACTAAGGGTGCTTTAACGGCAAAGCCTATTAGCAGTAAGAAAAATACGATGCTTTGTAAAGAGTCAGGTAGGGGCGTTGTTAATAAAGTGGGTAAGCTGAACGATAAATCATGGGGAATGCTACCACCCATCGCTGTTGCGTGATTTATCGCTAAAATGAGTATGGCAAATAGCAACGGTATGCCACCAAACAACATAAATAGCGTGTATTTCATCGCCGCGCCGCGCCGCTCTGGACCTATACCCCATAAGCTGATTAAAAAGAAGATAGGTGGTAGCGTCAATTCCCAGAATAGAAAGAACAGCACCATATCCAACGCGCAAAATACGCCCATGGTAATGCCTTCCAGTGCTAATAACAGCGCGAAATGCAGGCGTGATAGTTGTTGTATTGAATTCCATGAGGCAATCATTGCCATAAGCGTGACTAAAGCTGACAAGGGCAGAAACAATACAGAAATGCCATCAATACCTAGCAGAAATTCAATGTTTAAACTGGGTATCCACTCGGTACGTTCTAATAGTTGAAAGCCGCCTTTGCTGCTTTGAAATAATGGCACCACCCATAATGCGGCAGTAAGTTCAATGCTGGCAAAAGCGAGGGCAACTTTTTTAGCTAAATCAACGTTACCGCACAAACCTGTCATTAACGCGCCTAATAAAGGCAAGAAAATCAGTAGGCTTAGTATTGGAAAATGGGGGTCATTCATTGCGGCTATCCTTGTCGTCGAGAGGAGCAGTGATTATCTTGGGTATAGCAGTTTTATTATCTTGTTGTGAGTTGTGCATAGGGTACATTAGACTAATAGCCACTGCATCTTGGTCGATAAATTTTAACCACGGCGTAGACCAAAAACCTGAGATGATGAGCAGACCACAGATAACGAGAGTAATAATGCGTTCTTTAATGACGGAATGATGGCTACAGTGATAAGGGTGTTTGGTGCGTTTAGGTGCGGTAATAAATATTTGTTGAAAAGCACGGAGCAAGAAAGCGGCCGCTAACACGTTACCCACTAATATGGCGATAGCAATTAACCAGCCGTCTTCTTCAATTGTGCCTTCAATCAGTAAATGTGCAGCATCAAAGCCTGGTGTACCTGGCATCACCATCGTACTCAAGGCGCAGATTAAAAATAATAAAGCGATAGCGGTATTACTATCAAACAATCCACCTAAACGCGGGATAAAGGCAGTGCGGGTGCGTTCATAAATGAGACCTGCACAAAATAACATACCCGCTGTGGCTAAGCCGTACACGCTGGACAGTAATAAACTGCCTTCTAATCCTAGTTCATTAAAATTAAATACGCCGATGACTAACATACCCGTATGACTAACCACAGCAAACGCTAATAGGCGACGGATATTGATTTGCATCAAGGCTAATAATGCCCCATAAAAGATGCTAATTAAGCCTAGCGTTAGCACAAAAGTTTCCCATTGTTCGGCAACGCCAGGTACCATCGGCAAAATATAACGAATCAGCGCGTACACGCCTAACTTTAAACCTACTAGGAAAATTGCCGCACTGGCGACCGTGCCGTGTTCTGCTAGTAAAGGTAGCCAGCCGTGAAAAGGAAACAGTGGCATACGAATGGCAAAACCAAAAAATAACAGCACAAAAATCAACACTTCATCATGCAAATACGCGTTGTTTTGTTTTAGGATTAGCCAGTCAAAAGACAACGGGTGTTCTGAGTCAATTAAACCAAAGGCAAGAAATAGAAAACCAGCTAAGGTCATTAGCAAGCCACCTGTCCAATACTGTAACAGACGTGCAACTACCCAACGCCGATGTTGTCCTGTCCCTGAGTGGACAGTGAGCAGAATCACAGGAATGAGTTCCAACGCACACCAAAACCAAAACTGTAATACATTGAGTGCGGCAAACGCGCCAATCAAAATAGTTTCATAGCCTAGTATGCAGGCAATAAATAGCTTATCGGTAACGTGTCGAGTAATTGAGGTATAAACCAACGCCAATAAGGTTAAAACAGCGGTTAAGGGAATAAATAAAATATTGGTACTGTCTACGCCAACTGCATAACTCATGCCCAGAAAATGCAGATGTTCAGCTAAATGAATGCCTGAATTTTCGGAATCAAAGATGAGTAATAAATAAATACTCAACAATACATTGAGTAGCGTACCTGTATAACCAAAACGCAACGCCATCGCCGCAGAAGGTGAACGCCACACACCGACGATGGTGACTAAGGGTAACAGTGTCAATACCGAGAGCAGAGGAAAGGCAGTGACTACAGACCAGTGAGTAATATTAATATCCATCGCAGCACTCAAAACGCAACAAGCAGGGTAATACAAACAAACAAGACCAGATAGCGCGGTCTTAATATCAGGCTTTCAAATTTATTGGCAAGATGCCCTAACTCTCGACCGTAACGAATCGTACCTTTGCCGATGCCGTGTAGCACAAATCGATCTTCAAACCAATGCAGAATACTGGCTGTCCATGCTGTTAATGTGCCAGCTAAACCGCTACCCTGTGCGAATTCATCGGAATTATTGTCTAAACGCGCACCTAGTTTAGTTTCTTCCAACTGCACTAATGATGACACGGTATGCAGCGCGGGATTAGGTACGCCCATCAAGCGATCCACAATATGATCATCAAAATAACATAGGTCAGATGCTAAGCGGCGTATCGGTTTAACTAACGCCCAATCAGTGATTTGATCCAACCAAAAGCGTTGCAAAGAAGCCGTATAAGCCCAGCGTAATGAGGCAGTCTTAGGCGATACAGGTTTAATAGGATTGTTATGCACGGCGTGCATTAAATTAGGTGCGGATAATAATTGATAAGCGCGTACCACTGCATGAGCGCAAAGATGCCACTTTGCCAACTGCCAAAAGCCCAAACCACATTCTAAAAACATTAAACCGAGTTGTGCTGATACAGCATAGACTAAGGAACTTTTTACATCGGTTTGTGTTAAACCCACGATAAAGCTATACAAAGCAGTTAAAAAACCAACCACTGCCAGTATTGCCATTACAAACACACTGAGTTCAAATAGTGGACGTAACAAGCACACCAGATAAACGCCTGCATGAATCATGACCGCGCCATAAAATACCGCACTTGATGGCGTAGGTCCTTCCATTGCACGGGCTAACCACGGCGTAAAGGGTAATTGCGCGGATTTGACAAAGGCGGCAAGTGCGAAACAAAACCCTAGTCCTGTGATTTGACTAGGTGGCAATTCGGCGAATGTCGCATTGAGTTCAGTCCAGTTTAACGTGCCAGTCCACGCATAACTTAAACCGATAGCAATCATAAAACAGGCATCGCCAATATGGTTAGTTACTAACACTCGCGTGGCGTTACTAACTGCAATTGAACGTTGATAAGAATAAGCAATCAATAAATACGAACACAAGCCCGCAATTTCCCAGCCAACTAATGTACCAACTGCATTACCTGATAACACCAACAGCAACATGGCAAAAGAAAATAAACTGAGGATAAAAAAGAAGCGGTGAAACCCTGCTTCTCGGTGCATATAATTAGTGGAAAAGTTAATAACAATCGCCAACAGCACAGAAAATAACGTCGCTAACTGGATATTAAAAGCTGTGGTCATAAAATTCATGCGTATCGTTAAGGTATCACTGCTTAACCAGCGACCAACACTAAACGCGCCTGCATTCATACCCAGCATATTCGCACCCAGTAAAATCAATGCCAGTAAACAAGACAGGGTAATTGCCCAGTTAGCACAACAGCTAGTGGTCTGTTCGTTTTCTTCACCTTCTAAGAAACCAAATAACTGACCGCCGCCAATCAGCAGGGCAGCCGCTAAAGGTGATAGGGGAATTAACAATACTAACGCATCCATAATCTAGCCTGTGGTTTTTCTTCGTGCCACGATAACACCGTCGCGGGTTGGATTGATAAAGGTATCAAAGTCTGGATCATTAAAAATCAGCGCATTATGTTCGCGAATAGCTTCAGTCCAGCCTTGAAACACATCAGTAAATTCCGAAACGGCTACGCGTCCACGCCACAACACATTATCGGCAATATAAAGCCCACCTTCGCGAATACGATCTTTGGCTAACAGCCAAATTTCAGGATAATCGCCTTTATCAACATCGTTATAACAAATATCAAATAAGCCATCAGTCCCCGCAAAAATATCTTGAGCCATGCCTGCTCTAAAATCCACTCTATCCCACAAACCAGCGGCACTTAGATACTGCTCAGCTTTATCTTTGTTTAATAAATCGGCTTCACTGCATATTACTTGCCCAGTTGCACCCACGGCTTTGGCAAACCAATAGGCTGAATAGCCATAACCACTGCCAAATTCAAACACCCGCTGAGCATTAATCATCTTCGCCATTGTTTCCAAAAATACACCGACTGACCGACCGACGATAGGAAAATTATTTTTTTCAGCCAAAGCTTCCATGTCAGTTAATATGGCATGGTCGGACTGAGTTAATAAGCCACGCATATACGCTTCAATAGCAGGATGAACAGGTTGTAATACGCTGGGATTTACAACGTTGGGGGATTTTAATGTGTCAGTCATGATGGCGGTCTCGTGGCATAAAATAGTTTACATACAGACAGTCCACGAAAAACACGAAAGGCACGAAATAAATTTGAATATTTTAGTGCTTGTAGTGTTTTTCGTGACTATAAATTAATCCCTAAAATTATCATACTGCAAAGGCATTTCCAGCTTTTCTTCCCGTAGCATCTGTATTACTTCTTGCAAATCGTCACGTTTTTTACCTGTCACACGCACTTTATCGCCTTGAATCGCGGCTTGTACTTTCAGCTTTTTATCTTTAATCAATTTAACGATTTTCTTGGCTAACGCTGAATCCAAACCTTGTTTTAGCGTTATTTCTTGGCGCATGAGTTTACCGCTACCTTTGGCTTCACCGACTTCCATACAGGCAATATCAATACCACGGCGGCTGAGTTTTGCACAAATAATGCTAAACATTTGTTGCAGTTGAAAGGTGGATTCGGAAATCATAATCAGCTTGTCATCGGTGAGTTCAAAGCTGGAATTTGTGCCTTTAAAATCAAAACGGGTAGTGACTTCTTTACTGGCTTGGTCAACCGCATTGTTGGCTTCGTGCATATCAAATTCAGAAATAATATCAAATGAGGGCATAGCAATTCGTTAAAGTTAAGTTAAAAATAGGTAGTTCTAAGCGTAGAAATATTATGTTGCAAGTTCTTGTTTATTCTACAACGCTAGGCTCAGCATTGATAACATCAGCCACCGCCTTAATGCGTAAGCGACGAATGGCTTTACCAATCAACGCGCCTTGTAATTCACCCGTCAATACCGTGCTTATATCGACAGCGGCAATGGCTTTAGCAGCAGCGCGTAACCGTGCAGCTTGCGGATAAGGTCTGCTTTCAAACCCTGTTCTGCCTTTGGCATCGGCTTCACAGGCTAATAAAAATTCAGCAAACTGATTGTTTTGTTTGTGCGTTCCTAGTGTGGCTAATAAATCAGTGAGCGTACTTGCGCGTAGTTCCATCGCCTTATGGCAATGCGTATGGTATTGCATGACGTGTGCCGCTAAGGCTTTAAAAGTGTTGGGTACGCGCAATCGAGTACAGAGTTGTTGTAAGACAGGTAAGCCTTTGCTTTCATGACCACGATGATGCGGTAAATCCTCTTTAGGTGATAATGCTTTGCCTAAATCATGCACCAATGCGGCAAACCGTACTTCGGGTTTATCAGATAACAGTGCGGCTTGTTCCAACACCATTAAACTGTGAACACCTGTATCAATTTCAGGATGGTATTGTGCAGGTTGCGGCACGCCAAACAAGGCATCAATTTCAGGAAAAATTTTCGCCAACGCGCCACAGTCTTTTAGTGCATAAAAAAACGCGCTTGGGTTGGGTTCGTTCAGTGCTTTCACTAATTCAGCCCATACCCGTTCAGGCACTAAATAATCTACTTCACCCGCTGTGACCATCGACATTAATAACAGTTTGGTTTCTTTAGCCAGCGTAAAACCAAGGTGTGCATAACGCGCTGCAAAGCGAGCAAGCCGCAACAAACGAACTGGGTCTTCAGTAAACGCAGGCGAGACGTGGCGAAAAATCCGCCGCTCTAAATCTTGTTGTCCATTATAAGGATCAATAATGTCACCTTCGGGAGTCATTGCCATTGCGTTAATGGTTAAATCGCGGCGGATTAAATCTTGTTCTAAGGTGACATCGGGGTCAGCATGGACGGCAAAACCTGTATAGCCGTGACTGGTTTTGCGTTCCGTTCTAGCGAGTGCATATTCATCATGGGTATCAGGGTGCAAGAACACAGGAAAATCTTTGCCGACAGGTTTAAAACCTTGTTTTAACATAGATTCAGGGGTTTCGCCGACCACCACCCAATCCCGTTCTGATATGGGTCTATTCAGTAAGGTATCGCGTACTGCACCACCCACAAGGTATATTTTCATTGCTGACTACTCGCTATCCATCTATTAAGGTAAGAATATCATAATCACTCGTAAAAAACGGCATAATGTCCGATGTATGCTTTCAATAAGAGAGCAGCTATTTTTGTAAAAGGAGTGTTATGGATATTTTTTTGGCGAGTGTACTGCTAGGCATGGTGACAGGTGTATTAGCTGGTTTGTTTGGAATTGGCGGCGGTTTGGTGATTGTACCTGTGTTAGTCATCTTGTTTTCAGCGCATCATTTTCCTGCTGAGTTAGTGATGATTATGGCAGTGGCAAGCTCATTAGCGACCATTATTTTTACGGCAATTTCCTCTGTTATCGCGCATCATCGCTTAGGTTCGATGTTATGGGCTAAGGTATTTAGCTTAAGTCCAGCCATCATGCTAGGCGCGGCATTAGGCGCGGTATTAGCAAAACAAATTAGTGCCGATACGTTGCGCCTAATCTTGGTGGTGTTTTTAGTATATGTTGGCATACAAATGGCGTTGCAAATTAAGTCGAAAGCGGGGAATGCTAAGCAGTCGAAATTTTTAGACGCGTTGGTAGGCGTTATCATTGGCTTATTATCTGCTATTGTTGGCATTGGCGGCGGCACCTTGACAGTGCCTTATTTGGTGCATGGACAACAGACCATGCGGCAGGCGGTGGCAATAGCCAGCGCGTGTGGTTTACCAATAGCCATTGTCGGTACAATAAGTTACATCTTATTAGGCTGGCATGATTCACGTTTGCCTGAATGGTGCTTAGGTTATGTCTATCTGCCCGCTTTTTTGGGGACTGCGTTAAGTAGTATGTTGACTGCGCCTTTAGGTGCAAAACTCGCTCATAAACTCCCAGCCGCTACATTAAAACGCTATTTTTCCGTACTGTTGTTTATCATGGCGGCTAAATTACTGTGGCATTGATTTTAATGACTGCCTGTTATGTTCAAATCTAAACAACTTCATTATTTATGCTACGCTACTTATCTACTGACTAAGCTACTTTTCAACACAGCATGATGATTCAATTTACTAAAATGCACGGACTCGGCAATGACTTTGTGGTTATTGACGCAATTAACCAAACCATTCAGCTAAGTCCTGAACAAATTCGTTTTATGTCTGATAGAAATTTTGGCATCGGCTTCGATCAATTATTACTGGTAGAAAAACCAGTCACTGACACCGCAGATTTTAAATACCGTATTTTTAATGCCGATGGTAGCGAAGTGGCGCAATGTGGTAATGGGGCGCGGTGTTTTGCCCGTTTTGTGCGTGATAAAAAGCTCTCGGATAAAAATGAAATTCGCGTTGATACCAATGCAGGACAGTTGGTGCTGTGTTTTGATGCCGATGGTTTGATTACCGTGAATATGGGCATACCACGCCATCAACCCGCCCAAGTGCCGTTATTAGTTGAACAGGAAGCTTTACTGTATAACGTGCAAGTCGATAATCAATATCACCAATTTGGCGCGGTATCTATGGGCAATCCGCACGCCGTTATTCACGTTGAAGACGTTGCAACCGCACCTGTCGCTGAACTAGGCGGTGCATTAGAAAGCCACGCATTATTTCCTGAACGCGCTAATATCGGCTTTATGCAGATTGTTAATCGTCACGCAGTAAAATTGCGCGTTTATGAACGCGGTGCGGCAGAAACGCTTGCGTGTGGCAGTGGCGCGTGTGCGGCGGTGGTAGTGGGCATTGAACAAAAACTATTAGATAGTCCTGTGGTAGTTGAGTTGCCAGGCGGTACACTAAAAATAAGCTGGGCAGGACGCGGAGAACCTGTTTGGATGACAGGTGCGACGGTCGCTGTTTTTGAAGGTGTAATCGCGTTATGAGTCACACACTACTCACAGCAAACGATGTTGAAGTTTATTTACAACAACACCCTGAGTTTTTTCATGAGCATCTGCATTTGCTGGAACAATTAAGTATTCCACATCCTAGCGGTGCGGCAGTGTCGTTGATTACTAAACAACTGGAATTATTTAGACGCAAACATCAGGATCAAGAAAATCAACTTAACGAGCTAATAGAGATTGCCAGAAGTAATGACATTGCTTTTTTTAGACTGCATAAACTCACGTTAGCACTCCTTAACGCTGTCACACTGCAAGAAGTCATGGTTAATCTTGAGCAAGTGTTGACGGAGTGCTTTTTAACCGATTTTGTCGAAGTACGTTTGATTCAGTCCTGTGCTGATGAGACGATGGCGCATCTGTTTATTGCACCTGATAGTGAAGACGTAAAGCCATTTATGAAAGAACTGGCGTGTAAACAAACTAAATGCGCTCGTCCGACCCTTGCGCAAGCTAAAATATTATTTGGCGAGTTAGCATTGGAGGTAAATTCCTGTGCTATGGTGCCAATGGCACTAGGCGATTCAGCAGGTATTTTAGCCATCGGCAGCCGTGAGCAAGGGCGATTTCATTACAGCATGGGGCAGTTATTTTTAACCCAAATCGGTGAAATTGTTGAAGCACGTTTATTGTCTTTGTTGCGGCAAGCCTAATGAATGCCGATGCTAAACAACAGTTGGCTGATTTTTTTCGGCAACTCGAAGTTGAAAAACGTGCATCCTTACACACCATCAAAAGCTACCAATTCGATATTCAGCACTTAATCACTTATTGCTACGCTAAAACACTGACGCAATGGGCAGATGTACAGCAAAGCGATATTCGCGCTCATATCGCTAATCGTCATCGGCAAGGCATTAGTAGTAAAAGTCTACAACGCGAATTATCAGCAATTCGGAGTTTTTATCGGTTTTTGTTAAAAAATCAATTGGTTGAAAGCAATCCCGCACACTACGTTAAAGCACCGAAACAAGCGCGATTGTTGCCAAAAACCTTGGACATCGATCAAATCAATGGCTTGTTGGACGCTGGTACGAGTTCGGATTTAGAAATTCGTGATGTCGCCATGTTTGAATTATTTTACTCATCGGGCTTACGGCTGGGTGAGCTTGCCGCATTGGATGTCAGTGATTTGGATATAGCCGATCGCTCATTAGTTGTGCGGGCAGGTAAAGGCGGTAAAACCAGAATACTACCCATAGGTGGTAAAGCTGTGACTGCCATTAATACATGGTTAGCGCAAAGAAAAACTCTTGCTAACGGCGAAACAGCCGTGTTTACTTCTAATCGGGGATTTCGTTTAAGTCGGCGCAGTATCGAATTACGGCTTGAACTATGGTGCAAGAAAAAAGGCATTGTTGAACACGTCTATCCACATAAACTCAGGCATTCTTTCGCCAGCCATTTATTAGAATCCAGTCAGGATTTAAGCGCGGTACAAGAATTACTAGGGCATAGCAGTTTAAGTACCACACAAATTTACACCCAGTTGAATTTCCAACATTTAGCAGATGTGTATGATAAAGCCCATCCGCGAGCTAAAAAACAGACTGGGTAAGGGCAATTTGTTAATGAACAGTTTTCTTTATCGACAAATAGATGTTTGGAAAAAAATCGACAACACTTGTGCAATTAGATTTCGTTGCTTTGAAAATATAGAAAAAATATGTTCTGTGTACAAAGTGCTGATTATTTTTATATCCCTGTGGATGAAAAGCAGTTAAGTGATTCTAATAAACAATTTTTAGAACTATTTATTGAGGAATCACCAGACTCAAGGTCACAAATGTTTTCAACAATTGAAGAAGCTATAGAATCACATTTAAAAGAGTTTATTTAAGCACGATAGAATGGGCTGAGGTACGAAGCCCATCTGTCGTTATTGTTGTTGATGGGCTTTCTTCGTCAGCCCAGCCTATAGCTTTGGATAAAACTACCGCTTCATCGAATCAAAAAATTCAGCATTGGTTTTGAAATCTTTCAATTTACCAATCAAGAATTCTGATGCCGCCGTTTCATCCATCGGTTGTAAAATTTTACGCAATATCCACGTTTTTTGTAGGGTGTCAGGGTCAACCAGATATTCTTCGCGGCGGGTGCCAGAACGATTAATATTAATCGCAGGATAGATGCGTTTTTCCGCGATTTTTCTATCCAAATGCAGTTCCATATTGCCAGTGCCTTTGAATTCTTCAAAAATCACTTCGTCCATGCGTGAGCCTGTATCGACTAGCGCGGTGGCAATAATGGTTAAACTGCCGCCTTCTTCAATATTTCTTGCCGCACCAAAAAAGCGTTTTGGCTTTTCCAAGGCGTTAGCATCGACACCGCCTGTTAATATTTTGCCAGATGAAGGCACAACGGTGTTATACGCTCTGGCTAAACGGGTGATGGAGTCTAATAAAATCACCACGTCATGTTTGTGTTCGACTAAACGGCGGGCTTTTTCGATAACCATTTCGGCGACTTGGACGTGGCGAGTGGCAGGTTCATCAAAGGTGCTGGAAATCACTTCACCGCGTACACAGCGTTCCATTTCGGTCACTTCTTCGGGGCGTTCGTCGATGAGCAAAACGATAAGATAACATTCAGGATTTTTATCGGCGATGGCTTGCGCGAGGCTTTGCATAATCATGGTTTTACCCGCTTTTGGCGGCGACACGATTAAACCACGTTGACCTTTACCAATCGGAGCGATTAAGTCGATGATACGACCTGTTAAATCTTCACTGGTGCCGTTACCTTGTTCAAGCACAAAACGTTGTTTAGCAAATAACGGGGTGAGGTTGGAAAAGGTGATTTTGTTTTTGGTATTTTCAGGCGGTTCAAAGTTGATTTGATCGACTTTGAGCATGGCGAAATAACGTTCGTTATCTTTAGGCGGTCTGATTTTACCGCTGATGGTATCGCCTGTTTTTAGGGAGAAGCGTCTGATTTGACTGGGAGAAACATAAATATCATCTGGACCTGCTAGATACGAACAGCCTGGCGTTCGCAAAAAACCAAAACCATCTTGTAAAATTTCCAGTACCCCATCACCATAAATATCATCGCCTGCTTTTGCTTGTTTTTTTAATATGGCAAAAATGAGGTCTTGCTTTCGTGATCGGGCAACATTTTCAAGCCCAAGGGACTCGGCAATTTCAATAACTTCACTGATTTGTTTTAGTTTTAACTCGGTTAGATTCATAAAAAAGATAGCTCAAAGAAAAGTAGTTACAGCCAGAGGCAATAACGACAAGGATAGAATTTGGAATTCAGGGATGAAAGTATTATCGGACGATAGATTGAGTGCGCAGAGTGTGCGCATGGCAAGTATAACGTAAAGAGCTTGAGTTCGTCCAACTTTTGTGACGAACTCAAGTATGCAGGCTTACAGATTGCTGTCGATAAACTGGGCTAGCTGACCTTTGGGTAACGCACCTACTTTAGTTGCATCCACTTCACCATTTTTAAAAATCATCAGTGTTGGAATACCGCGTACACCGTAACGTTGTGGCGTTTGTGGATTATCATCAATATTGACTTTAACGATAGTCAATTTACCCTCATAATCCGTAGCGAGTTCATCCAACAGTGGAGCAATCATTTTGCAAGGACCACACCATTCTGCCCAATAATCAACTAATACAGGACCTGCTGCTTTAAGAACCACTTCTTCAAAATCGCTATCACTTGCATGAAGTACTTTGCTCACTTTATTTCTCCGTTGCTTAAAAATTCAAAACTATAGGAGGGATAGGGGGTATCAGTCAATCAATTTCAATCATAGCGGTTTTTGCGTTATCCTATAGGCTATGAATACGACCCATTTAACTCAAATCCGCTTTAGCAATCTCGAATTGTCTGACATTATCCTGCAAGGCTTGACCGAAGCAGGCTTTACCCACTGCACGCCGATACAAGATAGAGCCTTGCCTATTTTACTACGCGATAAAGACATGGCAGGGCAAGCGCAAACAGGCACAGGCAAAACCGCCACGTTTTTACTGGCAACCTTTCAGCGTTTAATCAACGATGAAAGCGAGAAAATTAAAAATCCTCGCGCTATTATTCTTGCGCCCACCCGTGAGCTTGCCATACAAATCCATAAAGACGCGCTGTTATTAAGCAAACCTCTGTCGCTTAAATTCGCGTTAATTTACGGTGGTACTGACTACCAAAAACAACTGGATAAAATCAAATCCAATGTGGATGTCATCATTGGTACGCCTGGTCGTATTATTGACTTTTATCGCCAAAATGCCTTCACGCTGGATAACATCCAAGTCATGGTCATGGATGAAGCCGATCGAATGTTTGACTTAGGCTTTATCAAAGACATTCGTTTTCTATTACGCCGTATGCCACCTGCTGATAAACGCTTAAATATGCTGTTTTCGGCAACCTTGTCTTATAAAGTCACAGAATTGGCTTACGAACACATGAACAACCCTGTTCTGATTCGTATCGAAAGCGAAGAAGTCACCTCCAAAGCCATCGAACAATACGCATTCTGCCCAGCCAATGAACAGAAAATTCCGCTGTTAATCGGCATATTGAACCAATACCAGCCACAACGCAGTATCGTGTTTGTCAACACCAAACGCTGTGCCGAACAATTAGAAGATTATCTGAACGCCAACGGCTACAAAACCGCCGCGCTCAGTGGTGACGTGCCGCAAGACAAACGCCAACGCCTACTCAACGATTTTCAAGAAAATAAAATTACCCTGCTCATTGCCACCGATGTGGCCGCCAGAGGCTTACACATTGCCGATGTCTCGCACGTCTTTAATTATGATTTACCACAAGATGTAGAAGATTATGTGCATAGAATCGGACGCACCGCCCGATTCGGCGCAAGTGGTGTCGCAATCAGCTTTATTTGTGAAGAATACGCCTACTCCATGCCCGACATTGAAGCCTATACTGAACAGAAAATTGCCATAAAACCGATTACTAAAGACCTGTTAGCGGACATCATCGCCCCTGAAAAAAGACCGCGCGTTGCTAAAGTTTCACCAGCCAACAAACGCCCCGCCAAACCGTACCCCAGAAAATTGTAGTATGTAGGCTGGGATGACGTAAGGAATCCCAGCATAGTACCGATGAAGCTGGGATTCGTACCTCATCCCAGCCTACGCGCTTAATGATCTGTTCGCTGTCACAGTGCGGACAGCGAACTTCGTCTGACCAGCGTAAGTGGCGAATCGTTTCGTAACACTGTTCTTCACTTATTAGCCGTTTGATTGATATGAGTAACGTTTCCATTCCCTCAGTTTATCAAAAGACCTTGGAATCCATATAGAGCCTTTATTTTATATTTATATAACTTACAAATCGGGCAATAATAACGAGCAACATTCCTGTTCCAAAAAAACACTGCATTAAAACAATAAATGCTCCCCAATTATCTTTTGGAGTAATATCCCCATAGCCCAATGTCAAGACTGTTACAACACTAAAATAAAGTGCTTGCATTGTAGTGGATAAGTCTATACAGCTTGTCTGTGAATTAATGACAAAATGGTAGGAATATATCAGATAAAGAATGGCAAATAATGCAATCAGCTCAAAAAACTGCAGAAGTGCCAATATTAATAAGCGCTTAGCATTTGGCGTACAGTTCTTATTGACATTATTTAGACTGTCAGTATTTAATAAAACGGCAGTTTGGTTTATAAACACTGACACAATTCTCCACACTATATATATACTAATAATAGTGGCTAAAAGCGAAGTTTTACTTAAAGAAAATAAACCAATGAAAGGTAAACCAATGAAAGGAATTGCACATAAGACCAAATGCAAAGTATCGCTAACATTATAATAGTCAAGCGTTAAATTTTTTTTTATATCTAATTTTCTGCCACCATCATTGGTAGGGTATGATTTTTTTCTGACATAACCATTGATAGTGTAAAATTGGAGAATGTCAATAATATGGCTAACCAACTTAACAATAAATCCATCATTATTGTTTGTCATATTAATCCCAGTTAATAAATTAATTAATTTGTTATAAATAAATCTCATTGATGCCACCCTAGTTTTTAAAAAGCAAGCGAAAATAAAACAGCATAATTTGGATTAAAAGGCTGTCCTGATTTTAAAATGTCTCGTTCCCAAACTCTGTTTGGGAATGCCTACCTTGCAAGCTCTGCTTGCCGTTTGTGATAAGATTAATCAAAGCATCAAGCAAATTCACAGGGATGTAGGGCGTAATAGTGAAACGTATTGCGCCAGTTCTCAGGTTGGGGCAGCTTCCCAATGAACTCTGAAAGCTTACTCGTTTTTCCTAGTAATCTTTCATTGGTTTTTATCATACAAGGGTGGGTTAGCGATAAGCTAACCCAACAAAATCCCCAACTGTATTGGTTTTATGTTGGGTTGCCAAAAAGCGGCAATCCAACATACACCGCTATAAACCAACCATCAACTCCTGAAAATCCTCAATCGCAGCATAATCGCTGATGGTTTTTTTAGCTTGCCGTGTGTCGGGTTTGCTCACGGCGATTAAGTGAGCGATGCCGAAAGCGTTGGCGGCATTTAATACCGCGAGGCTGTCATCGACTAACAAGGTGGAGGCTTTAGAAAAGCGGTGTTGTTGTTCTAATAAAGCCCAAAATTCAGGGTGTTCTTTGGCAAAGCCGACATCATGTGAGCTGATGATGCCGTCAAAAAATACCTGCAAACAGGTTTTTTCCATTTTCAAATTCAGGCTGTCACGGTGGGCATTGGTGACGAGCAGGACTTTTTTGGGCGTTTGTTGAATTTTGCTTAAGAACTCGGTAACGTGTGGTAGTACGGCAATGAGTTCAGACAGTTCTGCTTTTAAACCTGCAATATCCAGTTGTAACGCGTCGCTCCAATAATCCAAACAATACCATTCTAGTTTGCCTTCCATGCTTTTAAAGCGTGGTTCGAGCTGCTGTTTTGCTTCTGCGATAGATAAGCCGTGTAGTTCGGCAAATTTCAGCGGTACAAATTCTTTCCAGAAGTGATTGTCAAAATTCAAATCCAGCAAGGTGCCATCCATATCCAGTAAAACGGTGTCTATTTTTTTCCAGTCAATCATGGGTAAGTGCGTTATAGTTAGCAAAAAACGATTGATTACCATAGCACAATGTCTAATAAACCAACTATTCTCAACAAGAAAACCATCGCCACCAGCCGCTTGTTTCGTATTGAATCGCTGGATATTCAATTTAGTAACGGCGTACAGCGTAATTATGAACGCCTTGCGCGTGGGCATTCCAACGGTGCGGTGCTGATTGTGCCGCTGTTGGATGATGAAACGGTGTTGTTAATTCGAGAGTATTCGGCAGGCGTACACCGTTATGAATTGGGTTTACCAAAAGGTAAAGTGGATGCAGGTGAAACC
>JGI20213J14113_1000101_pt1 | contig 17802 bp, 37 predicted proteins | sample WetSurMetagenome_3_FD_14113 | JGI IMG/M metagenome (IMG submission 14113) | reverse complement strand
TCGGTGTGTAATCCTCCTACTCCCAAAGAAAAACTGCAATTTGCAAAATACACGTTCTCCCGGTATCTGTAATCATTATAAGCATATACCCAAGTAGAAGCAATTCTTTTCAGCATTTCTTTTAATTCTGGATTTTCAAATTTAACGAATTTAGCAATACAATCTCCCAAAAACACTTTCTCTCTTGGCGTGCGCATTGTTCTTACTGCCCGAATATCCATTTTTAATTCACGAGCGTAGATGTTTTCAAGAATCAAATTAGCCATCTTTGAATCAGATGCAGAAGATAAGTCAATTGAATAAAGCAAACTCAAATCAGAACGCAAATTTCGAATAGGAGTTATTTCTTCATATAATCTTTTTGTAATTAAAACATCATTCAAGTTATAATCCAATACTTTGTCTAGTTCTTTCTGGTCTACCGCAGAAGACGGATTGATAGGTATATCTTGAATCCTATACCATTTCAAGTTAATCGCTGTTTGTTTTAATGAAATACCCAACTTATCAAATGCCAATATTTTCATTAAATCTACAGAATTCCAAGGATAAGCCACGTCTCTTGGATAACGAAGTGCCATTATTTTTTTATCTACTCTATAGTTCTCATCGATTAACTTAGACGATAAAGCGAATGCTTCGGCTGGTAATTTATCTCCGTTGTATGACATAATAAATCTAAGCATGGGGTCGTCATAAGAGTGGCTATTATATCCAATTAAAAGCATTTCTTGATTGAGAAAGTTTTTAATATCGGAATAATCTTCTTTACCTAAACCTACATAGAATACATGTCTTTCGTTCTCATCAAGAACATTAACGAAAGTTGCTGTGAATAGATTTTTAAAGCATTCTATGTCATAACAATAAGTAATCATTTTTACATTTCCGGTCTAAATTCACACGATGCCCTTACACTACAAAGATTGTTGCAAAAATAAGGACTAGAATTATTAAAAGTAAACTTCTCATCTTTTTTAATTTTATGTACTTCTCCCTCTAGCCAGCGAATAGCTGTTTCTTCATCTTTTTCATTCCAATTAATTGTAACCTGTCTATTTGGTCTGGTAAACCAGAGGGTTATCTTATCTATCGGAGTGAATTTATAATTTCGTAAAGCATATGTATAAATATACATTTGCTTATAATAACCTTCCAGTTTTCTTCTATCTACTGTTTCATTTCCATTACGCTTGTCCGTTTTAAATGGTGCAGATGTTTTATAATCATAAAGAATAAAATCACCAGTTAATTTTTCAAATAGAATTAAATCAGGCTTCGCTACAAATTGTATCCCATCATCAAAATCAAAGTCCAATTTTTCTTCATTCATAACAATATCATAATCTTCTTTATTAAATGAAAAATTATCAAAGAACACCAAACCTGCTTCTTTATAGGCTTCTTCCATTCCCGCTGGATAAGCTGGTGGTAAAGCTTGTACTACCTTATCATAATTATCTTTAAAATAATTAGATAATTCAAACATATCTAAATTACCTGCAAAATATTGATGCATAGTTTCATGAATTAATGTACCATATTGCCCATAAAAGTTATTTTCTCTTTCACACTTATCAATATATGTTAACTTATAAGAATAATGACAACTCTCGTAAGTAGTAAGCGCTGAATAAGAAAATCTTATATTGTCGATAATGAAGTCAAAGCTACTCACGCTGTTACTCCATTCTTAACCCAATAAGGGTCGGTGTCATTAAGGGCATTAATATTATCTTGATAACTCTTGGTATCATCGTCGTCTGCTTTGCTGTGAAATACATATTTATCCTCTTCTCGGGTGGGGTTAGAAAACAACATCCTGTCGCCTACAAAAATTACAGCGAACTCGATTCTTGGACCGTTTCTATTTTTTAAAATTTTAATTTTCGATTGTAATATCTTTCCTGTATTTACATCCTTATTATGGGAAATAACCCATACTTGGTTAGCAGGTTTTTCTCCCGCTTGGTTCAAGTCGGATAATATGGGTTCTGGATTATGCAATTTTCTATCCATAATACCACGATTTAATTGATGGTTTAATAAAATCGGGACATTAAACTCTTTAGTAAGATTCTTGATATCATAAGCAATCTTATCGAACTGGACATGCACGGGCATTCCCTCATAACCTTTAACCTGTTCTAGTTGGTCAATAACTACAAGTTTTATTCCCTTATCCATCAGTTTTCTGATTTTAGAACGCATTTCAGGTACGCCCATACCGAACCCATCATCAAAATAGATTGGGCTACTGGAAATTCTTTTCATAGCGTCTTCATAATCTTTCCACTGCTCGGTGCTCATCTTGCCTTGATATACGTTTTTGTATGGGATACCTGTCAATTGGCAGATAAGTCTGCATACTGATTCGTGAGTAGACATTTCCAAAGAAAAAAGTGCGCTTGGCTTTCCCTGTATAATAGAGACATTATTGATAACACTCAGAGCGAGAGCACTCTTGCCGTCCCCGCTTCTTGCGGCACACACGATTAATTCATTTGAATATAAACCACCGATTTGATAGTCATATTCAGAAAAGCCAATCTTTAACTGCTCGATTTGACCGCTTACTAACATTTGTGTTTGAATTGAGACCATTTCTACCGCTTGTTCGGAAGTCAATACGGCACTTGATTTAGCACCACTGGCAAGCGCAATATCAGCTACATCTTTTTCAAGAGTATTGATGCTCTCGATTAAATTACCTTTTATATATTTATCTTTGTTATTTAACAGCGCATCTAGCTTTCGCATAGATGATTTTTCTTTAATAATGCTAGAGTAAGTAACAGCATTATCCGTATTTACAAAATATTGACTAATAAGTTTGGAAACATCGTCCAATGTAACTTTGTTAGTATCTTTTTCTACTTCACTAGAGACGGTTAGATGGTCAACTTTCATGCCCGATAAATACATGCGGTTAATAACACGATAGATAATTCTATTTTTTAATACACGAAAATCATCGAAATTTAAGATATCTTGAATAACAGGAATCGAAGTATTATCTAGCAACATACAAGCCAGAACAGCATCTTCCATGATTGCTTGTTCCTCAAATGTAATCTTGCTAGCAACATCTTTTCCACCAGTCATTATTTTTTCTTGAATAGAATCGGGAATGGATGGTGTACGGGGTTTGTCGTAGGCGTGTTGCAATGTTGTCTCAAATTCAGAATTCGACAATCCTATTTTTTCGCATGTTGGGGCAAGAAATGTTTTTGTTTCTTCAAAAGTATAACCACAACCTGAAAAGTCAGAAGCTGCCTTAAACAAAGAACTATTTCTTTCACCCGGCATAGCACCAGCAACCATAAAATTAAGGGTGGCTCTAGAAAGATTTTTCTTCGTACCATCCGCAGGTGTATTAGCGCCACGTACATATTCGGTAGTAGTCTCTGGAAATAAGTGCTTCATTAAACCATCGGGAATAACACCGGGAGGATTACTCCAATCGTTATAACGCTTGTATTCTCCAACATATTCCCCTTCTAAAATTTTTGAGGGTGGAAGAATAATATATCCCCCTTCGGACCGAGTATCGATTCCTGTTTTTCCGTTAGTGGTTGTTTTTCCTGTACCTGTAAAAATAATATGCATACCGCCCGATGGAGTAATTGATTGAAGTCCGGCAGAATCATTGATATCCCATTGAGAATAGGTATCCAGCCCATTTATATGTTTCTTGTCTATATCTACAACAAACAATCCAGATTTCCCACAATTTACACCAATTAAAGCATCAGGATATGCGGTCCAGTATGTAATTACTTGGTCTTCATCATTTGTTGCATCGTTTAAGCCGTGGGCTGTATAAGGGGTTTTTTCAAGAGGAGTAATCATCTCTCCGTTCTTGTTTTTATAAGGAATCCCCGGACGTTCTCTGCATGGAAAAATATACCAATTTTTTTCTCTGATATAATAAAGGGCATTTTCCAATAAATCATTCATTATTATTTTCCTTTTTTTCCAATTTTATTCCTAGCGGATTTATAATTCTTTCTATCCTTTTTATAGAGTTTTGTACTGTTTTTATTTTTCTTAAATCTATTTCTATATAAGTTCCATTTCTTTTCGCAAATCTTTTCTTTATTCTGTCTTTGTACTTTTGATATTTAAATCTATCGTCATCCGATTCGCTTTTATTTTTATCTTGTATTTTATGCAATCCGCTTTTTTCATAATGATGTTTTCCATTAATCTCTATATATATTCCCTTTAGTTCAGGAGCGTCTCCTTGATGAATATAAATATCATAGGGAAGCCAGCGATTTGTTTTAGGATTTTTTAATATTTTATATTCTGCCTCAGCGTTATAATATTTAATAAAATATTCTTTTGTCTTATTGGCAATAAACGATTCGCTAAGGCATCCACAAGATTTGGTATGCCCCTCCTGTAAGTTTGTCGATGATACATTTGTTTCTTTTCCACAATCACATAAACAGTGCCATAATACTCTTTTCCTTTTTCTTATTTTCGTGTCATATTGCACTATCAGTTTTCCAAATCTTTTCCCAACTAAATTTTTAAATTTTCTTTCAGATAATTTCTCTCTAGAATAACATCCACACGATTTTGTAAGACCTCTTGTAAGATTACTACCATAAGTAGTGATATTATTACCACAATCACAAACACAATACCAATATATTCTATTATTAATATTTCTAAACCAATATTTTGTAATTAATCTTCCAAATCTTTTTCCTGTTAAATCTATAGGTCTATCTTTATTCTTTCTTCCGTTTTTTTCGCCGTTTTCTTTTGATACTTCTTTTCCATAACATCCACATGATAATGTTTTTCCGTCTCTCAAATGTCTTCCGTTAATAATTTTTTCTTTTCCACATACACATTTGCACAACCATTTGGTTTGTTTACATCCTGATGGAGATATATAATCATTGGCTCTAGAAATAACAATCAATCTTCCAAATGTTTTTCCAACTAAATCAATTAGTTTCGCTTCTCCAACTCTATCTTTTTGATAGCATCCGCATGATTGTGTATCACCGCTTCTCAATTCATTGGTAGAAACCACCGATAAGTTTCCACATTCGCATTTACAAATCCACTTAATAATCCTTCTTCCAGATAGATTTATATAGTCTTCCGCTCTTTCGATAATTAGTAATCTTCCAAATCTTTGTCCCGTTAAATCTATAACTTTACCCATAATTAATATAACTTTTTCTTTTTCTTTAAATGTTCCGGCATTTCAGCATAATTCTCTTCCACATGTTCGGGTGGTTTTTCAACAAAGTCCGCTCTAATCTTATCTTGTTCACCAATAAAGGCTTGAGGATACATTGTTAAACACTTTTTAGGTGTCCAATACATCGGGTCAAAACCTTTTATAAGTGCCCATTGTACAAATCTTTCCGCAGGTTCATTATGCCTTTCCTGACGACCATAGACATATTCAATAAAACTCTCCCATTCTTTACCCGTCATATTAATATGAAATTTGTTTTCCATATTATTTCTAATTTCATTCTTAATCATTTCTTTCCTAGCCCCGGGGGATTTGGCAAAATCCACATATGCGTCTACCAAATCACCTTGTTTTATTGCATCAGTACGATTGGCAGGATGGTCAGGATGTAATGCGGGGTCTTGAAAATCTCTTAAATTTACAGGTTGAGGAACGGGAATAGGTTTTTCGTTTTCTTCAACTTTCTGAAAACGATGGGTTGATTCTATACCGCTTTGCTGTTCCCATAAACTATTCAATACTTCTTGATTTATTTTGAAAGCGATTTTATGGTCAAGACGTTTATATTCTTCCGAAAGAATATTTAATTCAAGCAATATTTTTCTAGCTGTTTGTTGCTCATAAATCGATAATCCTGTTTCTTCTTCAATCTCATAACTATCTTTATAAATCCAACCAGTTTTTGTTTTATCTAGCCAATAAAGAAACTGACAGAGAAGAATGCTGGCGGTTGTAGAACCTGTTACTTTTTTTAAATTCGGGTAATAGGCTACAACTCTACCCATATCAATGATATAATTAGTAAGTTTCATATTCATGCTCCGGAAATTCAATTATTTCGGCGGTTAATTTTTTTAGAGTGGGATAATCCATAAAACCATCAAAAGTATCACCATAATCTAAATCAAATATTTCATCGCCGCTTGGTCTAAAACAGATGGATAAATGTCCCCAACGATAACGCACATAAATATTTTGGTTATCTTCGGTTGTGCCCTCCCATTGGGAAGGACATGCGGAGCATGTATTTAATATTTTATTTACTTTAATCATTTAATATCCTTCCTGAATAAAGGAGGGACTACCCATAGCCTATGGCTTGATAAGTAGTCCCTCAATTGTTAAGTTTCTATGTGGTTAGAAGGGTAAATCCCCGTTATCGTCTGTATCTTCGGGTGGAGGAGTAACTCCATCTTTTCCCTTTAGGATACGGACGTTATCGGCGGTAATTTCGTAAGATGCGGCATAATCTCCGCTCTTTAACTGATAAACACTAGGTGAACCATTCTCTCCGACACGGAGTTTTCCGAACACAATAACATGTGAACCTTTACCGCAATATTGGTTAACGATTTCTCCACGCTTTCCCCAAGCGGTTATTTTAAGCCAAGTTGTTTCTTTCTTTTGAGTACCGTCTGTAGTTTTGAAACTACGATTTGAACCCATGCGAAAGTTTGTAACGCTTTGCCCTTGGGGGGTGTAACGCATAACAGGGTCTTCTACCAAATAACCCTCGTATTGCACTATCTGAATTTGATTAGCCATTTTTTATATAGTCTCCAATTTTTTGTTTGTCTTGTCTGATTTTATTATACGGGAACTGTTTCTTCAACTGCTTCCCGCTGTTGTAAAAGGTCTTGCAATTTGACATATAAGTCGGTAAGAGCCTTTATATCCTTGATGGTATTTGGATTTCCTTTGCCATCCGGTGTGTTTTCTTTTAGCAATGTCATGAGTTCAGAGTTATCACTTCCTCCGAGCTTTTTGCATAAATCAATAACCTGTCTTTGAACAGAGTCTAAGCCTTGCTTGCCATCAGCTTTTTGGATAGTCACTTCCTTTACAACCTCAACGGGTTTATCTGTACCAGATTCCAACCAACGCATTAGTTGCTTTCCAATTTCCGGAGTTATCTTAAAGGTTTTTTGGTCAAACTGACTTGTTCTATCCTTAGCGCCAAAAGCTTCATGCTCATTATTAATTTCTAGGAATATGGTAAATTCATATTCCATACCTTTGCGCTGTTCAGGTTCCATACCGACCTTGCGAATATTTGTTTTTCCATTTGAATCTTTTTCCTGTACATATTCTTGCTTTGCACGCATGGTTGCAATAATATGCATGGGGGTTTGAAGCATGGTGTCAACAAATCGGTTATGCATAGGGGTAATATCTCGCCATGCGGTATAGCTATTACCACCACGCTTTGCGGCGTTATTTTGTTGTTCCAGCAAACCACCTGCACCACTCCATAGGGGAGTAGTTGAGTCAATAATGCAAACTTCCATTCCTGCTTCTCTGCATAAGTCGATTGCTTGAATATATTTTTCTGCTTCATAGGGAGCTTGTAAATTAATTACATTGTATACACCGACAACAGTATTATAGTGTTCTGTACCAACATATAATTGACCAGAACCATTTTCAGTATCGATGATTGCAATGTGTTCCCAAATTTGCGCATCTGTCCAATCAGGATGTGCCTCTTTTACTAGTCCATATCCTAAAAGGATTGAACCAAGCGTTTTCCCTCCGCCGGAGGGAGCAGACATACCTAATTTGAGATATGCTTGACTACGTTGTGCTTTTGTTAATTGTAACGGCATTTATTTCTCCTTTTTTTCGTTAATTTTGTCTCGACATTTTAGTTCATCTTGTATCTTTTTTTGCTTATATTGTCTCCTTTTCAAATGTTTTAAGTAGTTCTGAAAACATAGTCACGGGATATTCTGCGTAGTGCTGACTATATTTATTAGAACTGAGGGCGATTATCATTTCGGAACGTTCATCGCCTAGTTCTCTGAGCACACTTTCCCTGCCAGAAAACTTCCCGAGCATGATTTCGCTATTAGATTGTGAGAATTCATCGATTAAATTTAAAAGATATTTATATTCGTGGGTTTCGTCACAGCGTTCTGTGTTAATGATTAACGGTTCTTTATCTTTAACCAAATCAACCATTTCATCAAAACTTTTTAGGTTACTATCTACCAATATTACAAACTTCATTATACACTCCTTATTATACCACACTTTCCCTTTTTTGTCAAGGGTTAAAACATCAATTTTCCATATTTAATAAAAGTCTCATATTTGAATAAATAATTCATACTATTTGAACCTTTATCACCACCATTTACAATACGTATATATGCATTATCAGAAATCATTTTTAACAAATTGGCTGTTTTAAATAAATAAAAGCGAACACCTTCTTTTCCATGTATTTTATAAACATAAAAATCCGCTTTGCTGATTAGGATGCCCGATGGTTGTCCCCGACAGCTAAATTCGAGTGCCACATTTCCAGTTCTCCAAGACATAAAATCTTCTTTTACTTCAAAGGAATATTGCCCGTTTTTTATTTCGGCTAATATATCATATTTATTTGAAATACAAAACTCTATAATTTTAGCATCATATAATTGTCTCAATAATTCGCCAACTTCTGTTTCTGTTTTCCTAGCAACCGTCAAGTCTTTATTAAAATCATAATTAGCCATTATAACATCGCCATTCTTTTATAACATACACAACCAAAACGACTTTGCACAATCAAGTGACTATATAATTCTGAGTTTTCAACTATCCCTGTTGTTTTTAAAGTAGAATATGCATCTAAAATAATTGCGGTTTTATGTATTCCTACACCTAACATAATACAATATCCTACCTCTTTTTCTATAGGAGTAAAATAAACGCAGGATATACAATACTCTTTCATTCCTTTTCTACCTCTGTTCTCTCCGAAATTTTTTCTAATGCTTCTTTTGCAATTAAAGACAATGGACCATCAGCAAAAGATATCTCAGACAATGCTTTAATCATAATTATAATATTTTGAGAAATCTTTATGGCTTGCTTGTTCTTTTCTATTAAAGCATCGAGTAACTGGTCTTTTTCTTTTAAAGTTTCAATATTACCTTCGATTTGTTTAACGAGTTGCTCTCTCAATTTCATGTTCTCGTTTTGTGTTTCTCTAACCATTTCTATATTGTTTCCGATTTGCTTAACGAGTTGCTCTCTTAATTTCATATTTTCGTCTTGTAATTCTTCAACCGTTTTCATTTTTCCTCTAAAATATAATCATTATATCCCATTCAAACGCACATGTTGGACATTTTCTAAATTCAATGCGGTAAGACGTATTGGATTTTAGATAATTTTGCGCATATGTGGCTGTACTATCGGGAAGTTTTTCTCGTATCTTATATACACCATTTCTGTGTTGCTCTTTGGCAATATCAATTTCTTCTAATAATTTATCCAAATATTCTTGTTCTTTACTCATTCTATCCATTTCCTGCCGCATTTTGTACAAGAACAGTCGTCACATAAATCACTTCCTAAATAAACTGTACAAAACCAATACTTTCTATGAAACAGTACACAAATTATTTTTTTCATTTGTTAAACCATATAACATATCTAAATTTATAACTAAATTTTAATTTACCTTCCACTATATCTGACGGGATTGCTTTTTGGTCTCGCCAATATACCCTACCGTCGGAATAATAACCAGTACCATCACTATTAATAAATAAGCCTTTACCACAGTGTTCAATAAAATCATAGACGCTGTATAATGTTCCATAAGGGGGTAATAATACTTCATTTTCCATTTTAGTCTATCACTCCTTGACCCGTACATCTTACATATTTATCATCAGCAATTTTTACAATAAAACCGCATTGTTCCATTAGCATTAAGGCTAGGCGACAATCCGCAAGCGGCAAGCGCACCCCAAAAGCATCATCGTTTTGAATATAATCCTGCACTTTTTGAGATGTTACTATATCATCTATCATTAGCACTTTACCAATAGCCAATAGTAAAAAATGAAATGCTACTGCCATTTTATTTCTCCTTCAACATATATTGAGTATCCATGCCTTGAATAAAGATAGCTCCACATAAAAAATAAACACCAAGTAAGATATTTAAATTAATAGCAAAATATAGTGATATTGCCAAAAAAATAATTGTGAATAATGCAAGTAAATGCCTCATTTTGTATCTCCGTTTATAACCTCAAACAAATGTCCTATAAAATAGCCATCTTCTGCTTGGAACGTCCCCACATAAGCAATATTTTCGTCATTAATTGGATGCCCCGTACCAGCCAAGCGAAAGATGCGCTCCTCGCTCTCAAGAGATGAAAGGTCAACCAAGCACCATAGGCATAATACCCCTCTTTGGGTTTGAACACTTAATGGTTTTGTACCTTTTGGTAAAATGAGGACAAAATAATTATCAATAGGAATTTCATATTTCCACACGGTTTTCATTTTAATATCTCCTTAAAGATAATGTGTTTTTTTAGGGTCATATTTAGAATTAGCATATATTTCAACTTTACTAATAGCTGTTTTTTTATCAGGCTGTGCAATGCAAATCTCCGCATCGTTAGTCATGTCTATAGCCATCCAACCATTAGGAAAACGAGCAACTACGACAGTGATATTTCCAATGTCGAATTGCTCGTCTAAAGTTTTTTCGTACTGTTTTATGCTAATCATCTTCATTACACTATTATATCACATTATTCGACTTTTGTCAAGTCTTTCTCATTTTTTAATCTTTATGCCTTTTTCATTCAAACGTGCCATGATTTCTTCACGATTAGCAAAAAAATCATCTCTCAATTGATGAAGAAATATACCGCCATTAACGGATGGTTTCTTTATTTCATCTTCGAGTTGAATTATTTCGTCATAAATATTAGGATAGATATTTAAGATGCGTTGGTAGATTTCGGATTGATAAAAAGGGCAATATGCACAACCGCTTACACCGACCTCTTCATATAATTTCTGTACTTCGAAATTATTTTCTTTAAGATATTCTGCGACATCTGTACCTTTCCAATCTCTTATAGGTTCTACCAAAAAATGACCGGACGCTTCATAGTCAGGGCGTATAACAGGTTTTGTTGCATAAATTTTTTGTCTTCTACTGCTTTCTGACCTTCGTACACCGTTGACCTTGTAGACATGTTTACGCCCATAAATTTTACGAAAATACTTACGTGCGGGGCGCAACTTTAACCTACTGCTACAATAGGTATATTGTCTACCCGGAAAGTAATTAAATCTACGTACCCAATAGGGAAAATCTCCCATATAATCTTCTACAGGGTCAACCATATGTAGGGGAAGGTCAAAGCGTGCCGCTTGTTCTTTCACAAAATCAATTGTACCCGGTAATTCAAGTCTAGAAATCATATATAAAAGCTCAATATCGTCCAGTTTTATTTGCTTTGCTAATAAAATTAAGACAGAACTGTCTTTACCACCAGAAAAATTTATAATTAACGGGGTTCCCGCTTCTTTTGCTTTATCACTGGCTTCCTGCATTATTGCTAAACTATTATTTAGTAATTCTTGATTCATTCTAATCTTTTTCTATCGCATGATATAAAATAGCAGAGACGGCATATTTGTTTCCGCAGCTACACTTGATGGGTTCATCTTGTGAATCTGTATCTAAAAGTTCATGGCAAATGGGGCATTCAAATTCAATCCAACACTTTTCATGGATGTTCTTATATTCACTTGCAGTAAATTGCCTGTATTTAGTTGTCATTTTAATACTCCTATTCTTCCAATAATTTTAATAGTTCTGAAAAATCTTGCTTTAGTTTGCTTAAAGGCAGAAAATGGTCGGCTGGTCCTTGACCGTCCCTATCACGAGTTACATGTGTAAACCATTCTCCTACTTTCAAACGACTTTCCCCGTATCTCCTTCCTCCGTAGTTTTCAGACAAATGTTCTATTAAAAACTCCAATTCATCTTTGTCTTTGGCTTTATACCATATGTCGCTCACCATAGGAAACCAATAAGAAGTTTTTTCTACTTTGCTAAATTTGAACTCTGATTCATGCTTTGTTGCATCACGGAGTTCTGTAAAAGTTTCTCCATCACTGGTTTTATATACTTCGACCATTTCAAAGTCGTCGCTCTGGACTTCGACATATTTTGGTATCATCTTTTTGGTTCTAATCGTTTCCATCATTTCTTATCCTTTCTTTTTTTCAAATTCTTCAATTAAAACCGTTAGTTCTTCTTTTAACTGTTCTAATTGCTTTATAGATATCCACATATAAGCACTTTCTTCACCGCAACTCCCTATAACTTCTACCATGAATACTTCTATTCCATTAATTCTATCGGGTTGAATAGATAGATTCCCCTCACAACATCTGTCCTTACAGAAGCAATCCATATCAATTATACTTTGTTCATTGTCATTTTTGTTCATATGTTTCTCCTCAATTTATAAATCTTTTTTAATCATCAGGGTTTAGGGGTATGGGTTGGACGTGGGGTATGAGTTGGACGTGGAGTATGGGTTGGACGTGGGGTATTAGTTGGAATAGATGTATTGGTTGGAGCCGGGGTCTTAGAAGGAGTGGCGGTTTTAGTAAAAGTAGGTATATAAGTCGGAGTAAAAGTCGATGTTCCGGTAGAAGTACTGGTAAAAGTTGGTTTTTGAATATCCCCATATTCGTGCCCTCCAATATCGGGAGAATCTCCTCTTGAATTTCCCCAATAATCATCTGTCACCTTGCTGGTTATAACAGCGTGGTCGATTGCCGGAGAACTAGAAAGTAATTTAAACCAAAGTGGGTTAGAATAATTATCGGCATGTGCCAACATGGGATTTCCAACAATATCTCCAATTCCTTTTGCATCCACGTCTGGTGTTTTAGACCATAAATTGTTAGAAAAATGTAATTCTGGATTAGAAGATACAATAATAACTGGTAAACTGTTATCTTGTTCTATAATATTATTTTCTATATATGTATCATAATGAATAGGGCTATCTTTTATATAAATACAAGATTCCTCGGTACTATTAACAAAAGTATTATTAGATATGAAAAACTGGTTCATACCACTACCTTCATGAAGTGGACCAGATAACCACCGAAGACAATGTTTTGTACCATACACAAAATTATTGATAATAGTAACTCTGGCAGAAGCAGGGGTATATTTTTCATCCCACAAAGCAATTCCAGTTTGTACGGCAGATGGATATGAACTCATATATCCCGTGCTATAAATTAAATTTCTTTGTAATAAAACATCTGTAGCGTCCGATATATAAATATTATTACTATAGTTATCATAACTAATGTTATCTTCAATTGTTGAATGGGTAGATTCATAAGTAGATAGCCCTATTCCCCAATTCTGATAAACCTTACAATGTCTTATAATAGCATAGTTGGGAGAGCGCCCCGCTGTAAGAGCGGTGGGGTCTTGTCCTGTAGCCCCTTGATAATTAACCATTGCGTTCTGATGAACATTTAAATATTCAGCAATTTCATAATTTCCACCCAAACCTGCCCCTCTGCGCCAGTTTCGATATATATCCAAATGAGAAATAGTGCTATGACTTCCAAATACGCCGACACCATGCTCTCCTGAATTTTGTACAGTCATATGGGTAAATATAACATAACCACCGTTGATTGTTACCAAATAGCTTCCCGAACCGTGCAACGGAATAGTATTATTATTACCGTCAATAACAACATTCTCATCATTATATCCACTAATTATAATTGGCTGAGTTGAACTGCCGCTAACAGAAATATAAACTGTTTCTTGATATGTTCCTCCTCTTATATATAAGGTATCACCCGCAACAATGTGAGATACACCGTATGAGACAGTGCGCCAAGGTAAAGTAATTGTCCCGGGATTATTGTTATTTCCGGTTGTAGAAACATAATAAGTATTTGGTGCTGCAATACTGACAGAAATTCCACAAATAGTAAATATAGAAATTATTAATAATACATTAATCAGTTTTTTCATATTGTTTATATATGATATCTCCTTTGTTTATATCCTTATCTTATTCTTAGTCTTTCGATTTTGTCAGACTCAATATAACCTATTGCTGCTAAAATAGCATATATAATTAAGCATATTATAAAAAGTATTGTGGCTATATTCATATTAAAAAATTCTCTTTCATCCTGTATTATCCCTGACTGGTAATGCTTCCAATTTATCTGTCCAAACGCCATCTTTTTTCATACTGTCCTCCATTGGATGTTGAGGTCTCATTTTTCTATGTAAACAAGCCCAAATTGAAGAACCCCAATTTTTTTTATTACCACCCTCATCATAACAAGCATTATACAACATTGGAATTTCTTCTAAGGAAATTTCTTCTATATCTGCAACCGCCCACCAAAATAAATCGTTACAATTTACTCCCATTTCTACTATTCCAAAAAAATCATCTTTTTCAAGATGAAAAAATAGAACACCATCATCATTTAATTTTTGAATTTTATCAGCCAATGTGGGGTCTGTGCTATTGTAAAATTTTTCTAGTATATCAAGGCAAGCTAAGAATTGTACTTGACAATCGTTCCAACCTTCTCCATATGCCGTCCTATCTTTACCATCATATTTTGCAGGATAGATACCCATTTGTTCAAAAACAGTCCAGAATCTTTTCCATTTTTTAGCGTCTAACTCATCGTTATTCATTTTAATATCCTATTTGCAATATTTGCATAAACATTTATTTTTGCTTCGGTTTACAAGCCAACCCGCCCCTCGTGCTTCTTTAACACATTCTCCATAAGTTTCACCAACAAACTGATTCCCTATGTATATATAATCTCCTATTTCTTGCCTAAGATAGTATCCGCTGCTTTCAAGTATAGTGTGATTTTCTTTTTTATCACAATATAAATCTAAAGTATAACCACCGACAATCATATTAAAAGTCCTTTTTTATATCCTTACAGGATTTTTCTTAATCAATTCAACTTCTTGCTTTTTACAAATAAGGCAAAATCTGCCTTGGTAAATATGATTGGATAATTTTTCTTCCGGATACACGCCTATCGTGCTCCAATACCATGTAGTCCAATGATGTATTTTAAATTTATGCAAAAATTTCCACATTATAAACGCCTTATTTTATACGATTTATTTGTTAACTCGATACATAGTTATATCCCCAATCTACAACCTGTAAAAGAGTTTTTCCTTTTGCTGTAGGTAGTGATACGCTTTGAGATAAGTCATTGGTTATCCATTCTGGTCTGCACAAAGACAACGAAAATTCTTTATTGTTATATTCTACAGAAAAAAACCAACCAAATTCTATAATCGTTTCTATTTTATCTTCTAGTCTCATTTTTCGCCTCTTAAAAAATCTATTTTATCTGTAAAAAAAATGTAATGCAGGAAAATTTATTCTATTTAATTCTCTTGCTTTTTCTCCGCAATCTGGACATACACATTTTCCAGTATTAGGAGCGCTCATCAGAACATTCCCGTATAACCATTCATGCCCACCAAAATCTTTTTTACATATCGGGCAAGGATGCCAGAAATATGCCCCTAAAGTAGCATACAAATGACTCAACCATCTATATTTCCACCACCATATTTTTTTTGTTCTCATCCTTTTTTCCTATATAAAAATCTATTTTATTTCTTTGAGAATATCTTCGATATCTTCTAGTCTTGCAAAGAGCATTTGAAGATGCTCTTTTTGTTCACAAGTCAAAAAATTAAAGATACGATAATTGTTTCTAATTTCATTTTCTAACATTTTTTTCTCATCTTTTAGTTCTTTGCGACTCATATATTCAGGCTCTCTACACATTTTTCCTCTTAAAAACTTTATTTTATTCTGTTTTTTCTTCCAAAATTAATCTCTTTAAACGTTCACCCGCATAATCCCAAATAGTATCAAAAAGTGATTTCATATCATTTAAAGGAATAATTTGATATGTTTGAAACTCTTTGTTATTTATACTTACTTTTATATGCATATCAATTTCTCCTGTGTATTCTCTGGAACAAGGAGAAAGTTCAATTGAAATTTTATCTAATTCTATTTTTTCCATTTTTACTCCGATTTATTTTTCTTTTCCTTCTTGTTCCATTTTTCATAAATAAAATTAGATATTGCGATAGTTATTACTAATAAAAACGCATATATTTCCATTGCTATAAAAAATAATGAATCCATTGTTTATTTCCTTTTAAAGATTTTATTTCTTAACAGGTAATATATGGAACTGTAAATCTTGTTACGCTTCCACAAGAGGGACAATTATATTCATATACTCCCGGTTGTAGTACTATATGACTAGGAGGAAAATGTTCGGGATGACGACAGATTTTACTATTAACATATTTTCCTGATATTTTTTTAAACCACTGGTAAATTTATTTAATTTATTATTATTTTTCATTTTTATCCTCTTAATAAAAGTTTTATTTTAAATCCCATCCAGCATCATCAAAGCAATGCAATTCTTTTTCTGTTGGAGAACAATAAAACCAATCGTCTGAACCACATCCTCGTGCTAGGTATTGCCAGTTTTTACATTTTTCACAATATCTGTATATAGCTATACCCCCATGCCAATATAACCATTTATGAAACAAAATACAATGTGGTTTTAATCCTTTTCTTTCTGCTAATATAAGTGTTACTCCGCCTATTGATGGCATTTTAAACTCCTTGTATTTTTCTGCCTAAAACTAATCTATACTCCGCAAGAGGACAGATTAAAATCCATCCCAACTTGGCATATTCATTTAGCAAATCTTCGGAAGATTTTGTGGATGAAACTAAAGTAAGTATCATATATTCCATTTTATTTATCCTTTTAAAAATTTTATTTTAATACGTTTTTTAAAGTATACAATACTTGATAATAATAGATTAATTGGTTAATTGTATACCATATGAGAGATTTATTTTTATCATGTATATAATTTCTAAGATTGAATAACGCTCTCCCTCCATCATGAAGAGTTCTAGCCAAAAGTTCTCTATATTCAGGATACTTTTTCGTGTTTGTATATCTGAAAATTTCATCATTGCTCATGCTTGCCCAAGCGGTGATATATGTTTCTGCAACTTCGAAAATTTCATCTGTTTTAGATATATCACGCCAAATGGTTGCCCAATCTTCTTGATAAATCATTTATACCGCCCTTTTAAAAGCTTCATTTTATTTTCTCAAACATTATAATTCTTTTTTCTTCGTGTTCGCCAAACCCTTTTGCTTTGTAACCATAATTCTGAGCAATTTTATCTATATCATTTAAAAAGTCCAATACCGGAGCAACGCTGTCTGGTTTTTTCCACGTTACTGTTTCTAATAATATCTTAACATAATTTTCAAATTTTTCATTCATTTTAAAGCCCTATTTTATTTTTTTCATCTTTTCTAATGTTTCGTCTGCTGCACACTTACGGCATGTAAACTTGTGAAACATATAATATTCATCATAATCATATTCATGAATCAATTGAAATGTCATAAAATCTACTACGAGTTTTAATTTTTTTTCAAGAATACCACGCTCATCTATAACACGAGCATATTCTTTTCCCAATTGTTCAAGTGTAATTTTTATCAATGCCTCGTTCATTTCTTCGCTCATTTTATTTTCTCAATTTTTCAAGTGTTTTATCAATTTGTTCTTTCCAATATGGTCCATCTGCGACTAAACTAGGTAGTCCTTCGCCTAACCATAACATATCCCAATAACTTAATCTATCAAG
>JGI20213J14113_1000100_pt1 | contig 17917 bp, 14 predicted proteins | sample WetSurMetagenome_3_FD_14113 | JGI IMG/M metagenome (IMG submission 14113) | reverse complement strand
ATAAATTTCTTGCAAATAGTTGTGCGGTTGCCCCTGGAATTACAAGGAGGGCAGAGACGAGAATGATACCCACAATTTTCATGGAGATTACGATGGATATGGCAAGGAGAATCAGGAAGAGGGTGTTGATTGCCCTCACAGGTATGCCACTTACACGTGCTATCTCTTCATTATATGTTGTTATGAAGATCTCTTTAAGAAACAGCATGATAATCCCGATTACTGATATTGCAATAATCATTGAAAGGATTACTTCTCCCCGTGAAATGGCTAATATATTGCCGAAAAGATAACCGAAGAGATCAACAGTATATTCTTTTGAGAGGCTTATCAGCACAATACCGAGAGCCATTGAGCTCGCAAAGAATATCCCTATAGAGGCATCCTCTGACACTTTACCATTCCTGCTGATAAATTCAATGCCGAGTGCAACCGCAATGGAGTAGAGTATGGCTGTGAAGATTGGGTTTATGCCTGCAAGGAAGCCTATAGCTATCCCACCGAAGGCAGCATGTGAAATGCCGGCGCCTATGAAAGACATCTTGCGAAGCACTATAAAAACAGAGATGAGGCCTGAGAGCAGGCTGACTATTACGCCAACAAGCAATGCCTTCTGCATAAATGAAGAACTGAAGACTTCGAGCATAAGCTTTTATAACCTTCTCAGGCGTTCACACTTCTCGCAGATATCAGTATGCATGAGCAGATCTACATTCTTACCGTACAGGTCAGTCAATACCGATTCATTCAGCGCCCCGACAGGGGTGCCCTGATAATGGAAGGTATTATTGAGACAGGCAATTTCATCAACATAGGAAGTTATTGCCCCGATATCATGCGAAGCCATAAGAATGGTAATATTAAACCGCTTTTGAAGTCCCTTCAGCAGGTGATAGAAATCTTCCTGGCCTATGACATCTATCCCTGTGTTTGGTTCGTCAAGGATGAGAATCTTTGGTTCACCGGCAAGCGCCCTTGCAATCGATGCCCTCTGCTGCTGGCCGCCTGAGAGTTCACCAAAGGGCATGTTTTTCAGTTCCTCTATCCCCATTACAGAGAGGTATTCAATGGCCTTTTCCCTGTCCTGTTCTCCCGGCCATCTCAACATTCCCACTCTCCCGTATCTTCCCATCATGACAACATCTATTACCCTGACAGGAAAATCAGGAGATACTTTCGAGAGCTGCGGAAGATAACCGAATATATTTCCGGATCTCAAAACGTCCTGCGACTGCCTGCCAAAGACAAGGATCTTGCCGGATGCTGGTTTTATAAGTCCGGTGACCGCCCTGAGGAAAGTTGTTTTCCCACCGCCATTCGGGCCGACGATACCGAGGAATCTCCCCTCATCCAGAGACAAAGTTATATTATGGAGGACTGCCTTTCCATGTAATTTAACAATTAAATTCTGTATCTCTATCGCCTTCATTTCATCACACTTTCCATGATGGCAATATTATATCTCATCATATCTATATACGTCTCTCTGCCTTTCTGTCCTCCAATAGGGTCAAGATATACAACCTTTGCACCACATTCTTTTGCAATAACCTCTGCAATCTTTGGATTGAACTGGGGCTCAACAAAAACAACTTTTCTGCCAATCCGTTTGATCTCTCTTATAATCTTTTCAATATGCCTGGGGCCAGGCTCTTTGCCCGGAGACTCTTCTATAACGCCTGCTACTGTTAGACCATATCTTTTTGAGAAGTAATTCCACGCCGGATGGAATGTGACATATTCTTTGACCCTTAAAGTTTTTACTTTATCGGTTATCTCTTTATCGAGCCGGGAAAGTTTCTCTCTGTAGATTGAGGCATTCTGCCTGTAATATTCAGCATTTTTTGGGTCAGCTTCAGCAAAAGCCTTTTCTATCTTAGTGACAATGCTCTTTGCAATCACAGGGTCGAGCCATATGTGAGGATCAGCCCCTGATGAACCGTGTGAATGGCCTTTCTCATGATATGTAATTAATGGCGCATCTGAAGATGAAACAACGATGATAAGATTTCTATTTCCTGACGACTGTATAATTTTTTCTGCCCAGAACTCTAAACCCAAACCAATCTTGATGAAGACCCTGGCATTGGATATATCTTTAAGAGCCTTTGGAGTCGGTTCATAGGTATGCGGGCTTGCTCCGGGAGGAAGGAGCAATTTTACCTCAACCTTATTCCCTCCTACCTGTCGTGACAAATCGGCAAGCGGGGTGATACTTGCGATAACTTTTATTTTTTCAGCATAAGCAGGATCGGCTATTAATGGAAATAAAAAAAACAAAGCTATTATTGCAATCTTTTTCATCTATCGCCTGTAACAAAAGAAAGGGTAATTTGTAAGAAAATAGCTTACCACATTATCCAGTGATTATTCTAACGGGATATTTCCTTTATACACTTAATTGCTCATGAAAGTTTTTAGAATTTGACAGTGAGGGGAAAATCATCCTTGTATTGTCAAATAAAAATAGATAATATAATAATTATGAGAATTATGAGGGGATATCTTACTCTTGCAACTGTAGTTGTATCACTGCTGCTCACATCTTGCGCGACAGGGAAATTTTCTGATATGGAACCGGAGGATATGGTCCTCATACCTAAAGGATGGTTCATCATGGGGTTTAATGAGGGGGAGAGGAATGAAAAGCCGGAACATGAGGTATTTCTTGACACCTTTTTGATGGATAAGTATGAAGTTTCAGCACAGGATTTTGCCATTTTTTTGAATAAAAAAGGCAATCCTGAAGACAGATATTTTTCGCATGATCAATATTCAACCATTATTGGCATATCCTATATGGAGGGTAAGGCTGTTGAGACAAAGAAAAACCCTGAAAAATATGTGCCGAGAAAAGGATTTGAAAATTATCCTGCAAACAATGTCTCATGGTTTGGGGCAGATGCGTATTGTATTTGGAAAGGGAGGCGGCTTCCAACAGAAGCTGAATGGGAAAAGGCCGCAAGAAGTGACGACGGGAGGGTCTATCCATGGGGGAACAGTAAGCCTGAAGCTACAAAAGCCAGATATAATCAAAAATGGGAAGAAAAAAGCCTGAATGTCATGGTGCCTGTAGGGGATTTATCCGGCGGAAAATCCTACTATGGCGCCTTCAATATGGCCGGGAATGTCTGGGAGTGGACAAATGACTGGTACAGGCAGAACTATTGTGATTTTTGTAATCCGGGGAACGAGTTTGCCAACATTGATGTGGCAATGAGGCTTGCAGGCATAGAAACAAATACCTCTGATGTCAGGAAGAAAGAACTGAACGTGCCGCCAATTAATAATCCGGAAGGGCCTTCATTCGGAATTTTCAAGACATTACGTGGCGGTTCATGGTTTGATACTTATGCGGACTTCACCATGCGAACTACATACCGGTACTGGTTTTATCCTGAGCAGAGATATTTGAATACAGGTTTCCGCTGCGCTAAGTAGCATCTNGGCCTACTTCTCTGACCTGATTTGTCTGACCTGATTTGTCTTGACAGAATCGTTTTTATTTGAAATAATTCATATATAAGGATAAAAAATATAAAAATATTATTATGGATAAATATGTTATGAAATCCCTTTGTTTATCTGCAGTTTTTTTGCTCTTTGCCAGTATGGTTTTTGCGCAAGACCCTGTCAGGGAAAAGTTAACCCTGAACAATCCTAAAGAAAAGGATATTTGTACTGCGGTGAAAAAGACCATAAAGGATGGACTAAATACCAAAGATACTGTCAAAACAGGGATACAGCTTGGCTATAGCGCTTGTCTTATTATCAAATGCGCTATAATGGCTGAAGGGAATTTAAAGGATATAGTTTACGGCGCCATTGAAGGCGGTACACCGCCCGAAGTTGTTGCAAGGTGCGCTACTGATGCAGGCGCAGAGGCAAAAGACGTTGCGCAGTATATTTCATCAGCAGGATCGCCGGGTTTTTGTTATGTCCAGCCTGATAAGTTAGAGACAATCGAAATTTGGGTGCCTGGTGGAAATCCAGGTGGCGGATATCTTAGCCCACACAGTCCATAAGTGTTTTAGAGAAAATTTTACCTGCCATTATTTTGTAAATATATCATCAAAATATCAACACGTTGTATTGTCTAATATGATGTTTTACTTGACTTTATGATAAAGTTTTATTATTCTCTTATTGTATAGGATGAATGCATTTATTATAATAAATATATATTTTATAATAAAAAGATTATAATTTAATGAAACGAATATGGTTACTTTACCTCATCAGTTTATTGTTCCTTAGCCCTGGAATATTATTTTCTGAAGAGATAACTTCTTCCGAAAATCTTTATAAAAAAGTCTCTCAGGGTAAATCTCATGAGTTACAGCAGGTGGCCAGCTTCAAGAACAAAAAGAATGCGGAAAGGTTTGTTAAGCAATTAAGCAATAAGAATCAGAAGGCTGTCATAAAAAAGAGTCTTACCAGAGATAAAAAGGTAGTCTATAGAGTTTTTGTAAAAGAGGTTAAAAATTCGCCCGGAAACATCTCGTCCCAAAACAAAACAAAACAGGAGATTGCCTTAGAGAAAAAATCTATCGAGGAAAAATATACTGATGCCCAGACTTCTTTAAGTAAACGTGCAGAACCTTCAAAAAATGTTTCAGCTACTGGAGAAACAGATCGGATCGCTGTTTTTAAGGTTTTTGATAAGATTGAAGACGCGGAGAAACTTACCAGGCAACTCAGAGAAGATGGTTATAAGGTTACAATACGCAGTGTTGCTGAGAAAGATGATAAAATAGTTTATACAGTTTTCGCAGAAAACCTTCCTCAAAAACCAGGCTTCACAATGCCTCCCTCCGGGATTGGACAAGAGGCCACATCTGAAAAACCATCTTTGGAAGAAAAAGCGATTGGAAAAGAAAGAATTTATACAGCGCGAAAAGATTCACCATCAGTAACAGAGTTGCCACCGCATATGGTAAAACCAGTAGCTTCAGGTGCAACTGAACCCGTTGAAAGTAAATCTTTTGCAGCCAAACAACTGACCGCTCAATCGGGTGGAGCATCAACCGTGGCTGCTTCCACGGTGGCAGGCCAGCAGGAGCCGGTAAGTCCTCAGCCTCCGGCAAATGATAATCCTGTGGTTGCTGCCCAGGACAGACCATCTGAAGAAGTGTTTGGCAGGCAGAACAGGTCTATTCATCCGTTTCTGACCATAACTGAATACTATACAGATAATGCATTCAGCACCAATAAAGACAAAAAAAGCGATTTTATTACCGTTCTATCACCTGGAATATGGCTGACAGTTCCTGTTGAACTCGAAAAAATATCTACAGTTGATACTTCCACTCTTTCCCCTGGTGGTCTGAGCCTCAGCAGGTATCCTCCTGATGCCTTTAAAAGATATCAGGCTTATTTATCATATGTTGCTAATATTGAGTTGCACTCAAGAGATTCCGCTGGATTAAATTTCGTTGGTCATCAAGCTGAAGGGCTTTTGCAGTATAATTTCAGAGGCGGGCTTTCCCTGGAACTGCTTGATCAGTTTGAATTTTCACATGACGACTTTGGAACCGGCATATCGTCACGTGAACTGGACAAATACAAGACAAACCTGCTCAGCTTTATAGCGACCTATCGCCTCAGCGAGAGGTTCAATCTCAGGGCCGGATATGCAAATAATATCGTTCGCTATGATGATGATACATTTGAGTTCAGGGACAGAGATGACAATGTATTTTCAGGTTATATATTTTATAAATTCAAACCAAAGACATCCCTCTTCGTGCAATACGAGTTTATTGACATCCAGTACAAAAAAGACACTGTATTGAACAGTAAGGAATATCATTACCTCGGCGGCATACAGTGGGATATGACTGCAAAATCATCAGGTACTATAAAAGCTGGGTATGGCTTTAAGGACTTTAATGAATCGGATGCTGAAGACAGCAAGGATTTCATCATGGAGTTGCAGCTCAGCCACAGGTTTACACCAAAAACTGCAATGACACTTACCGCATCAAGGACAACAAATGAGACAAATATATCAACAACAGATTATATTCTTTCTACAACAATAGGAGTTGGATATGTCCAGATGCTTACCTCAAAGCTTACTGCTGACATACAACTTGCCTATACAAATGATATCTACAGGCATGATCTGACCTATGATGAGAGGACAGATCAATTAAATGATAAGTACTACACAGCATCATTTTCACTCCGGCATAAAATCAAGAGGTGGCTCGAGACCTCTGTAGGATATTTATTTTCAAAGAGAGACTCAAATTTTTCTGATTTTGACTATACAACGAATTCAATATTTCTCAGGGCAACAGGCTCCTGGTAAGTCAGGTGGCTTGCAAAAGATTCCCGACCATCTTTTAGTTCAATTTCCCAGTTGCTTTATATATAATAAAAATATGAAGTATTTTATCTTAATAGCTGTATTGATAATTGTTTGCAGCTTTGTTGGGATTTCATTTTCCCAGGACTATATCGTAGGTGAAGGGGATGTTTTAAATATCTTTGTTTATGATAATGAGGATTTGAAAACAACTGCAAGAATAAGTGGTGAAGGGGTTATTGTTTTACCATTAATAGGGCAGGTTATGGTAAAAGGTCTTACACTCCCTGAAATTGCCCAGAAGATACAGACTCTCCTGTCAGACGGTTTTATTGTTGATCCGCAAGTGAGCATATTCATCCAGGAATTCAGAAGCAAAAAAGCATTCATTATGGGTGAAATATCAAAACCCGGCCTTATTGTCCTTCCAGGTCAGACCACATTTCTGTCTTTGCTTTCGCAGGCAGGAGGTCTGACAAAGGATGCCGGTGACAAGGCGATAATAAAAAGAAAAGACAGTCCTTTAGATAAGAATGAGAGTACAATAACGGTTAATTTGAAAGCCCTTATTGAAAGAGGTGATCAATCTCAGGATGTTCCTATAATGGACGGTGACAGCATCTATATAACAAAGGCAGGGGTTTTTTATGTAACCGGTGAGGTTAAGACCCCTGCTGCCTATAAACATGAAGAGGGATTAACAGTCATTAAAGCTATTACTATGGGAGGGGGATTTTCTGACAAGGCATCAAAAGGAAAGGTCAGGATCATCAGAAAAACCAACGGAAAAGAGGAGGTTCTCGAAAAGGTGAAAATGGATGAACCTGTTCTCAACAATGATGTGATTGTGGTGCCGGAGAGCTTTTTTTAGTCAATGGAAGAAAAAGAGATTCATTTACGTGATTACCTGAGGGTTGTCTATAAAAGAAGATATACTGTTTATACCTTCTTTACCATTGTGTTCATTGTTGTCATAATCGGAACCCTCTCATCTACACCGATTTATCAGGCATCGACAAAGGTACTTATTGAAAAGGTTGAACCTATCAACCTTTCCATGATGTACCCTTATTTCAATATGTATGAGCCTGAATTTTATGAAACACAATATCAGCTCATAAGAAGCACACCTGTAGCTCAGAAGGTAGTGAGCACGCTTTCACTTGAAAATACCTATGAATCATTTTTTAAGGACCAGAAGATTGTCCCGAGTGCCCAGAAATCCAGGGCTGATATCCTTGCAGATATCATAAGGGGGGGGATTATTGTGGCCCCTGTTAAAGATACGAGGATTGTAAATATAAGCTTTATCTCGACAAAACCTGAATTTGCTGCTCTGATTGCGAATTCCGTTGCAAAGGCTTATATAGAACAAAACCTAGAGATGAGAATGACATCTTCACGATACTCTATAGAATGGATGACCAAAAAGGCAGAAGAGGAAAAGGACAAAGTCCAGAGATCAGAAAGGGCCTTGCAAGACTATATAAGGGCAAACAATATCGTCACAATTCAGGATAAGGTTGCTTTAACGCCCGACAAGCTGAATGAGATTAATACCCAGTTAATAAAGTCAGAGACAAAGAGAAAGGAGATGGAATCGCTATACAGTCAGGTCAAGAACATATCCGTAAACCTGAAAAATGCGGAAACGATACCTGCTATTGCATCAGAACAGACTATTCAGTCTTTAAGAAGCCAGATACTGAAAGCTCAACAGAATGCAGAAGAGCTTTCGAAAAAATATGGCAGGAAGCATCCTGCGTTGATAAAGGCAGAAGACGAACTGAAGGGTTTGCAGCAAAAGAGAGATCAGGAAATAAGGAGGGTTATCACTTCTATCAAGAATGAATACGAACTCGCGCAGTCCAATGAGACTAATCTCTCGAGAATGCTCTCAAGTACTAAGTCAGAGGCCCTCAGTCTGAATGAAAAATTTATTGAATATGGTGTTTTATCGAGAGATGTTGAAACAAACCGTCAGCTTTATGATGCACTTATAAAGAGGATTAAAGAGCAGAGTGTTACAGAAGAAATTAAGACGGTTAATGTATGGGTAGTTGAGAAAGCCGAGAAACCGGGTTCTCCTATAAAGCCCAGAAAAGCTCTGAATATCCTGCTCGGCTTATTAATCGGTCTCGGTGGCGGAATTGGTCTGGCATTTTTCATTGAATACCTTGATAATACGATCAAATCCCCTGAAGAAGTTGAAGCAAAATTGGGCGTGCCTGTCCTTGGTGTAGTGCCCCTTCTGGAATCCGGGGAAGAGAATATTGAAGAAATAATCCAGAAGGAGCCACAGTCTGTTTTTGCTGAAAGTTACAAAACAATAAGGACAGCTATTTTGCTTTCTTCAGCGGATAAACCTCCAAAGAATATCCTTATAACGAGCATGGGACCTGAAGAGGGCAAGACAGTTACTTCTGTCAACCTTGCCATGACAATCGCCCGCTCTGGATATTCAGTTTTACTGGTTGACGGAGACTTGCGGAAGCCCCGCGTCCATACAGTATTCGGGCTGAACAATCTAAGCGGGCTCAGCACCTATCTCGTGGGTACTTCAACTGATATCGAAAATATTTTCAAAAAGCCAGTCATGAACCTCAGCATACTGCCTTCAGGCCCTATTCCCCCAAACCCGTCTGAACTCCTTGGGTCTAAGAGAATGCTTCAGCTGCTCGGAATCCTGGATGAGAAATTTGATATTATCATATGGGACTCTCCGCCTTTAATGTCTGTTACAGACAGCGTTATCTTGAGTAAAATCCTCGATGGGACAATTATTGTGACAAAGGCAGGAAAAACAACATATGAGATCGCAAGCAGAGGTTTAAAATATCTGAGCGGCAGACGCGAAAGCGATGTCGAATTCCGTATTCTCGGCATAGTGATTAATTTTTTCAATTTAAAGAAGAGCGACCATTATTACTATCAATATTATCAATACTCCCCTTATGCCGAAAAAGATTCAAAAAAGTCCATCTGATTTATATAAAGACCACTGACAATCCCCTCATGTAATTGATATAATTCAGTTATATAAAATGTCCAGAAGTATTTTTATTATATTCATCTTCATTCTAATCTTTTCACCTCTTGCCTTTGGAACCGTTGAGCCCTGGTCATTGACCATAATGGAGACGGCTGTTTTATCTGCGGCTTTTTTGCTGCTTTACCGCAATACAAGAGAAGGCAATGTCCCGCTGTATGAGACGCCGGGGATTATTCCACTGTTGTTTTTGCTAACGTATATTTTTATACAATGCATTCCTATGCCTTCAGAAATTGTCAGGGTGATCTCTCCACAAACTTATGACCTATTCAAAACAACTGTGCTGATAGAAGAGCCCGGTGCTTGGATAACGCTCTCGGTGAACAAAAAGGCAACATTATCAGAGTTTTTCCGTATAGCCTCCTACGCGGCATTCTATTTTCTGACGGTTCAACTTCTGTCGAAAAAAGACTATCTGCTGAGAACAGTTAACATCATTGTTATCTTCGCATCAGTGCTCTCCATCCAGGGCATACTGCAACATTTTCTCTCAAACGGCAAACTTCTATGGTTCAGGGAATTGGCACACGGAGGGACCCCCTTTGGTCCTTACGTAAACCGTAATCATTTTGCTGGCCTGCTGGGTATGATATTCCCTGTAATCCTGAGCCTTTTCATCTACTATAAGCCTCGTACCAATGACAGAAATATCCGTGACAAGATAACTGAACTTTTTAGTCGGCAAAACACAAATGTCTACCTTCTCCTTGGCTTCTCTGTTGTGCTCGTTGCGTTATCGGTTTTTCTGGCTCTTTCAAGGAGCGGTATTATCAGTCTCTGCGGTTCCATAATCGTCTTTGTACTGCTGCTGCTCGGAAAAGGTAAACGCGATAAGAGCTCTCTGCTTATCATCACTATGTTCCTGATAATAATGCTCTCTGTCAGTTGGTTTGGATGGGGCATTATAATTGAACGCTTCGAGTCGGCAAGAGATATCAAATACAGAATGGAAATATGGGAAGACAGTCTCAGGATCATAAAGGAATTTCCTTTGACCGGCGCAGGCTTTGGGACTTTTTTCTACATCTTTCCGGCATACCAGAGTTTTTCAGGACAAAGGGTAGGCTGGAAGATTATCGACCATGCACATAATGATTACGTTGAACTTCTTACAGAAGGAGGTGTCCTGGCTCTTCTCTTTTTTACGCTATTTCTTTTTTCTGTCTTCTATAAATCCTGGAAAAGGTTTCTCAGAAGACATGAGACATACTCAATATATCTCTTTATTGGATGTATTTCAGGGATGGCGTCAATCCTGATCTACAGCATTACTGATTTTAACCTTCAAATCGGAGCTAATGGCCTCTATTTCTTTTTCCTTGCAGGACTTGCTGTTTCAGCATCGCACACATGCTTGCGTGATGCTCCAGATGAAACATACCTGAAAAGACTGCATCTCCCGGCAAAGATCACTGCTGTACTGGTTGCTGTTTTAACCATTGCCTCTTTTGCTTATAATTCCGGTATTACAATAGGGGAATATATCTTTTCTTCCGTAAAAGACGCAAAACTCACTGATAAAATGCCTCCCGGGGATATTGAATACATAAGGGATAAATCCGTGAAAGCATCTTTTTTCGATCCTCTTGAAGCACGTTACCTCTACGCAGTTGCCAATACCGAAAAAGCTCTCTCGAATGATAAAACAGCCTTAGCTTACTACAAAAAGTCAGTTCAAAGGAATCCGACTAACGGTGAGTACTTGCAGAGGCTTGGTCTTCTTTTGAATGAATTCAAGAGATATGATGCTGCAGAACAGTTTCTTCGTTCGGGAATCAGGTATGATGCTCAAAATCAGGCAAGGTATCAAAGATATGCCTTATGGCTTTTTTCTATGGACAGAAGGGATGAGGGCATCAAGATTACACAACAGGCATTATCCTTGGGTCCTAACAGAACCAGGGAATATATAACTCTGATGGTGCTGAACCGGCTGAGTGATGAGGATATCCTGAGAGCCCTGCCGGAAAGGGTGGAGCCTCATCTCCTGTTTGCGGATTATCTTTACAGGACAGGCAAAGACCGCATGGCTGAAGGAGAATATCTGAACGCCCTTAAATATATAAATAACGAAAATAAGATAACCCCGGTATATTTTTATTCAGTCTATAATTACTATATGAATAAAGGACTTCATGCGGATGCGCTCACTATTATGAGACAGGCTGCAGAGTCCATCCCTAATGATGCAGGGATAAGAATAACAACCGGTGACCTCTACGAAAAGCTTAATCTGACGCGCAAAGCAGCAGAGGAATACAAGCAGGCATTGGTGATTGATCCTAAAAATGAGGAGGCAAGAAAAAGGCTCAGTAATATTCTGTCAAATAACAAAAATCAATAAAGAAAGGAGTGATAAGAGGTGGTAGAATTAGGACAGATAGACAGACCGAATGCAGAGGATTTTGCCGGGAAAAAGAAGCTCTACTGTGTGGCAAATATTTATGCCATTGAAGACGCGCCTGAGGATTATAAGAAACTCGTGGACAAATACTGGGATGAGGTGGTTCAGCACATAGAAAAGATAGAGGCTGCCGGGAAGATAAAAAGGATATTTTGTGAACTTATTTATCAGGAAGGTGACGACTCCCTCAATATGCTGATGAAGATAAACGAAAGAATACCACAGATCATTAGAAACAAATCAGAGGAGGGCGGGGTACTTATACCGCTGGAAAATAAGGATATTTTGGGTCCTTACATGGACTGGGGCAACTGTCTCAGGGTTGTTTTTACCAGAGAAGTCTTTAAACGTGTTCTTGAGTTTTATACAGAGGCAGCAGAAAAGAGGCTTCAGCATATCATGAATTTAATAGAAAGCAAACTTCTTGAAGCAGAGGCTGGTCTGCTTATCATGAAAGATGAAGACAGGTCAAAACTTCAGTTCCCTAAGGATATTGAAGTCTTTTTAATAACACCTCCATCATATGATGACATCATGAGATGGTTCAGGGAAAGGATGTCCAGAGCACCTAAGGAGGATAATGGTGAGGACAAGTAGGGCAACTTCAGCGAAAGCTATATGTAGTCTTGTATTCTCTCTGTTTTTTATCATCGGGCTATCAATCTCCGGATGCAAAGGCAGTGAAGGTATCCCCGGGCAAGGGACGGATGGTAAAAGGGTTATATATTCCGATAAGACTTTTTTTGATGCAGTTAAAACAGGGAATAGGGAAATAGTTGCCATGTCCATAAAAGAAGGGTTCAATGTCAATGCAAAGGATAAGGACGGATATACAGCGCTTCTGACAGCCGCAGAAAAAGGAGATCTTGAAATGACACACCTTCTTGTTGAGAAAGGCGCTGATGTCAATGCAAAGGATAAAGACGGCTATACAGCATTGATGTACGTTGCATATGCAGGCAACCTCGAGATAGCAAAAATACTTATAAAGAATGGCGCTGATGTGAATGTCAGGGATAAAGACGGCTGGACAGCATTAATGTTCGCCAGGATGGGTAAAAAAGCAGATATAACAGAACTGTTGAAAAAATCAGGTGCAGGGAAATAAGACATAAAGTATATATGAATAATACTGCCGCTAAAAGGTTGAAAAAATGCCTAAGGAAAATTGTATGGGCAGAAAGGTTCGCAGCCCGAAGAGGTGTATCTCTCTGGCCAGCATGAGGAGATAGGGATATTGTATCTCTCCGAGCGGACGGAGCATGGTACCTAATACAGTCCCTGCTGCGGTTATGTCTTTCCCAGCCGAATAGATGGCAGCATCGAGGTATTCCTGATGGTAAATAATAAACCTTCCATATGAGATGTCTGTATCTTCTGGTCGTCCGCGATAATCTAATGGTTTCTGGAGCACTTCAACATATGTCCCCTGATCCGTGTTTTTAGCGCTGATAATAGTTCCGCCGAGTATAACCGTTTTTCCTGTATATTGCTCCGGCGTCTTAAAAAGGGCAGCCGGGCTTAACTCCTTGTCAACCTCTCCCCGTATTTCTTGAGAGACAACATGGGCACAGCCATTCACAATAAATAAAATGATGATCAATAAAGGTATCCTTTTCATATATATATTATAGATTGAAAAAATGGTTTTAAGAAGAATTATTGCAGATCGTGAAAAGATAGCAACTCCTGCTAAGTCCATTTGACCTGCCCTTTAGTAATCGCTACAATATGACTAAATGCAATATAGTTATGATCTGATTTAAAAAATGGCAAAGACAGCGGGTATTATCATAATCGGTGATGAGATCCTTTCCGGCAAGGTTCAGGATTATAATTCTTTTTTTATGGCCCAGGAACTCTGGTCTCATGGAGTACGATTATGCCGTATATCAATCATACCGGATGATATTGATCAGATAGGCGAAGAAGTCAGAATATTTTCTCAAAGGTTTGATTATGTTTTTACCTCCGGAGGCATCGGACCAACACACGATGATGTAACCATAGAAGGGATATCAAAAGCATTTGATATCAACCCAGTCGTAGATGCTACATTAAGGGATATACTCGAAAAAAAGCAGGGGCATCTGTCGCCGGAGCAACTGAAAATGGCAGAAGTGCCTGATGGTTCTGAACTTGTCATTGACAGCACGCTCTCTTTTCCTCTTATAAAATTCAGAAATATATTTATCTTTCCGGGCATACCGCAACTGCTCAGAAAAAAATTTGTCGCAATAGAAAAGTTGTTTAATGAACCCATTATATACCTTAAAAAAGTCTACCTCAATGAATCCGAGTCCATGGTTGCGCCTGTGTTAAATAAAATTGTAAAACGGTATGTAAATGTAAAAATAGGTTCATACCCTGTGATTGACCAGATTGAATATACCGTCATGGTAACATTGGAATCTCTGGACAGGGAAAGTCTTAACGCAGCTTCTGAAAATCTTCTGCAAAGTATCCCTTACGAAAAACTAATAAAGGTTGAGTAAAACACTCTCAGCAGCAGGTCTGGCAGGTCAGACCCACAGGTTGTGTTCAGCCCGCGTTCTTCAGCCATAATACTTGTTGAATATCTCATCAAAGGCTTGAGAGGTTTTAATGAACGCATGTAAAACATCAGGATCGAAGTGGTCAGGTAACGTCTGAATATCCCCCTGTGTGATTATAGTAAAAGCCTGTTGATGATCAAAGGGTGGTTTGTATGGCCGCCGGCTCCTTAACGCATCATAAATGTCACAGATCATTATTATTCTGGCTTCTATGGGGATATCCTGTCCTTTCAGGCTTCTCGGGTATCCTGTTCCATCCCATCTTTCATGATGATTAAGGGCGATTGAAGCAGACATCTGTATCATCGGATATGCTGATCCTGAGAGGATCTTCGCGCCGATTGTCGTATGGCGCTTAATAATTTCGAACTCTTCCAGAGTGAGATATCCCGGCTTTAATAGGATTTCGTCAGGGATACCAATTTTCCCTATGTCATGCATGGCGCTTGCCAGGGTAATTTTCTCTGTAAAGTCTGAAGGCATTTCCATCCACTCTGCAATAATGTTTGCATAAATCCCAATGCGTGATATATGTTTCCCTGTGTGATCGTCCTTGGACTCGGCAGCGGCGGTCAGCCGCATTATCATCTCATTGTTCATATTACTGATCATTAACAAGGCATGTGATAACTCCTCTGTTTTTTCCTGTATGGTATTCTCAAGCTTTCTTTCATACTGCTGTTCAACCCAGATAAGCCTCTGTACTTTAACGTTGATTCCTTCCTGAGAGAGAAAGCTGACGAGTCCATCGCCAGATGACTTTTGGGGGAGCAGATCTGAACTCCCTCCAAGAAGATGACTGACAGACGAATATTTCATATCAAGTTTTTTTGCTGCTTCGTCCAGGATCATGATATAGGTGAGCATGTAGATATAACTGACTGAAAAATAAAAAAGCGCAGGGGCTATCCATAGATTAAAAGTGGTGAAAAGTAAAAACACTGAGACTGTTATGACAATAAGGGTTAGCACCAACAATATGGCAGCTTTTTTTTCACTCAGCCTTATAAATAATAAAAGACAAACAACAGAAAAAACGATTGCCAAAAGCCATCTTATCCATTCAACTATTTCCTGAAAGGAGTTCCTATCAATAAGGTTGTTCAGTATATTTGCATGCACTTCTACCCCCGGCATTTTATTCCTGTCCTGGCTGAACGGGGTTGCTACCATATCAACAATACCAGGCGCTGTCAGACCGACCAGAACAGACTTGCCGCTGAAAAAGTCTGGAGGGTATTTATCAGAAATTATGTCGAACATTGAGATATACTGAAATGTCCCTGGCTTCCCATAATAATTTATTTTGTGAGAATCGGTTTGCAATATGGAGTTTAAAAGTTTCTTAGGAATCTTCAACGGCGTTTCCTGCCGGCTTAAGGGGGTGTTTGTCATGTTTTCATACATGGCTGATGTCAGAGAAGGCAGGCGAACATCTTTAAAATACAGGGTGTGAAATACCTCTCTTGCAACGTTGTCAATCCCCTGTTCTATATGAACATGGCCGGTCCTGGATGGAGACAATGACTCTGAAGGCTTTATGATATTCAATCCGCGGTCGATGTAAAGGGGCAGGATAACCCTGCCGTATCTCTTAATAGCAGCTGCAAGCATAGCGTCATCATCTGAGGGTTCGGTCAGGATCATATCAAAACCTATAACCGCAGCCTGCTGCATTTTATCAATGAGCCTGGCATAGTAAATCCTTTTTAGAGGCCATTTGCCTAATTGTTCGAGAGATTTTTCATCTATAGCAGCAATGATAATCTTATCGGAGGGTTTATGACTGCCGCGGATTCTGAAAGAGGTATCATAAATATGCGCATTGATTCCTTCGAATAGGCCGAGATAATCCAGTAGAAAAAGGATAAGAAGACCAGAAATGGCTATAACGAAAAACCCTGCTTTTTTAAAATACACCGGGGTCAAAATCTCTTCTCCATGCAGATGCTAAAAAGAATATGAAAAAATCATTGTGTCCGGCTATCCAGCAGTCCTGGAGCAGCCGGTGCGATAGAAAAGCTCAGGATATCAGACCATTCACCCTGATAATCATCTTTGGCGATTGAACTGATCCTGAAATAATAGGTTTTAAAATCAAGTTTTGTGACCTCATACTCTAACTCCCGGATATTGTTCCTTGTTTCAATTATTTTATTAAACCCTTTGTCTTCAGCAATCTGCACATGATATTGAACTGCATCATTAACTCTCAACCATTTCAACTTAAAAGATTTTTCCCTGTATACCGTTTTATCAACCGGAGACTCTATAAATGGAGGCATTGGGTTTGTCCTCACCTCGATCGGAGTTGCCTCTGAAGGTAATCCTTCAAGTCCAAGCTCATCAATGCTTCGACCTTGCAAGAAATATTGACCGTCATCTATTTCAAAGAGCTTGAACGGATCAGCAGGTTTTATGATCTGCTCCTTCAGAATATCCTTGAAATCGATATCTCTTGCGAACATAATTCTATAAGAGACAGCACCCTCTACCTTTCCAAACTCAAAATTAAGCGGGATATTTTTATAAATTGGTATTGAATTCATCAGCACTGGCGGGGGCAAAAGTTTTTTCGGGGGCATGGGCGGCTCGCCTTTCTTAACGAGAGTTCCTTCGCCTTGCTGTATTTTCACTTTTTGATTCATCCCTTCAACATCCACAATTCCTTGCAGCACTTCGGACCTTGTTGAGTCAGTCGAATCGACTGCAGTCCTGAAAACCGTGCCTCTTACCGCACATATGGAAGATGGTGTATCTATCTCAAACCTTGATTCCCGTCCTGTAGCGCTCTTTATTTTTGTGACGGTTCGTCCAACTCCCAGAAACCATTTATACAGAGTATGATTGCCTTCCATTTTTCTGGCAGTAGACAGACCCGAATTTGAATTCGGACTTTGGAGAAAGGAATTTCCATTTTCAAAGACAATCTCGACTGTCCCCTCGTCACCCGTCCTTATCCTGCTGCCCTCTTTCAACCGGTCATTGAGAAGGAGAGGGGTCCATTCCCTGCTTTCTCCTGACTGGACCTCCACATTACCCTTTATAAAATTAACTGTACCATCAGAGGATGCCCATTTTAACAGGCTCATGGGAATGAGAACTACCTGCCCCGGATAAATCAGATCAGGATTTTCTATGCGGTTCATTTCAGCAACGGCGCGCCATTTGGCAGGATATGCAAGGTATTTCTTCCCGATATTAATAAGGTTATCGCCTTCCTGCACTATTATCTCCACAGTCGGTTCATCATATGCGTGCGCGCATATACAGATAAAAGAGAAAAGAACAAAAGATAAGATTAAAGTGAAAGTCTTCTTAGGCAATTCTATCCCTATTCAGGCCTGTTAATCCGATTCAAGAATTTAAAGCATTTTGACTGACTGCCAATAAGTTTAAAATTATTTTATCATAAAAATATTGATATTAATATCCAATACAGCATTTTGTCTCAAAAATACCTCTGTCTGCATGAAAGCCATTAGCTAATATTTAATTGGGATATTTCCGGGAGGAGGCGGAACAATAATAAAGGGCCTGGCATCTGAAAAAGGGCCTTCTTTCCCATCTTTTGATACTGCACAGACCTTAAT
>JGI20213J14113_1000099_pt1 | contig 17956 bp, 15 predicted proteins | sample WetSurMetagenome_3_FD_14113 | JGI IMG/M metagenome (IMG submission 14113) | reverse complement strand
ATCTGGTATGGAACATATTCTTTTTGGAAGTACCGCTGAAAAAGTTGTCAGAAAAGCTCCCTGCCCTGTTTTGACTTTGCGTGAACCGATAAAAGGTTTTAATTATAAAGATGGAATGAAAAAAAATAAGTAATGACTAGTTAATTTTTTCTATCTACAACAAAATCTACAAGCGCTTCTAAAGCTAACTTGCTCTGAGAATCGGGAAGTTTTTTAAGTGCATCTATAGCATTAAGTGAGTAAGTTTTTGCCTTACCAATAGCGTAATCTATACCTTTATTTTCCCTGACAAAATTAATGACTTCATCAACATTAGTCTTTTCTTTTCCGTTTTTAATTATTTTTCTAATCTCAGAAGCTTTAACAGAAGATACCTGCTTAAGAGAATAAATTAGTGGTAAGGTTATTTTCTTTTCTTTAATATCTCCTCCAGCCCTCTTCCCCGTAATTGAAAGACTTCCTTCGTAATCAAGGATATCATCGCGGATCTGAAAAGATATTCCCAGGTTTTTACCAAAATCTTTCATCGCAGAAATATATCCCATATCTGAAGTCGTGCTCATTGCCCCGATCGTACAGCAAGTTTCAATAAGCGAAGCTGTTTTATCCGAAATCACCTTGAGGTAAGTCTCTTCATCAATATCCAGTTTACGGGTTTTTTGAATTTGTAAAAGCTCACCTTCTGACATTCGCTTAACTGTATTCGTTATCACCTCAAGAAAATCATAGTCTTTTCCTTCCATAGCAATAAGTAATCCTTTTGATAAAAGGTAATCACCCATTAGTACTGCAATTTTATTCTTGAAGACTTTATTTATTGACCAGAGACCTCTTCTTTTATCAGCACTATCAACTACATCATCATGAACCAGAGTTGCAGTATGAAGCAGTTCAACTAAAACTGCACCACGGTAACTACGCTCATTAATTCCTCCCGAAACTTTTGCAGATAACAGAACAAGCAACGGTCTGATTTTTTTCCCCTTCTGTCTGATGATGTAACGAGTTACTAGGTCAACAAGTCCTACACGAGATCGTAAGGATTCCCTGAAAATTTGGTTGAAAGCTTCCAGTTCACTTTTAATAGGTTTAGTTATTTCGGAAAGTTGACTTTTAAGCACTTTTCTTTGAAGATATTTTTGATATAAAAATACTTATTTCATACAAGAGAACCAATGGAACAGCAAGAATTATCTGTGAGACAGGATCTGTACCCGGTGTCAAAAAAGCTGCAAGCACCATTATGATCACTATAGCATGCCGTCTGTATTTTCTCATAAACTTAGGTGTTAATATTCCAAGTTTTGATAGAAAAAATGAAATCATCGGGAGCTCGAAAACAACACCTGAGGCCAGCATAACACTAATGATTATAGACATATATTCTTCAATTGAAAAGACATTGCTTATTTCATTGGTTCCAAACTTGGCTGCAAAGCGCATTGTCAATGGAAGCATTACAAAATAAGCAAATGCAATTCCAGCAAGGAAACAAAAGGTTGAAAAGAAAACTATCCACAAGATATATTTTCTTTCCCTATGCTTGAGCGCAGGCGATATGAATTTCCAAAGCTGATAGAAAATATTAGGAAGGCTTGCTATTATACCTGCAACAATAGCAACCTGGAAGTAAAGGAAAAGCTGTCCGAAAGGTCTAAGGTTTTGTAAAGAAGCATTTGCATCACGTGCAGGCTTAAGCAAAATAATTTCGATCAACGGGTCTATGAATACCCAGGCGATAATAGTGAAGATTAAAACCCCAACTAACGAATAGATTATTCGCCAGCGAAGTTCTTCAATGTGATCAAGGAAAGACATTTCAACATCACTTCCCTGCTGCTCTTCATCATTATTAAGAATTCTTTTTTCTGCCGCCAAGATTATTGACTCAATTTCTTAAATAATATTCTGATAAAGAGGGAAACCAGAACATAATTCTTTAACATCTTTAATAAGTCCATCAAGCTTTGATTCATCTTCGGCATTATTGATTGCCGTATTAATAATTTCAGCAATCCTTTTCATTTCATTTTCTTTCATACCACGCGTAGTTACAGCAGGTGTTCCGATTCTTATTCCGCTGGTTACGAACGGACTCTTGGTATCGAACGGAACCATATTCTTATTTACAGTAATGCCTGCCCTCTCGAGTGCATTTTCAGCTTTCTTACCAGAAATATTTTTGTTTGATAAGTCAATCAGCATCAAATGATTATCCGTTCCACTTGAAACCACATCAAAACCATTTTTCATTAATTCGCCTGCAAGTGTCTGCGCATTTTTAATAATTTGTTGAGCATAAAGCTTAAATCCATCATTCAGAACTTCAGCAAAGGCAACAGCTTTAGCCATAATAATATGCATCAGTGGACCTCCCTGGATACCGGGCATAACAGAACTGTCATAGAGTTCAGACATCATTTTTAGTCTGTCGCCTTTGGGAGTTTTTAGACCAAATCTATTTTCTTTGTCCTTACCCATTAAAATAATTCCACCTCTTGGACCACGAAGTGTTTTATGAGTAGTTGATGTAACAACATCGCAATAAGGAAGCGGGTTGTCTAGCAAACCCTTTGCAATTAGTCCTGCAGGATGAGCCATATCGCACATCAGGAAAGCGCCGGTTGCATCAGCTATCTCTCGCAATTTTTTATAATCCCATTCACGAGAATAGGCACTGGCTCCAGCGATAATTACTTTTGGCTTTTCTTTTTTTGTAAGGTGTTCAATAATGTTATAATCAAGAAGTCTTGTTTCTTTATTTAATTCATACCCGACAGCCTGATACAACTTTCCTGAAAAATTAACTGGTGAACCGTGAGTAAGATGTCCGCCGTGTGCAAGACTTAATCCAATAAATTTATCGCCGGGTTGCATAAGAGTCATTAGTACAGCCATATTTGCCTGGGAGCCGCTGTGCGGTTGAACATTAGCATACTCAGCATTGAAAATTTTCTTCAAACGTTCTCTGGCAAGGTCTTCTGCCATATCAACAAACTCGCAACCACCGTAATAACGTTTTCCCGGATATCCTTCTGCATATTTGTTTGTAAGTGGGGATCCCGCTGCTTCCAAAACGGCAGGACTTACAAAATTTTCTGAAGCTATAAGTTCAAGCTTGTTTTGCTGACGTTCAATTTCTTGTTTTAATATTTGAAATACTTCGGAATCAGATTTTAGATGGGAATACATAATACATTTTTATTTTGTTTTTGATAATCAAATTTAACAAAAAAAGGTTCCCTGTTAAACAGAGAACCTTCTTTTTCTACACAATATTTCAAGTTTAGGGAACAGTTACGCTTTTACCAATCCAGGTAAAGCAATCACCTGTTATTGGTATCACATCGCCAGATTTTTTCTTATTAAAAAACCAATCTTCTTTTGAAGGAACTGAACTGGAAAGTGCGCCAATTCTATCACGTGCCTGTGCCAGGGAGGGATCAATGCTTACTGCTCTTCTGTATGTGTCCTGAGCAAGCAAATAAACAAGTTTTGTTTTAAAATCAAATGCACAATCTCTTGCAGACTGCTCATATAGTAACCCGATAGAGAAGATTGCCATTCCCCAGCCACCGGCTTTATCATTTGCGGTTTCAAAGAACTGACGTGCTTTACTTAGTTTACCCTGCTCTTTATAAATAAGGCCAAGATTAAAATAGAAATCTTTATTATTTGAATCTAGCTGAAGAAGCTTTTGATATGCAGCTTCAGCGTCACTCAAAAGACCAACCTTATTATAAGCAGTAGCTAATTGATTCCAGTAGTTCAAGGTTTCAGGAGATTTTTTTGTCAAAAATTCAAGGGGTTCAATTGCTCTTTCATAATCCTGAGCACGGATACACTCTGATGCGTACACCCAGGCTTTTTCAAGATTTTCTTTATCAAGCTCCCAATTCTTTTTTCGTATATCCAATAACTGACCAACATCTTCAACCAGCGTTGATAAAATCCTAGGCCATTCAGTATTATCCGGTTCTCTAATAGCAAGCTTTGAATATATATCTATAGCTTTGGTTTTATAATCATTTTCATCACTCATATTAGCGATATATAACTGACCAAATCTGTTATAGTAGTACGAATCCATTTCAGGATTATAATCAGAAGCTTTCTGATATTCTGAGATAGTAGATTTAGCATCCATCTTTAACCAAGTTTCAGCAACGAAAGCCTTTCTAACCTGAAAGTAAGCCATTGCATCGGGAAAATATTGAATTGCCGTATTATAGAAATTAAGAATTGAATCTTCAATAGCTTTTACTTCTTCAGGATTTACGGCTGAAGAATCGTGCATATACCAGAGGCAATCTTCCATCTTATAATAAATCCATTTTGCAAATTTAGCTTTGTCACAAGATAGCACTTGCCAGCCGTATGGAAGTGCACTAGCGAAGTCTTTATTTTTATGGTACTCAGAAAACAAACTGTAGAGTTTAAGTGTTTCCAGTGAATCACAGCCACCAGATAAAAGTTGTTGTGAATTATTACCTGCAACTGCACATGAAGTAAAGATCATTGCAGAAATTATAATTCCATAAATCTTGGTTTTAGTTTTCACGGTTCTACCCATTCAGTTATTTGTCATATCGTATAAACCAGATATCGCCGAAGCTGATACCTAAGTTTATTCGTATAAAATTCTCTTCAAGTAAATTATCTTCCTTCGTACCTCTTACGGAATATTCAAATCCGAGATCTATTGTGTTCTCTGGACTTAAAGGAATAGCAAATCCTCCAAAAACCGAATACTGCCTTAAATTATTTCCATCAAAATTGTACTGTGACATTTCATAACTTAAACCAGCACGAAACATTATTTGTTCCAGAAAACTAATGCCAGGAACACGCTGCGGCCTGTATTCAAATCCTAAACTAATTCTATGAACGTCGCTTAAATTACTCTGATTTATTTGGCTTAACTTAAACTCGGTCCAAGGTTGATAAAAATAATCCAACGCTAAATTGTATACATTAACAAAAGTAATATGTACTCCGGCATTTAATCGCATCGGAACATCCATTTTAGTTTTACCCGAACTAATCGAATCAACAAGCGATGAAGAACGACTTACAAAACTTGTGTCTGTATTTAGTTGACCAATAATATTAGCGCTTAAACCTAATCTTAAATTAGAAATCGAACTACTATTTAACAAATCTGCCATATTTGGTGAAATGAAGCCAATAGTCGTACCAAATCCTTTTGGGGCAAAATTTAGCTCGTACTCGGCTGGATAGTAAGAAGTGTTATCAAATGCTACCTTGGAAGTGTATTTGATGTTGCCAAAATAGTACTCCAGTGTAGCACCAAGTAAAAATTCGCCGGGAAGTTGAAAAGAAGAACCTATAAAAATTTTTGAGAGCCCGCCTTTTCCTAAATATGTAGTTTTATAATTTCCGGTTATAGTATCAACAATATTTTCATTTACTTCGTAATTAATCCGGCTGTATGGAACTAATCCGAAAACAAGACCAATTTTATTTGCTTCGCTTACTGGAAACCCAAATGTAACTCCTTTAAAAATTCCATCTCCATAATATTTTGTTTCGTTGGAATTTGATAATCTAAGCTCATCGTATGCAAAACTAAGTTCGAACCGGACACGTGATAAGTCTGCCCAAGAAGCAGGGTTAAGAATTTCTACATAGTCGCTATTCAACATTGCCGTACCCGAATGACCCATAGAAAGAGTTCGCGCGGAATAGCTATAATAGATATCACCAACACCATACCTTGTATATGTTGAGGTTCGTTGTGCAAACGATAAATTGGATATCACAAGGAGAAATGGTAAATAATATTTAAGAAGGCGATAAACCATTTTTTATCTGATAGTATAGGTTATCTGTAGTCTTGGTCGTTCTGAAACTTCAGAACAATCGCTTCCCTTTAAAGCAAAGAGTTCCAAACCTGAGGTTGGTATCCCAGCCTCTATGAGTATTCCATTATTCTTTTTTGTACTGATCCAGTTTCTGACGAAGGAAGTGATATCACCAGAATATTTATTATTCTTAAAATACAGATATGAAGGATTACCATCTACGTTTAATGAATCCGTATATTTTAGATAAGATAGTTTTAAACTATTAGTGAATTTTGAACCTTTAATTGAAGCGGTAGTATCAGGTGTTATAAAAATCTCAGCTTTGTTTATGACTACACCAGGCGGTACCATGCTAAGATCAAATGTCAATCTCGATTCAATAGCAACACTACTTTGCACAGAAATTAAACCTGTTGGCAGAATAGGAATATCTGGACGATCAACTAAACTTATATCCGCTGCAATAAATCCATTTAATGTATCAACATAAACACCAGGCTTTTCAATTACCACAAATAATTTTGCAGCCTGCGCAGTTATTGCATTAAACGCCTGGAAACCAACGACTTTATTTGAACTTTGTGAAGGGTCAAGATAAATCCCAAAATTACTTTCCAGGGTTTTATCTGCTGTGTTTTTCATCCACGCTAGTGGCAATGCACCATCTACGTGAAAAGTGTAGAGAGTATCAGTAATAGTAAATTGAGAACTAACATCGTTCGATTCATAATTGAGTTTAGAAAGACTATCAATTGTAAAGGCTGATGATGACCATGCAGAATTAACCTTATGCACCGTAAAATTCATCGCTGCCAAAGAATCTGTATAAACGTAACGAGTTCGCAAAATTATCCAGGAATCGAGAACATTAATATTTCCAGCTTTGAGGTCAGTTTTTAAACTATCCGGTAGTCCAAAAACGAATCGCATAAGTGATGAAGCTGAAATATCCTGATACTTACCAACTAATATCCAATCAGCATTGCCAAGAGGTATAACTTTCTTAAAATATGAAGAAGTTTGTTCTGTAGTATCGACAGCTGTATCAAATATTTTTGCCGAAATACGTTCACTACCAATTAGCTCAATACCCAGCGAGGATGGATCATCTGTGCAAGAAGAAAATAAAGTAAGTATGAAAAGTAAAAGTATTGAATAGATTTGATATAACTTCAAAAATTGACTCCGCTAAATATCACCAAGTATGAAAGTGCAAGCATTTATTAAATTATTGGCTACAAAAGTTGGAAAATTATTCTCCTTTTGCAAGATAGAAAAACTCTCCTCCCCTTTTCCGGTTCTTATCAGAATTGTCTTTATTCCCGCATTTTTTCCGCATTGTATATCCGACACTGAATCACCAATGAAATAAGACTTCTCCAGATCAACATTAAACTCTTTGGCAGCTTCGAGTAGAAGTTTTGCAGATGGTTTTCTGCAATCGCATTCTTCCTCCGAACTGTAATCAGGATGAGCAGGACAGTAATAAAAGGCATCTATCTTCACTTTATGCTCTGACAGCAGACTGTTTATCTTTTCGTTAACTGAATCAACCTCTTCATTTGTCATTATTCCTCTTGCAATACCAGACTGGTTGGAAATAACTATGAGTATGAATCCATACTTTTTAAGCAGCGCAAGAGCAGTTCCTGTCTCAGGAAATAATACAACTTTCTCTGGATCATTAATATAGCCGGGGTCTTCGTTTAGAGTTCCGTCCCTGTCCAGAAATACTGCATGGTTGGACATTAATCTTCGTTGAGAATTGTCTTATAAAGTTCGATATATTTTTTAGCTGAAGAGTGCCAGCTAAAATCCTCTTTCATTCCAGCTCTAATAATTTTATTCCAGGTTTCTTTATTTTGGTAAATCTTGAGAGCACGTTTTATTTCATTCAGGAGATCAGCGGCATTATATTTTTGGAAAACAAAACCGGTGCCTTCTTTAGTTTTCTCATTGAATTTTTTAACTGTATCAGCAAGCCCTCCAGTTTCTCGAACTACCGGAATTGTACCATAGTTCAGGCTGTACATTTGATTGAGACCGCAGGGTTCATATCTTGAAGGCATAAGAAGAATATCAGCACCGCCTTCTATCAAGTGAGCAAGATCATCATTAAATCCAAGGTAGCATGCAAATTTCTTATGATGCTTTTTTGCCATATGATCAAAGGAAGCATGATAATTTTTATCACCAGTTCCCAGTACTATCATTTGAACATCCATCTTTAATAGGTCAGGTAGTATCTTTTCTACAAGATCAATTCCTTTGGAATCATAAAGACGTGAAATTAATCCTATTATCGGAATCTCTTCATTGAATTCAAAACCAAATTTTTCAGCAAGGGCTTGTTTATTAACAACCTTCTGCTCAACATTCTTAATACTATACTTTTTGGGAAGATGCTTGTCCTTATCTGGATTCCAGACTTTTGTATCAATTCCATTAATTATTCCATATAAATCATCTTTTCTCTTTGCCAAGATTTCCTTTAAACCACTGCCAATTTCATTATCAGTTCTAATTTCATTTGCATAGGTTTCACTTACTGTATTAATAGTATCGGCAAAAAGAAGTCCGCTCTTCATATAATTTATTTTGCCTTTATGAAGAATACCTTTATCAGAATCTAATTTTTCAGGTAATCCGGTTTTCTTAAAAGATGTTTTAGGAAATTCACCTTGATAAGCCAGGTTATGAATTGTGAACAATGTTTTAAACTTATCGAAATTCTCTTCGTTCTGATAAACGTTTTTCAAGTATGCTGGTATTAAACCACACTGCCAATCGTTACAATGTATTATATCTGGTATCCATCCAAGTTTTATTATTAGCTCAAAAACTGCACGACTTAATATGATAAACCTTTCATCATTATCTGGATAATCTTTGCCCGTCATTGGGTCAGAATATAAGCTGTTTCGGCTTCCAAAATACTCCTGATTGTCAAGGAAATAAATCTGAACTCTTATTTTTTGACCGGGTAAGAAGCACGACTTTAAAGAAAATATAACTTCTTTACCTGCAATATCAATTTTGATGTCCTTCAGCCTCACAACTTCATGAATTTTGAATTTGCGATCGTCAACTGCGCCATATTTAGGAACAACAATTCGAACCTCATGCCCTAATTCTGCTAACGTCTGAGGTAATGCAGCTGAAACATCCGCAAGACCCCCGGTTTTGACAAAAGGGACAACTTCTGAAGTTACAAATAGGATTTTAAGCTTTTTCGTAGACATTTTCTCTGAATATTATGGAATGATTACTGTAAAATTACTAAAACAAGCCTTCTTTAACAAAAGATGTATATAATTACGCATTCAGGATTTAACTTCTTCATCATTTGAGGTACTTTTAAAATCTTTAATCGAAAAGAATATAGTTTTATATTGATAGTGAAATAAAAACAATTTTCGTACTAAGATTGAAATTACTAATCGGAATAATCGGACTTATCGCATTAACCATGTTACTTTTTATTGGCTGCAGCGCCTCCACAGGATCACGCTATGAAACGAAAAATGAATCAAAAACAGAAGCTCCCGATGAAGTAACAAAAGAGGTTACTGAAGATTTCGATATCACGTCTTATCGAACTGAGATAGATATTGAAGCTCCTCCCATAGCAACTGACGAACTACCACCGGATGTGTGGTATGGATATGAGGATTCGCTAGTTGATATACCAAAGCAAATAGTCGGCACAACCGATGGTTACCGTGTGCAAGTATTATCGACAGATGACATTGATGAAGCAAACCGCATTCGTGCAGAAATTTATGAAAGGACAGCCAGAAAGGAAGTTTATATTGTTTTCGAACCACCATTTTATAAAGTGAAAGTGGGAGACTTCACCTCAAAAACTGAGGCAGATAATCTCCGGTTTAAACTTAATCAGCTTGGATACACTGAATCGAAAGTTGTTCAGGAAACTGTAAATCTTTTTGAATGATGAAGACACTTCTCTACAATCCTGCATCTATTTTAACTGTCGATACTTCAGGAAAAAATTGTAAACTAGGCAAAGAGCTTTCTGAAATCGGTTGTGTTTCTGATCATTCTATTATAATTGAAGATGACTTAATAAAAGATATCCTCCCAACTTCTTCACTCGAAAAAAATAAATTTGACAAGATTATCGATGTAACTGGGAAAACAGTTCTTCCCGGGTTAGTTGAATGTCACACACACACTGCATTTGCTGGTTCGCGTGCTGATGAATTCAGACAGAAATTAAGCGGTGTTGGATATGAAGAAATTGCAAAGAAAGGCGGTGGCATAAATACTACTGTTCAAGCGGTTCGTTCATCAACCTTTGAGGAGTTGGTTAACTTAATTAAACCAAGAGTTGAACATTTTATTTCGCAGGGAATAACCACGCTGGAAATTAAAAGCGGCTACGGGTTGAACTTTGAGAATGAAAGAAAACTTTTGCAGGTGATAAATTTTCTCAATGAGATTTACCCAATTGAAATCGTTCCAACATTTCTTGGGGCTCACACCTTCCCTCCGGAATTCATAAACAATCATCAAGCTTATGTTGATGAAATTATTAACAAAATGATCCCACATTTTGCTGAACAAAAACTTGCTGAGTTCTGTGATGGGTTTTGTGAAGCTACCGCCTTCTCTGCCAAGGAAATTGATGAGATATTTTCTGCGGCTGATAAACACGGTTTGAAACTTAAGCTCCACACAGAACAGTTCAACTCAATTGGCGGATTGGATGTCGCACTAAATCACAAAGCTGTTTCGATAGATCATCTCGAAGTAATTAAAGATGAAGAAATTCCAAAACTCACTCAATCAGATACAGTCGCAGTTCTTCTTCCCGGAGTTTCTTTCTTCCTTAATCATCAATATGCACCCGCAAGAAAGTTGATCGAGCAAAATGCAATTGTTGCACTAGCTACAGATTACAATCCTGGCTCATCTCACATTTCAAGTTTGAGTTTGATTTTGAGTCTTGCAGCGCTAAAAATGAAAATGACGATTGAAGAAACAATTAGTGCCGTAACAATTAATTCAGCAAAAGCTTTGTGCAGAGAAAAAAGTATTGGTTCAATTGAGATTGGTAAGAAAGCCGACTTTGCGGTGTTTAATACTTCAGATTATTCAGATATTGTTTACTCAATTGGAAATAATTTGAATTGTATGACGATTAAAAATGGAAAAGTAGTTTATCAAAACTAAATAATCTTAAGAATAACTTCACTTAAACCTAAAAATCAAATCAGTTACTTCCCATCTTGGACGTAAGTTCAAAGTATCGGGATGAAATGAAAATCTCTCTGAATATTTTATCGGTTCAGGCCAGCCGTAAGTATATTTCCCGCTGCTATCTGTATCAAGAAAACACCAGAGTAAATACTTTCCAGGCTCAACTCGTGTAAATTCAAATTTATCAAGGTTCGGTTTGTTCTCATATTTTAATTGTAGTGTCTCAACACTTTGAAGAATCAAAACCGGATTTTTCGTGTAATCAAGATTGATGACATTCCCTGAAAGACCTGTAAAATCCAAACCGGAAATAGTCCTGAACTTCAGCTTGAACAGTGAATCTTTTTTATTGCCCGAAAGGTCAACAAAATTTCCAAGCTGCAGTTTAAGAAGATAATCTTTATCCGGTTTAAGATTTTCGTCAGGTTGAATAATTAAAGCTGCATCATCATAAAAATCAAGGTTGAACCCTAATGGTTTGTCAAATGTATCTGTGAGCGCAACTGCGGTGATATTAAAATCTTTATTAAAAGCTTCATCGAAAAAGATTTTGATCTCAGTCATTTCAAAATCCACCAGCCCTCCAGCCGTAGGTTCAGTTGAGACTATTTTTACTGAATTGGTGTCGGCTCTGTCACTAACTACTACTTTGGTGAAATCATTGACCATTATATTTCCCATCAAGTCAGTTAAAGTATCAGCAAGAAGATAAACCTGATTAGTTGGATTTATTTTCGTATCAAACATCAGAATAAACTCTTCTGATTTTGTTTTTCCTTTAAATGCATAAGCTACCTCATAGATCTTATTTTCTGTCGAATCAACGATAGAGAAATTTTTCGAGAAGATTGATTTTTTATCTAACTCTTTATTGGCACTAACAAGCATATGATTCCTGTCAGTCATTATTCCGCTAATTAATCTCGGCTTTGAAACGTCAGCATTGAAAAGCAAGAAATAAAGATCAGTATAAATAGAATCAGCTTCACTCAGGAAGATATCTGTATTCGGAAAACCAATCTCATCCTGATCCTGCTGATATAAATAATCTCTAAACTTATCATTGACTGCAAATAACCTGTAATTACCAGCGCCGAGTCCTTGAAGACTGAAATTACCATCAACCCCGGTTTGGGAAACATAATCAGGCTTTCTTTTCAGCAATGAGTCGGAACTTTCCTCGATCTTATAAGCGTAAATAAATATACCTTCTTTCTCTTTGCCGTAAACTCTGCCTGAAATAATTCTTCTATCAATCTTATCACCTGTTGAAAACGAAAAAGTAAAAGCCTGGGCCATTCTGTTTTTATTATTTAAATCAACGGCATCTGTACCAACAGTAATTGTATAAGTAACATCATCTTTTAATCTTTCCGGAAAGGTAACTTCGAGTGATGTGCCGCTCCACGTATAAGTGAAGGTTCCTTCAATAAACGGGGAGATAAAAATTGCATCCCTAACTGATCTTTTATCAACATATTCAGAGAAATCAATTTCGAAATAATTTTTATCAAAATTTGTAGTTCCATCCGGAGGGTAAACTTCTATGATCTTTGGTGGAATTTTATCCTCATCGCCGCCGCTGGGAGGAAGTTGATTAGCACATTTAATCAAGATAAAAGATAAAAGGATAAAGATTAAAGTTTTTCTTTTATTTATTCTTTTTAGTAACAATGGTAATCAATATTTATCAAAGTTGATTTATTAAACATCATCTGTTATAATTAGTTANTAGAGCCACGAATTCACGAATTAAACCTCATAAGAGTTTGCGTTATNAGCTGTGAAATTTTTTAAAATGTCAATAATATAAACGTTTAACTAAATTTTCATTCATTAAAATTCTCTTTTTTCTTTTTACTATCCACTTTTAACGAGACTCGCCTTTGGCCGTTATATTTAATCTTTCAAACGCATCAATTAGAGTTCTGCTTTCGAATAAACTCGCGATACTTCTTAACATTGTTATTGTGTTCAGTCAAAGTCTTCCCAAATAAATGACCACCTGTTCCATCAGCAACAAAGTAAAGATAGTTATTTTTTTCAGGATATAACGCTGCCATTATTGCAGGTTGTCCGGGACTATTTATCGGTCCGGGCGGAAGTCCAAAATATTTGTACGTATTATAAGGAGAATCAAGCTCAAGATCTTCATATGTTAATCTTTTCCATCCACCTGGAATAACATATTGTATTGTTGGGTCAGCTTGAAGCTTCATACCAATACGAAGCCTGTTATGATAAACAGCGGAAATTGTCGGCATCTCTTCTTCTTTATTTGTTTCGCCTTTAATTATTGAGGCTAAAGTAATAATCTCGTGAACAGTAAAACCAAGATCCTTTGTTCGCCTCATCAAGCTATCATTAAAAAATTCCTTGAACCCATCATAAAATATTATAATTGCTTCGCGTGAAGAACTTCTTTCATATATTTCATAATCGGTAGCAAACAGATAACCTTCAAAAGAATTTTGCTTTAGCCCAAGAGAATCAGCAAAGTCCTTACTGCTAGCNAGATTGACAAATTCAGTAGAATCNATGTAAACATATTTTTGGAGGCGATGAGCAAGCCACTTGATAGTTTGTCCTGGTCTTATTNTTAATGTCCTCTGAAAATCACATTTACCTGATATCAACANGTCAAGCAAGTCCAAATAACTCAACCCATTTGGGATGTGAAATCTTGCAGCACGAATTTTGCGTTCAGCACCATAAACAAANCCAGCGATCTTAAAATTTGTTTTGCTGGGAATAATTCCATGATTGTAAAATCGATCAACAACTGAAGAAAAACTTTCACCTTTCTTTATGTCGAAAGTAACAGGTGCACTTGCAGTGTAATAATTCGGAGTATAAAAAGTTAAGTAAGATAAAACTATGACAAGTATAAATACGCTTATAACAGATAGAACATCCCAACGGAAAAAAATATTTGAAAGCCTACTTTTCATTACAGGTCAATTCATCTTTAAAAAATGATTTTCAGGAATAGCCGGATAAGGAGAAGTACTCAAGCTGTCTATAATTCCATTTTGATAAAGTTGAAAACCTCTCAATGCAATCATAGCCGCATTATCACCGCAGTACTCTGGTGAAGGAATGNTGCACGGAATCTTAAATTTTTCAGCAAGGTTGTTGAATTCATTTCTCAACCTTTTATTTGCAGCAACGCCCCCNACAAGAGATAAAGATTTTACTTTATACTTATTCAGTGCGAGAGTTACTTTTTGGATTAATGCATCAACCAGAGCTTTTTGGAANGATGCGGAAATATTATTCAAATCAGATTCTGGAATTTTTCTATCAGGAAAATTATTCTGCACATAGCGAAGCACAGAAGTTTTCAAACCGCTGAAAGAAAAATTGTATTCATCTTTTAATTCTGCAACTGGAAATTTAATGCTCTTCTCATTTCCCTTTAAAGCACTAGCTTCGATCTGCGGTCCGCCCGGATATCCAAATCCAAGCAGCTTGGATACCTTGTCAAATGCTTCTCCTGCTGCATCGTCAACCGTTGTTCCTAAAAGAAAAATCTTTGTAGAACTTTCTACATACAGCAGCAGTGTATGCCCACCCGATACTACAAGTACAAGCATGGGAAATTCAGGTTTTTGTTCCATCAAAAAACCGGAGAAAATATGCCCTTCGATATGATTAACTGCAACAAATGGTTTGTTCAAAGAATAAGATAATCCTTTTGCAAATGTTAGACCTACAAGCAAAGCACCAATCAGTCCGGGACCCGAAGTAGCAGTTATTAAGTCTATATCAGTGAGTTTTAAATTAGCAGTTTGCAATGCTGACTCAAGCAATGGCTTGACTATTTGCAGGTGAGCTCTGCTTGATAATTCAGGCACGACGCCGCCAAAAGCTTTATGAAAATGCTGCGAAGAAATCAGACTAGATTTGACTTCTTCATTTGATAAGATAGCAACTGAAGTTTCGTCACAGGAGCTTTCGATTCCCAGGATATTTAACTTCCGGGGAATGTTCATCATCTAAATGCGAAAAATTCTTTAGCAATATGACCGGCAAGCTGTGGATTTTCCTGCAATCTTCTTATTGAATATTTGTACCAATCCTCTCCGAAAGGAACATATATTCTAATTTTATATCCATCACTATTTATCTTATCTCGTAGGTCTTCTCGTACACCAAGCAGCATCTGAAATTCAAACATATCTTTTGGTATGTTCAGAGCTTTTATCAATTCGTATGATTTATCAATAAGATATTTATCGTGAGTAGCGATTCCAACATAATTACCATTCTTCAGCATCGACTCGAGGCATTTCATAAAATTATCTCTTACTGCCTGCTTATCCTTATAGGCAATTGTTGCCGGTTCAATATAAATTCCTTTGCAAAGTCTGTAATTTGTTCCGAGCTTGTTAAGAACAATGGTGTCATTATATGTTCTCTTTAAATAAGCTTGAAGGACTATACCGACATTGCTGTACTCTTCATAAATTCTTTTATATACATCAATAGTTAAATCAGTAAATGGTGAATCCTCCATATCTATTCGGACGAAATTTTTAATTTCGTTTCCTTTTTTCACCAACTCAAGAATTTGCTGATAAGCTAACTCTTTGTCTATTGCCAGACCCATTTGTGTCGGCTTAATTGAAAGATTTGCATTCAACTTGTTCTTAACAATCGCATCAAAAACTTCAAGAGCTTTTCTTTTAGCTTCGATTGCTTCTTCTTTTGTTTTGATTGATTCACCTAACACATCGAGAGTTGCAAGAATTCCTTTAGAATTAAGCTCTCTAACGGTATCAACTGCTGCTTGAAGGGTTTTACCTGCGATATATTTTTTTGAAAATAACCATACAATACTCTCAGGCATTGCTTGAACTGTTTTAACTAGAAGATTATGAAATACAGACACAACATACTCCGCAAAAATTTGTAGACAAAATTACAGCATTTTTACTACTGTAAAAAGTGTAAATGATCTTGAATGGATATGATTTTTAGCTTAAGGTTGGCTTTAGCAGGTTGATAAGTAATATTGCTTTCCTCTTTAGTTCATCCTTTGAACCATCATTTGTGAAAATAAAGTCCGCTTTCTTCTTTTTACTTTCCTCGTTCATTTGATTATTATCACGCTTGACAAAGTCCTCCTCTGAAAGCTTTTTAGTTAAAGTTGAGCGCCTCATTCTTAGATTTTTATCAGCAGTGATAAGCACTACATAATCGTACATTTCTTCAATTTTAGACTCAAATATTAAAGCAGCTTCAACAAACACAATACTGCTGGTCTTAAAATATTCTTTTGACAAATATTCAATTCTTTTTCTTACTCTTGGATGAAGAATTGAATTTATTTTTTTTAGCTTTCTTGGATCAGAAAAGATATTATCAGCTAAATACTTTTTGTTGATTTTATTTCCAAGGAAAGATTGTGCTCCGAATTCTTTGACGACTTCCTCCCTAACTTCATAATCACCAGCCAGAATTTCCTTAGAGATGTCGTCAGCAAGAATCACAGGATAACCAGCTTCAAAAAGAAACTTAGTGAAAGTTGATTTCCCGGAGCCAATGTTTCCGGTTATTGCAACTCTTATTTGTTTTGCATCAGGCATAAATCAAAAATAGAAAAGGAGCAGATACCCCTATTATTTAGCGTAACCTATTTTCCTTACTTCACGAATAACTGTAACTTTAATTTGTCCAGGGTATTCCATTTCATTTTCAATCTTTGCAGCAATTTCCTTAGCAAGTTTATCGGCTAACAAATCATCTATCTTCTCATGCTCTACAACCACTCTTACTTCTCTTCCTGCCTGAATTGCATAAGTCTTGGCAACTCCTTCAAAAGATTTTGCAAGTGATTCTAGATTTTCCAATCGTTTAACATAACTTTCGAGCGGTTCCCGTCTCGCTCCAGGCCGTGCTCCACTTATAGCATCCGCTGATTGCACTAATGCCGCAATCGGATGTTCCATTTCTATATCTTCATGATGCGAACCAACTGCATTTACAACGATGGGATTTTCATTAAACTTCTTCGTAAACTCATAACCAATGAGTGCATGCGGACCTTCAACACTTTTGTCGACAGTTTTGCCTATATCATGAAGCAAACCTGCTCTCTTTGCCAGTCCCGCTTCGAGACCTAATTCGGCGGCCATAATACCTGTTAAATAAGCAACTTCAATACTATGCTGCATTAGATTCTGTCCAAAGCTGGATCTGTATTTCATCTTTCCAATATGCTTAATAAGCTCACTGTGCATATTGTGCAGACCAAGTTGTAAAACTACATTCTCACCATCGCGTATCATTTCTTCTTCAAGCTCCTGCTTAACTTTTTCTACAACTTCTTCGATTCTGGCAGGATGAATTCTGCCGTCAGAAATTAATCTTTCCAGAGAAACTCTGGCTACTTCCCTTCTGAATTGATCAAAGGAAGAAAGTATAACTGCTTCAGGGGTATCATCAACAATTACATCAACACCGGTAGCAGATTCAAAAGCACGAATGTTTCGCCCTTCCTTTCCAATAATTCTTCCTTTCATTTCATCATTTTGTATCTGAACAACTGAGACAGTGCTTTCAATGGAATGATCTGCAGCAGTTCTCTGGATGGATTGCACAATGATTTTCTGGGCTTCCCTTTTACCATCGGCCTTGGCTTTGTCGGATATGTCTTTAATGATTGATGCGGCTTGTATTTTAGCATCATTTACAAGATTCTCCATCAGAATTTTCTTAGCTTCATCTGATGAGAGACCGGAGATCTTTTCGAGTCTAATGTTTTGTTCCTGTTCGAGACGGATTATCTCTTCAAGCTTTTTTTCTAACTGCTTTCGCTGCTCGTTGAGTTCATGCTCGAATTTTTTATTTTCTCTTTCTTTTTGCAGAACAAGATCAAACTTTTTTTCACTGTTTTCTTC
>JGI20213J14113_1000096_pt1 | contig 18090 bp, 14 predicted proteins | sample WetSurMetagenome_3_FD_14113 | JGI IMG/M metagenome (IMG submission 14113) | reverse complement strand
GAAACAAATTCAGACTTTCCCAGATATCGTTAGTGGTTCCAAACAATTCGTACTTTTTATTAGCTGCTGATTCGCTGGTTGTTAATAACTATGGATTGGATGAATCGGTTCTAAAAACTATCGTTGGCGTTTCAAGTCTTGGGCTTGTCAACACGGGAGAATTAATTCTTTTGAGAGATGTTAAGGGAAATGTGATTGATTCGGTTTGGTANTCNGATAAATGGCANAACGATAATTTTGGTTCGACAAAAAATATTTCTNTTGAAAGAATAAATCCNAATCTGGGTGCAAANGATCCGAGACAATTGGAGCAGNTCTGTTACTNCGANTGGTGCNACACCCGGAAANCAGAACAGNATTTACACNGTTAATNCGAATATAGAATCAAATATTTCTNTTTCACCAAATCCATTCTCACCGGATAACGACGGTTTTGAAGATTTCACAATTATCAATTACAAATTAACTCAGGCAACTTCACAGGTTCGTATCAAAATATTTGATAATAAGGGAAGACTTGTCAGAACTCTTGCAAACAACCAGGCAAGCGGATCATCTGGCTCTATTATTTTTGACGGAATCGGTGACGATGGACAGACTCTGCGAATTGGAATCTACATCATTTTTCTCGAAGCAATAAATGAAGGTTCAGGAGTTGTTGAAACTATGAAAACTGTAGTTGTTGTTGCGAGGAAATTATAAATTTANTTTGAAAGAAATTTTATGAAACAAGAACTNNAAAAAGTAATCGATCGTTTGCAGGAACATATTAATATGGNNCCATCGGAATTTCTAAAATANCCCGAAGGGGAATTGAGAAGAAAACCTGCGCCGAATAAATGGTCAAAAAAAGAATTGCTGGGACATTTAATTGATTCAGCAGCGAACAATCATCACCGGTTTATTAAAGCTCAGTTTCTTCCTTCACCAATGTTTGTTGAAGGTTATGCACAAAACGATTGGGTGAGAATTCAAAACTACAACGACAAAGATAGTCAGCAGCTTGTAGAATTGTGGAAGGTTTACAACGAGCACATTATTTTCATAATGCAGAATACTCCTGATAATAACCTGGACATAATATTAAAGTCGGAAGATGCTTTTGAAAACGCTGACACATTATTTCTTCTTATGAAGGATTATGTTGATCATATGGATCATCACTTAAAACAAATTTTTAGCTAGTTCTTTCCACAAAATTCAGCACTTCGCGATATAAATCGTAATTTTTAGCTTTTACTTCCTAAGTAAGCAAATCAGCCTTTTTATTCCATTTATAAAAATTTTTTCTGAAATGGAACCTCAGGAGAGGTCAATCTGTTATAATGTTCGTTAACTAAGTATTAAATAATTCATCTATTAAAAAGGAAACCAAAATGAAATTCAAAAATCTTGTTTTAGCTCTCGCAGTGTCAATAACTGCACTTACATTCGTCGGGTGCGATGATGAAGAAGAAGCTCCAATGCAACCAACTCCATCAAATTCATTAACAAAAGTAATTCACGCATCGCCTGATGCACCGGGAGTTGATATTCTGGTTGATAATGCAATTGCAGCAACAAACCTTACTTACCTGCAGAATACTCCTTATGTAACTTTATCAAGTGGTACGAGGAATATAAAAGTTAATGTCACAGGAACTTCGACAACTGTTATTGAAGGTAATCTAAATTTTGTTAAGGATAAAGCTTACTCGATATTTGCAGTAAACTCAGTTGCCAGTATCGAACCATTAGTTCTCGAAGATAATTTAACAGCTCCTGCTTCTGGTAAAGTGCATGTAAGATTTATACATCTTTCACCTGATGCGCCTGCAGTTGATATAACACTTACTGATGGAACTGTAGTTTTCGGTAACATCGCTTTCAAAGGATATACTGAATTCACTCCTCTAGATGCAGGCACATATGCATTGCAGGTAAGACTGGCTGGCACTTCTACTGTTGTGCTGGACCTCGGAAGTTTAACTCTTCCGGCTGGAAAAATTTTAACAGTCTATGCAAGAGGATTTGTTACTGGTTCTGGAGAGCAGCAATTAGGTGCTGCAGTAATTGAAAATAATTAATCCTTAAACTCTTCTTGATATTGATACCGGACTACAGAAAATAGTCCGGTTTTTTATTTTAAATTCTTATTGATATTACTCAGCTCTTTTATCTATTTTAAACAGCAATAATTAAATCTTAATATGATAGAGATTAAAAACCTTCATAAATCATTTGGCGATAATAAAGTACTTCAGGGAGTCAACCTGGAAATTGACACCGGTGAAACTATAGTTATTATTGGAAGAAGCGGATGCGGTAAAAGTGTTTTAATAAAGCATATCGTTGGGTTGCTTTATCCGGACGAAGGCTATGTAAAAGTTGAAGGTCATAGAGTCGATGAGATGAGCATGAAAGANCTTTATCANCTCAGAAGCAAATTCGGATTTCTTTTTCAGGCTTCAGCTTTGTTTGATTCCATGACGGTTGAAGAAAACATTGCTTTACCNCTTGTTGAGTCAGGAAAAAATTATTCGCGATTTGAGCTGGATAAAAGAGTGGCCGAAAAACTTGAATTGGTTGGTATGGGAGGGGATCAAAAATTAAAACCAGCAGAGCTTTCAGGGGGAATGAAAAAAAGAGTTGGTCTTGCCCGGGCTCTCATCACAGATCCGGATTATATTTTTTATGATGAACCAACAACCGGTTTAGATCCTATTATGTCAGATTCCATTGATGACCTGATAAAGGAATTAACTGATAAATTAAATGCCACTTCAGTTGTTGTTACTCACGATATGTACAGCGTTAAAAATGTTGCCAATCAAGTAGCAATGATGCACGAGGGTAAAATTCATTTCCACGGAACACCTGCAGAGCTTCTTTCCTCAAATGATAAAATAATCAAAGAGTTTATTCAGAGAACTGAGTAATAAACTACTCTTATCTCCGCACAAGCATTTTTTTTGCTTGAATATCCTTTTTTTTAGATTAAAAAGCTTAAATGGAATTTTGCTTTGCTCTTTGCATCTGACATGATAATTTTTATATTAGATTAAAAATAAAGAGACAATCATGGAAAACATTAAATCAATACTTGCTCAACGAGAGCTTTACACAGTTAGTAAAGGAACAACAATTAAAAATGTTGTTTTTTACATGGCTGAAAAGGGAGTTGGCCTAGTTCCTATTATGGATTCAGGAAAATTGGTTGGTGTATTTTCAGAAAGAGATCTGGTAAAACGTGTGATTGCTAAAAATAAAAATCTCGATGAAACTAAAGTTGAAGATGTTATGAGCACAAACTTAATTTTGGCTAATGCTAATGAAGCCAGTGAATCAGTTTTAGCAAAAATGAAAGAAGCAAACACAAGGCATATTCTAATAATAGAAAATGAAAAGCTAATTGGTGTACTTGCAATGAGGGATTTATTGGAACTTGATTTATCAGCCGCTAAAATGACGGTCGAAGTGCTTAACAACTATATTTACTCGAAGTAAATTACGATTGAACGTTTTCTGCAACAATCCTGGTCCCACAATCAGGATTGCTCAGCTGGGTCGATTCAGTAATTATTGTTTCTTTACCTCCATTTTTTACAAACTGAATTGCAGATAAAATTTTAGGACCCATACTCCCATCCGCAAACTCTCCTGCATTCAAATATTCTTCAGCTTGTCTCACAGTCATCTTTTCCAGTTTTTGTTGATTCGGCTTATGAAAGTTCAAATAAACATTTGGTACATCTGTTAAAATGAAAAAAGCATCAGCACCAATTTCAATTGCAAGTAATGATGATGCAAGGTCTTTATCAATTACGGCTTCTACTCCAATAAGGTTTTTCTTTTCATCCCTGTAAACTGGAACGCCTCCGCCGCCTGCAGCAATTACGACGTTGCCGCGTTTAACTAAATCACGAATCACTTTTTTGTTTAGAATATCAACCGGATCAGGCGAAGGAACAACTCTTCGCCATCCTCTTTTTCTGGGATCTTCTTTGAATATTAATCCTCCTGATCTTGCAAGAAGCTCTGCTTCCTCTTTCAAATAAAATCTGCCTACAGGTTTAGTTGGCTCTATAAACGCAGGATCATTTTTATCCACTAACACCTGAGTAACAATTGTAACAACATTTTTCCTGATCTTATTTTCACGAAGAATATTCTTGACCTGCCGTTCAATCATATAACCAATTCCTCCCTGCGAATCGGCAACACAAATATCCAGCGGCATTTGTGGAATTTTATACTCCTTATAACCGGCTTCATTCCGTAACATTATATTTCCAACCTGTGGACCGTTCCCATGAGTAATCACAAGTTCATAACCATCTTTAAGCAGCGCCAGGAGGTGAATAAATGTTTCATAAGTATTCTTTTCCTGCTGCTGGATTGTTCCAACTTCATTACCTCTCAAAAGAGCATTTCCACCAAGAGCAACTACTGCAATTTTTTTATTCATACAGGATATATTGAAAAACAGAATTCAAAAATGAGGTTGAAATTTAAGCAGATTTTGGTTATTAGTTAATAGTTATTTGGTATAGTTGAATAGTTTCAGGTATTGTTGATTTAGATTTATTAAACTAGGGCTAAAACCGAAACCAGTAACTGATTAACCAGAACTAGTAACTAAAAACAAACAACTAGTTTGAGCAATAGTTGAACAATTTTTAAATTTATCCAGAGATTAAAAGAATTATATGAACCGTAAAGAATATATCGATCCCAAAGAACTATTAAAGCCTGAAAATATGATCCGGCTTTATGCGAGCGGTGCATTCCCTATGGCTGATGCTGAGACCGGAAATATCAATTGGTATTTGCCTGAAATACGAACCATCATCCCTCTCGATAGGTATAATATTCCACGTTCTGCTAAGAAAGAAATTGATAAAGAAAATTTTGAGATAAAATTTGATACTGAGTTTGAAGGTGTGCTTGCCGGTTGTTCTGACAGAGAATCAACCTGGATTTCTGAAGAACTGAAATCTGCTTACGGAAGATTAAAAAAACGTGGACACATTCACACTGTCGAAACCTGGAAAAATGGAAAGCTTGTCGGCGGACTTTACGGAGTTACATTCCGCGGTGCATTTTTTGGTGAGAGTATGTTCTCAAAAGTATCGCAGGCATCTAAAGCAGCACTTGTTGCTTTGCTGAAACATTTGAATGAAAAAGATTTTGTTCTTCTCGATGTGCAGTATATGACCGGACACTTAAAAATGTTTGGTGCGATAGAAATATCAGTTGAGGATTATACTAAGCTGCTGCATAAGGCTTATGCGAGAGTTTATGAGTTTTAATACAAATTAAAAATAGTAATAAAGTAAAAATTGAAAATCCTTATACTATTAGTAATAACAATTGCATGTGTTTTTCCACAGAACAATTTCATTAAGACATCTGGCAATAAATTCATCTTAAATAGTGAAGAATTTAAATTTTTTGGATTTAATGCATATTATCTTCAGAGTGAAGCTGGTGAAATAGAAAGCAGATACATTGTTGATGATGTATTTCAATCAGCTAAAAATATTGGTGTGAACGTGATTCGTACTTGGGCATTTTATGAAAGCTCTACTTTTTCAAATCCTTCGGTTATTAGAAAAAATCCTTATGAAGTGCAGGAGTCTGGCTTGGTTGCATTAGATTACGTTCTTCAAAAAGCAAGAGAGCGTGGGATTTATTTAATAATTACTCTTTCAAATAATTATTCGGATTTTGGCGGAATACCTCAATACATTACATGGGCTAATCAATTTAAGTTGAATGGTTCAAATAATCACACTCACAATGATTTCTTTACAAGTGATTCAATTAAACAATGGTTCAAATTCTATATAGAATTTTTATTGAATAGAACAAATACATTTAATGGAATCAAGTATAAAGATGATAGTACCATTTTCTCCTGGGAAATTATTAATGAAGCTGAAAATCCAGAGAAAGATTTTAATGTAATAAAAAACTGGTTTGAGGAGATGTCTTCATTTATAAGATCGATAGAACAAAATCATTTAATAACAACTGGTGAGAATGGCTATGATATTTATCCAAGTCTTTATTCAGATGTTGATTTGATGTACAACAGTTCTTACTTTCTTGTAAATGGATATAAAGGATCAAGCTTTTACGAAAATAGTTTTTTACGAAATATTGATTATACATCATTTCATAGTTATCCAGAAGGATGGGGACTTACTGCAAAAACAGGTAAAACATGGATAAAAGATCATTACAAAATCGCCGAAGTATTTAACAAACCTTGTTTATTGGGTGAGTTCGGAATAAAAGAAAATAAGTTTTCTGTTTATACAGATTGGCTTGAAGATATAAAAAGATCGTCCACACAGTCAGCAATAGTTTGGCAATATCTTCATCCTGATGTTATTAGCGGTGACGGGTATGGGTTTAATGAATTTAATTCGCCTGATCTTATAGAGTTATTTCAGAATTATATTATAGAAATTAACTCAGATACAGTTAGCACTACTCCTATCCCTAATAATGTTATTCTATATCAGAATTATCCAAATCCTTTTAATCCTGTGACAACTATTAAATATAGTTTACCTGATGGAGACTTTGTTTCACTCGAAGTTTATACAACGACAGGGGAATTAGTTGGTGTGGTTGATAAAGGATATAGGCAAAGAGGTGAATATGAAATAATTCTTTCCTTTGATAACATCCTTCTCGGGAGCGGTGTATACTTTTATACTTTACGATCCTCTTCCCAAATAATAACAAAAAAATTAATTCTAATAAAATAAGTTTGGACTATTACAGAGCGACAGTGAAAACTAACTCATCCAACTTACGGCTTAATTAAAATCAATTTCTTCTGCGGGGGAGAAATAAACTCGCAGCCATTCTTTGTTATATAAACTTCTTCTTCAATTGTTGAAACGCCGTAGCCTTCGATCGGTAATCTCGGCTCGATTGTAAAAACCTGTCCTTCTTCCAAAGGCATAAATGGTGCATTGCTGTATCTTTCCCATGAAGGGAACATTCCCGCAACTCCATCATGAACGGTTTTGCCAACCTGGTGACCAAGTCCGTGTGGATATTCAGGATAACCATTCTGTGTGATGTACGATCTTGCAATCGTATCCATATCAACGCCTTTAACTCCCGGCCTTACTGCATCAGCAACTTTCTGAACTGAATCCCGGATAACATCAAACCCTTTTTGAACTGGCGCAGGAGCTTTTGTTTCTCCGTCATTTAAAATGTACCACGTTCTTTGTAAATCGGAACAATACCCCTTGTACTTTAACCCGAAATCCATATTAACAACGGTACCTTTTTTAATTACCTTATCGCTGGGACCCTCGTGAGGACCATTTGGATTGGGACCGGCAAACACCGCGGGACAATGATCTTCTTCCCACGCAGCCTCAAATCCTCTATCGGTNTGAAGTTTTCTAACATAGTTTGCCACNTCNATTTCAGTCATTCCGGGTTTCATATAATTTGTAACAGCATCGAATATCTTNAGCGTTTCTTTTATTGCTTCTTTCATCAGTGCAACTTCTGTTGGGGATTTTCTTCCTCTTAAAGCTGAAATAATATCTTCGGAGCTTANAAGTCGTTTTGCATATTCAGTTCCTTCCAGATGATCTAATAGAATTTGATACATACCGTAAGTCAAACCATCGCCAAGCACGGAAGTTTTGGAAAAGTTTATTGCAATCTTTCTCGGATCTTTCTTTGCAATATATTCTCTGAAAGGTTCTCGAATAGATTTAAGGTACGTAACAATATTTTTATACAAACCTGCTTTCTTAAAATTTCCTTCCTCCATCGAGCCCACAATTGCTGTGGTATCGCCATCTTTATTTATACAAAAAGCTGCCTGCCAAGTTGAGTTTACTCCGGAAATCATATCCATCACCGGGTCGGTCATCATTGAACTTTCACGGACGAAAGTCAGCCACATATCAATATTTTTTTCTTTGAGGATATCAACTGCCTGGTTGATTTTTTCTTTTAGGATTGTGTTATCCATATAAACTCCTGTTTATTAATAATTTGGAAGAAATACTATTGCAATTTATCAATTAAACGCAGAATATTCTATTTTTCATTTAGAAAACAGAAAATGCCAGAAGTGATATTTATCAAAATAATCAATTGCTTGTGCTGATAATTAAGGTTTTCAGTTACCTATTTCGTAATTTTCTTATAACAAATAGCAAGATTTTTTATTTATCGATTAAATCATTTGGGGAAATCGATCTTTTAATTTTAGCTACAATAATTTTATCACCTACAAGTAAAACAATTAATTCATAGAGGTCAACATGTCAGATTACACAGAAAAAATATTAAAGGATGTTAAATCAAAAAATCCTAATGAACCAGAATTTCATCAGGCTGTTCAGGAAGTGCTGGAATCACTAGAAGTAGTGCTTCAGCGGCATTCCGAATACAGATCGTTAAAAATTTTAGAAAGAATGGTAGAACCGGAGAGATTAATTATGTTCCGTGTTCCGTGGATGGATGATCAGGGAGAAATTCATATCAACCGTGGCTACAGAATAGAAATGAACAGCGCAATAGGTCCATACAAAGGCGGATTGCGTTTTCACCCATCAGTTACTCTCGGTATACTAAAATTTTTAGCATTTGAACAAGTATTCAAAAATTCATTAACTACTCTACCAATGGGTGGGGGAAAAGGCGGATCTGACTTTAATCCAAAAGGAAAAAGTGATAATGAAATAATGCGTTTCTGCCAGAGCTTTATGACGGAATTGTTCAGACATATTGGTCCTGACACAGACGTACCTGCAGGAGATATTGGTGTTGGTGCAAGAGAAATTGGATTCTTATACGGACAATACAAGAGATTAAAAAATGAATTCACTGGTGTTCTTACAGGTAAAGGATTAAACTGGGGTGGTTCACTAATCAGACCTGAAGCAACAGGTTATGGATGCGTTTATTTTGCTGAAGAAATGTTAAAAACAAAAAAGACTTCTTTCGATGGAAAAGTTGTTGCAGTTTCAGGGTTCGGAAATGTTGCATGGGGTGCAGTTATAAAAGCTACTGAACTCGGGGCAAAGGTTGTAACCCTCTCTGGTCCTGATGGTTACATTTATGATCCTGATGGTGTGAAGGGAGAAAAAATTGATTATATGTTAAAGCTTCGTTCAAGCAACAAAGATATTGTTGAAGATTATGCAAAAGAATTTAAAGTGAAGTTCATTCCCAATAAAAAACCGTGGGAAGTAAAAGTTGATGTTGCTCTACCATGTGCTACTCAGAATGAATTATTACCAGAAGATGCAAAAGAATTGTTGAAAAACGGATGTATGTGCGTTTGTGAAGGTGCAAATATGCCGACAACAATTGAAGCTTATAATATTTTCAGAGATGCAAAAATTCTTTATGCACCTGGCAAAGCTTCTAACGCTGGTGGAGTTGCAACCTCAGGGCTTGAAATGTCACAGAACAGTATGCGTTTACCATGGTCAAAAGAAGAAGTTGACAGACGCCTTCATGAGATTATGGTTAGAATTCATGATACCTGTATAACTACTGCTGAAAGATTTGGTGCCCCCGGAAATTACGTTAATGGTGCAAATATTGCAGGCTTCTTAAAAGTTGCAGATGCAATGATTGATCAAGGACTTGTTTAATTAAAAATGCAGAATGTATAATGTTTAATTTTGGCGGTTCTTTGAACCGCCTTTTTGTTTTAAAATGAATTATACATTCATCATTCTGAATTATACATTATTAACTCCCTTTTTCTATATTAGTCAATAAGAAAAAACAAACCTTAATATTACTCTCTGAAAAATGGACAAAGCATTTTCAATAAGTGAATTCAAACTGGAAAACGTCTTCCATACCGGGCTGAAAAAATTCCAGAAGCTGATGCGTTTTAAAATACAGGAGATTCTTCTTGTATCCAGCATTTATGATTATTACCTCTTTGAAGAGGACGGGAGACTTTATGAGCTAATTAGAAGCGAATACCAGAACCTTAACCTTAGTCAAGCTCCGGAAATTACTCATGTCACAACCGGTGAAGAAGCAATAGAACTCCTTCAAAGGGAACACAATTTTGATTTGATTATTACAACGCTCCACATCGAAGATATGCACGTCGTTAAATTTGCAAACCAGGTGAAGGATATCGGTGTTGAACTTCCGATTATTCTGCTTGCATATGATAATAAGGAAAGAAAAGAACTTACAACACATTATGATACTTCAGTATTTGAGAGAATTTTTATTTGGAGCGGTGATTATCATCTTCTTATAGGGATTATCAAGTATCTTGAAGACAGAATGAACGTTTTTGAAGACACGAAAGACATGGGAGTGCAGGTAATAATTTTAGTCGAAGACAATATTAAATTTTATTCGTCCTATTTACCTCTTGTTTATACAGAAATTTTCAACCAGTCTCAACGGCTCATTTCAGAAGGAATAAATATTACTCACAAATACCTNCGAATGAGAGCAAGGCCAAAAATTCTTCTCTGCACAACATATGAGGAAGCCTGGCATTATTTCGAAATGTATGAAGAAAATGTCCTTGGAATTATTACCGATAATAACTTCAGGCATTACGGAGTTCGGGATACGGAAGCAGGCTTGAAGTTTTCGACAGCTGTTAAAGAGAGACACAAGGATATTCCAATTCTTGTTCAAACAAGTGATCAGAACCTCGAAGAAAAAGTAAAAAAAATTGGCGCTTCATTTCTTTATAAAAATTCGCCACGACTTTTGCACGACTTAAGAGAATTTATGCTGGATCATTTTGGTTTTGGTGATTTTATTTTTGAATTAAGAGACGGAACAGCAGTGGGCCGTGCTGCAAATTTAAGAGAATTAGCAGATCAGATTTCTAAAATACCTGAGGAAAGTCTTCTTCATCATGCAGAGGGAAATCATTTTTCAAGATGGTTGAAAGCGAGAACAGAGTTTTATCTTGCCTTTCAACTCAGACCAAGAAAAGTTACCGATTTTGACTCACCTGAACATCTTCGGAAAGATTTGATAAATGCAATCAACAGCTATCTTGAAGAAAGATCCAAAGGAGTTATCTCTGATTTCAGAAAAGAAACTTTCGATCCTAAAAACAGCTTTGCGAGAATTGGCGGAGGATCTCTCGGGGGAAAAGCACGCGGTCTCGGGTTTATAAACAGTCTCATTGCTAACTACAACATCAAGTACTTATTTAAAGGTGTTGAAATATCAGTTCCTTCAGCGGTTGTTTTAGGCACTGAGGTTTTTGATCAGTTTATTCATGATAATAATCTCGAAACGTATTCATTTAATGAAAATGACGATGTTAAAATCACTCTGAAATTTATAGAGGCTTTTCACTTTCCTAAAGAAATTAAACAGAAACTTTATGACTTTCTTGAAATAATTAAAGAACCTCTCGCGGTACGATCATCAAGCCTGCTTGAAGATGCTCAGTTCCAGCCATTTGCAGGTGTTTACCAGACTTATATGCTTCCGAACAGTAATCCTAACATAAATATTAGACTGGAAGAATTGCTTCAAACAATCAAAGCTGTTTACGCTTCAACATATCATCAGAAAGCTAAAGATTATATGAAAGCTACGGCCTATCGTTTAGAAGAAGAAAAGATGGCTGTTATTGTCCAAAGACTTGTTGGTTCCGAACACAAAGGAAAATTCTATCCTGACTTTGCAGGAGTTGGTAAGTCATTTAACTTTTATCCCGTTCCGCCGCAAAAATCCGATGATGGAATTGCACTTGTAGCTCTTGGTCTTGGTAAAACAGTTGTTGAAGGAGGAAACACGGTTAGATTCTGCCCGCGTTTTCCAAAACACCTTCTTCAGTTTTTTTCAACAAAAGAAACTTTGATGCATGCACAACAGGATTTCTTTGCACTCGATCTAAACGGCAAGCTTGATCATCACCCGGAATCAACAAAAGATCCGCTGGTTAAAAGATACGACCTGTTGGAATCACAGGCTGACGGAACTCTCTATACTGTTGGATCAACTTATTCTCCTGAAGAAGAAGCTGTATATGATGGTATCTCTCGAGAAGGTATTAGAGTTGTAACATTCGCACCAATATTAAAGCACAAAATGTTTCCGCTTCCTGAAATACTTAATATGCTTTTAGGTTTAGGAACTTGGGGAATGGGTTCACCGGTAGAAATTGAATTTGCAGTGAATCTAAGTGTTGAAGCAAATAAACCAAAAGAGTTTGCTATGCTGCAGATGAGACCATTAGTTATCAGCAGGGAACTTGATGAACTAAAAGTTGATTTTCAGCCGCAGGATCTTATCTGCCAGAGCAGCCAGGTACTTGGCAACGGTGCGTTTGATGGCATCTACGACTTAGTAATGGTCGATAACAATAAGTTTGACAGGGCAAAAAGCAAAGCAATAGCAATGGAAATTGCAAAGCTTAATTCAAAATTACTCAGTGAAAACAAACCGTACATCTTAATTGGATTGGGAAGATGGGGTTCACTCGATCCCTGGCTTGGCATTCCAGTTACGTGGGATCAAATTTCCGGTGCTGCGGCTATTGTTGAATCAGGGTTTAAAGATTTTGAAGTTGAACCATCACAGGGTTCGCATTTCTTTCAGAACATAACTTCATTTCGTGTTGGTTATTTCACAGTTGATGCAGCACACAAAATAGGATTTATTGATTGGGATTGGCTTCTTTCTCAAAAGGTAGTTGAAGAATTTGAGTTCACGAAACATCTTAAATTTGCACAACCAGCTTCCGTTAAAATTAATGGACATAAAAATATTGGTATTATTCTAAAACCGGGTGTTTGAGTTAATGAATGATTTATTGATTAAAGAAGAACTTTCGAATATTGACCTGTTATTCGGGCAGTTGTGGGAAATTTCAGTAGATGGTATGCGTCTCATTGATGAAGATGGAAATATTTTATTGGTGAATGATTCTTTCTGTAAAATCTTTCAAATGGAAAAAGAGCAGCTTCTTGGAAAACCATTTTCAATAGTCTATTCCAAAGATGAACAGGAAGACGCGTTTTTAGCATTTCAGGGAGATATTCGTAATAGCAAAATTAAAACTTTGTTCGAACGCGAAAACACTCTTTGGAACGGAAGAAGAGCTTGGTTTGAATTTTCAAATTCATTTTTGACTCTGCCTGATGAAAACAGAATAACTCTCAGTATTATTAAAGATATCTCGGAAAGAAAAAAATCAGAAATAGAGCTTCGTGAAAGTGAATCGAAATATAAAATGCTTTTCAATAATGCTAACGATGCTGTTTTTGTAACTCAGCTCTCTCGGGAAAAATCTTATGGTGATTTCATTGAAGTGAATGAAATTGCCTGCAAAAGACTAGGATATACCAAGGAGGAATTTCTACAGCTAAGTCCATCAGCAATCGTATCACAGAAAAACATAGATGATTTCAATTTAAATATGGAAAGACTACTTAAAGAAGGGCACGTTATTTATGATCTGGTTCATCGTGCAAAGGATAAAAAATTAATTCCTGTTGAAATAAACTCACATTTGTTCTTATATAATGAAAGGCTAACGGTTCTTTCAATTGCAAGAGATATCACTGAGCGGAAACAAGCTGAAGAAAAACTTAAGCGTACAAGTAAACTTTTAAGAGAACTTGCAACGCATCTTCAATCGGTTCGGGAAGAAGAAAGAACAATGATAGCACACGAAATTCACGATGAGCTTGGTCAGGTATTAACTGCTCTCAAAATTCAAGTATCACTCCTTGCAAATAAACTTAGTAAAAACCAGGCGCCATTGAAAGAAAAAATAAATTCTCTTGCTGATATGATTGATTCATCGGTTGAATCGGTGCAAAGAATTTCATCAAAGCTGCGTCCGGGAATTTTAGATGAGCTGGGACTAATAGCTGCAATTGAGTGGCAGGCAGAAGAATTTGAGAAGCTAACCAACATTAAATGCTCTCTGGTTTTGCCGAAGGATGAAATTAATCTTGGAAAAAGTAAATCCACAGCAATCTTCAGAATATTCCAGGAAGCATTAACTAACATTACCCGTCACTCGGGTGCAAAAAATGTTGTCGTCTCACTGCTAAATCATCAGCACAATATTTATCTTGAAATTCAAGATAACGGAAAAGGAATAATGCAAGATCAAATTAAGGATTTCAAATCTTTAGGTATTCACGGAATGGAAGAAAGGGCGATGGTTTTTGGTGGGCAGGTTTACATCGAGGGGATCGCCGGTAAGGGAACAAAAGTTAAAGTTGAAATTCCAATTGACTAAATAGCGATGCCAGCCAATAAAATAAAAATACTTATTGCCGATGATCATGCTATTGTTCGTGAAGGCTTAAAGCAGATTGTTACTGAAGAAAAAGATATTCTTGTTGCGGGAGAAGCTGAAAACGCAAATAGATTAATGGAGCTTTTAGAAAAGGAAAAATGGAATCTGGTTATTCTCGATATTAATATGCCGGGCAAAAGCGGTCTGGAAGCTTTAAAGGATATTAAAGAACTCTATCCCCATTTACCCGTTTTGATTTTGAGTATGTTCAGTGAAGATCAATATGGTTTAAGGGCAATCAAAGCAGGTGCATCTGGTTATTTGAAAAAAGTTAGCGCACCAACCGAGCTTGTGGTTGCAATCAGAAAAATAGTTTCGGGTGGTAAATACATAAACTCATCTCTTGCGGAAAAGCTTGCGGATAAATTCGGTGATACAGACAAGGCACCTTTACATGAAAAACTTTCTGACCGTGAATACCAGATTATGTGCAATATTGCTCTGGGTAAAACGGCTGAAGAAATAGCTCAGGAATTATCTTTAAGCATCAATACCGTCTATACATACCGAAACAGAATTTTAGAAAAGATGTCAATGAAGTCAAATGTGGAGTTAACGCAATACGTACTGCAAAATAAGCTGGCTGAGTTTTAATACTTGCCATTTTAAAATTATTTTGTAACAATTTCTGTTACAGAATTTTCATAGATTCTATTCTTTCCATTCAAGCCTTAATCAATTAGTTTCAATTCAAAGATTATTCAAGATAATCTCAAAACTAATTTCTAACGTTAAAATTTCCGGAGGAAAAATGTCTGAATATGTAAAAGATTTAATGGCTGATTTGAAAGCCAAGCATCCCGCACAACCAGAATTTCATCAGGCGGTTCAGGAGGTTGCAGAATCATTGTCCCTTGTCCTGGAAAGACATCCAGAATATCGTTCGGCAAAAATATTGGAGAGAATTATTGAGCCTGAGAGAGTTATGATTTTCAGGGTACCTTGGGTAGATGACCAGGGTGAGATACACATCAACATCGGTTACAGAATAGAAATGAACAGTGCAATTGGTCCTTACAAAGGCGGATTAAGATTTCACCCGTCTGTGAATCTTGGAATTCTAAAATTCTTAGCTTTCGAACAAGTATTCAAGAATAGTTTGACATCCTTGCCGATGGGCGGCGGGAAAGGCGGATCTGACTTCGATCCAAAAGGAAAAAGTGATCTTAAAATAATGAGATTCTGCCAATCATTTATGAGCGAACTTTTCAGGCATATCGGACCAAACACTGATGTTCCTGCAGGCGATATAGGTGTTGGCGGAAGAGAAATCGGTTTTTTGTTTGGTCAGTATAAAAAATTAAGAAATGAATTTACTGGTGTTCTTACAGGAAAAGGATTGAACTGGGGTGGTTCGCTAATTCGTCCCGAAGCTACAGGTTACGGTGCAGTTTATTTTGCTGCAGAAATGTTAGGCACTAGGAAACAAACATTAGAAGGAAAAATTTGTCTTGTATCTGGCAGTGGAAATGTTGCTCAGTACACAGTTGAAAAAATACTTGATCTTGGCGGAAAGGTGGTTACACTTTCTGATTCTAATGGATACATTTACGATGAAGAAGGAATCAACAGAGAAAAGCTGGCATATATCATGGAATTAAAAAATGTTAGAAGAGGACGAATTAAAGAATACACTGATAAGTATAAGAAAGCGGTGTTTACTCCACTTGATGGGAATATGGATCACAATCCATTATGGGATCATAAAGCTCATTGTGCTTTCCCAAGTGCAACACAAAATGAAATTAATGCCAAAGACGCGCAGAACCTTTTAAAGAATGGTGTTTATGTTGTAAGTGAAGGTGCAAATATGCCGACAACGATAGATGGAGTTAATATCTTCTTAGAGAATAAAATTCTTTACGGACCAGGTAAAGCAGCCAATGCAGGCGGAGTATCTGTATCAGGTCTTGAAATGTCGCAGAACAGCATGCGTTTGCCTTGGACAAGGGAAGAAGTTGATAACAGGTTAATGATGATTATGAGAAATATTCACAAGACATGCGTTGAAATGGCTGACAGATTCGGAACACCGGGCAACTATGTTAATGGTGCAAACATTGGCGGATTCCTCAAAGTTGCTGATGCAATGATTGATCAGGGTGTTGTTTAAAGCCTCACCCCAAACCCCTCTCCAAAGGAGAGGGGCTTTTAATATTTTGATACTATCCCAAAATATTGTTGTCATTCCTGTGAATCAGCTTTTAGCGGATGAATCAGGAATCTGAAAGAATATATGCCCGATGACTTATGACTCTCAATATTGAAAAGTCATCATTTCTATGGCGAAGCAGGTTGTAGCCTCCTTACTTGCTTCGCCTTTTTTGTTCCATTTCTAAAAGGAATTTGATGATTAATAATTGTAAATTTCGACCGGATTTCATCTTAAAATATTTAGTCCAAAATTTTTAATTGAATGACAAATGGATTACATAAAAGAATTTAAAAGTAATCCCGAAGCTGATTGGGTTGAGCATGGTTATGGAACCCGTTTCCAGGGTTTTCAGAACCTTATGCGTCTGCGTGTTACAAATATCCTTCTTGTCTCCAGCCTATACGATCTGTACCTCTTTGAAGAAGACGGAAGATTATATGAACTCATCCGTAATGAATACCAGGGACTAAACCTCAGCCACTCACCTGAATTAACAAGAGTTTCAAGCGGGTACGATGCTATAAACCGTGTTAAGGAGGAAGGCCGTTTCGATCTGATAATTTCTACGATGCATATCGAAGATATGACTGCGCTTAGTTTTGCCAAGCTTGTGAGAAATTCGGATCTGGATATACCTATTGTCCTCCTCGCACACGACAACCGGGAATTAAAATCTCTCTTAATGAACCCTGAAAGTGCAGTATTCGATAAAGTATTTAACTGGACCGGTGACTTCAGAATTATTATTGGTATAATAAAATATTTGGAAGATCGACTTAACGTTGAACACGACAGTAAAATTGTCGGTGTTCAAAATGTAATTGTGATTGAAGATAGTGTAAGATATTACTCAGCTTTCCTTCCAATAATTTATACTGAAATGCTAAAGCAAAGTCAGAGATTAATATCTGAAGGAATAAATCTTACACATAAATACTTAAGAATGCGTGCAAGACCAAAAATTCTTCTTTGCACAAACTATGAGGAAGCGTGGGAATATTTTGATAAGTACAAAGAGCTTGTTCTTGGAATTATTTCAGATATTGCCTTTCCAAAAAACGGTGAGCTTGATGATATAGCGGGAATAAAGTTTACTAAAGCTGTTAAAGAGTCAATCAGTGATATTCCTATTCTATTAACTTCGAATGATCCATCGAACGAAGAAGATGCTAAAAAAGCTGGTGCTTCTTTCATTCTTAAAGATTCGCCAATCTTAATAACCAAGCTCCAGCATTTTATGAACAACAATTTTGGTTTTGGTGATTTTATTTTCAAAACTGCGGACGGAGTTGAAGTTGGTAGAGCAAATGATTTGAAAAGCATGGAAGAGCAATTAAAAATTGTCCCGATGGAAAGCATAAAATTTCATGCGGAAAGAAATCATTTTTCAAACTGGTTCAAAGCAAGAACTGAATTCTGGCTTGCACACATGCTTAGACCGAGAAAAGTTTCAGACTATTCAACGGGAGAAGCTTTAAGAGAAGATCTTGTACACTCAATCCACAATTACCGGATGGCAAGGCAGCGAGGGATTATTACAGACTTTAACAAAGAAACATTCGATCCTGAAAGCAGCTTTGCGCGAATCGGCGGTGGTTCGCTTGGTGGGAAAGCCAGAGGTCTCGGTTTCGTT
>JGI20213J14113_1000093_pt1 | contig 18133 bp, 15 predicted proteins | sample WetSurMetagenome_3_FD_14113 | JGI IMG/M metagenome (IMG submission 14113) | reverse complement strand
ATGTGGAGCACAGGTTGAGGGTTTCAGGGCTTAATAATCCCTTGTTTACAGATGGCGCACTGAAACAGCTTTATCGTTACTCAGGCGGCATACCAAGGGTAATCAACAGCCTTGCCACCTCAGCCCTTCTTGAAGGATTCAGCAGGGAGCTGCGGACCGTAGATGAAATGCTTGTGCATGAAGCAGCACGGGAGCTCGGGTTAAATGGATATCGCCAAAATTAGAAAAAAGCTTAAAGATTCAGAAGCAGAGAGGCAACAATCTAAAGCTCATGGTCAATCTGCAAAGATGCCTGAGGAACAGACTGTTACGCATGACGAAATAATCCCGGAACCATCTTTTAGTCCTGTTTCTAACTCTAACACTGAACAACAAACACCTGATATCGAAGATCGAAAAACTGTTGACACTGAAAAGGCACCGAAATCACCAGATAACGTACAATTGCAGGTCAGGGAAGATCAAAAAGAAGCACTCAGTGTTAAGGAAAATATAGAAGCTGAAAAAGAAGAGGAAATTATTGAGATACTTACCTTCAGCCTGCTGAAAGAAGAATTTGCATTCAGGGTCTCCCAGCTTGCTGAAATCCTGAGGTCCCAATGGATTACAAGGGTTCCAAATGTTCCTGCCTATGTCCTCGGGATTACTTCACTCAGGGGGAAAATCATCCCGGTGATTGATCTTAAGCTCAGACTTTCCCTGACATCCGGTTCATCAGATATTGTCCGCAAAGGCAAAATCCTGATAATCAATGGGGCAAAGGGTCCTGTCGGTACAGCAGTCGATAAGGTCATCGGCGTTGTACGTATTGCAAAATCTGAGATATTGCCACCCCCGTCTCATCTCTCAGAAAAAGAACTCAAATTCATTGATGGCATTGCTGTTGTAGATAAGCACTTCGTCTCAGTAATAAATATGGAGGAGGCAATTGCCCTGCATCTACAATGAAAACAATTTTAACTCTTAATTGTCTTAAGGGAGCCTTATGAGAAAGATTACAAGAGAAAGCCTCGAATTCCAGTATCTGATCTTTGTTATAGTGCTGTTGATTGGCGGAATCCTATGGGCCGGAATTATATCATTCAGTGCTGTTTGGCTCGAAAAAATATATGGCAGAAGTTTTCACTCCATTATGTGGACGACGATTATATCGACCATAGGAATCACCGCAGTAGCTTTTTTATTCTGGGTAGTTGCCAGGAAACTGGTAATTAAACCGCTTCAATCTATTGAAAAAGCCGCCAGATCCCTGGCTGACGGAGACCTTACCTTCCGTCTGGATATGAAGGCAGATGACGAGATAGGCAGGACAAGCAAGGCCATGAATGAATCCTCCCGCTCTCTCGGTGATATTTTCCAGAGGGTTAAAAACGGTTCAAAACGTGTAACCGCGGTTGCTGAAAAAGTTGAGACTGAATTTAAAAATGTTACAGAAAACACAAAACTCGAAACTGAGGCAATAGCCAATATTGCGAGTTCATTAGAAGAGATGAATTCAGCAGCAGCGGAGATCTCTGAGAGCACTGAACGTCTTGCAGTCTCTACAGAGGAAAAAGCAGCATCAATGGAAGAAATTGTCACAAGCATAAGTCAGGTTGCAAACAGCGCCCAGGAACTCTCACATGTAGTCGACACAACATCATCCTCAATTGAAGAACTGTCTGCAACAATAAAAGAGGTAGCTTATAAGGCAGAGGAACTTGCTGCAGCCTCGGAAGAAACGCTTGCTGCGACAGAAGAAATTTCCTCTTCTATTAAAGAAGTTGAACAGAGCGCAAAAGAATCTGCGATGCTGTCGGAAAAGGTAAAAAACGAAGCATCTACTCTCGGCATATCGTCAGTGGGGAAAACTATAGAAGGGATTCAGAATATCAAAATATCATTTGACAACACAGCCAATTCCATAAAGAAACTCGGCGTGAGATCAGATGAAATCGGCAAAATCCTGAATGTCATTGATGAGGTTGCAGATCAGACAACCCTGCTCGCCCTTAACGCAGCCATCCTTGCTGCTCAGGCAGGTGAACACGGGAAAGGGTTTTCGGTTGTTGCTGATGAGATAAAAGACCTTGCAGAGCGAACATCCTACTCAACGCATGAGATAGCAGGACTTATTCAGGCAGTACAGCAGGAGGTAAAAGATGCTACCCTTGCTATGGATGAAGGCCTCAGGTCTGTAGAAGAAGGATTAAGTGTTGCAAATGACGCAGGCGATGCCCTTAGCAAGATAGTCGAGAGTTCTAAAAAATCAGCAGAAATGTCATTTTCCATTGAGCGCTCAACTACGGAACAGGCAAAGACAACAAGACTTGTTTCAGAGTCCATGGAAAAAGTAAAAAATATGGTTTCACAGATTGCCAAGGCCACTTTAGAACAGAGCAAAGGCACACAGCTGATCACAAAAGCTACTGAGAAAATGAGAGACGTTTCCAATCATGTGAGGACTGCAACAAGTGAACAACTTATAAGCACCAAGCATATTTCTGAGGCTATGGAACTCGCATCTGAGAAAAGTCTTCAAATAGCCAAGGCCGTTAATGAGCAAAGGGCAGGTGCAAGCCAGATATTCAACTCTATCGAGAAGATAAAAGACATGCCCAAACATAACATGGACAGAATGTTCGGAATAAACCAGTCACTGAAGGGTTTGTTCAAGAATACAGAACTTCTGACAAATGAACTGAAGAGGATTAAGTTGCCCGATGAAGGGTCAGCCGGCTCTACAGACATCGATATTATAAGGTTCGGCGTCGAGCCTGTTGGTGGAGGTTCGCCTGTCGAGATTCAGGAAAAATTCAGCCCGCTTGCAGAACATCTCAGCAAAAAAACCGGGAAGAAGGTTGCACTGAAGGTTGTATCTGATTTTGAGGGTGTTTTACGGGATATTGAGAAGGGCGTTACTCAATTCTCTTTTGTAAGCCCTGTTACGTACATCATAGCAAAGAAAAAATATGGAACCCAGGCTATTGCCAAAGCATTGATTGAAGGAAAATCCGGGTATCGTTCTGTCATCGTAACAAAAAGTGCCAGCAGGATTAACTCGATCGAAGACATAAGGGGACGCAAATTCGCTTTCGGAGATCCGCACTCACTCTCGAGTTACATCGCTCCAAGGAATTTACTTCTTAATGCTGGAATTGATTTAAAGGATTTGCTCCATTATGAATATCTCGGCTCAAATGAAGCTGTGGCAGATGCAGTCCTGAGCGGAAATTTCGATGCAGGAGGAATAACAGAGAGCATAGCAAACAAATTTAAAGATAAAGGCATCAAGCTTATTCAGTTCTCTGAAAACCTCCCGGGGTTCATCATATGTGTCAGTAAGACAATGCCTCAGGGGATGAAAGAATCTCTTGAGATTGCGCTCACTGCGCTGACAGACACAAAAGCGGAAAGTTCCGCGATTCTCCATTCTATTTATAAACGTTACAGCGGCTTCGAAAAGGCAAATGACATTGAATTTGCTCAATTAGAGTCTATGATGTCTCAGTTAGGTCTGCCTTAGAAAAACCAGAATTGTATTGAAAGGGAAAAAGTTAATAACGTTATGAAATTTGCTGTTTTTAAGATCGGAGAGGAAATATTCGGGATTGAGATCAATAAAGTTGTTGAGATCCTCAATACACAAAAAGTCTATTCATTGCCGGAACTACCCGACTTTCTCTCAGGTGTTATAACTGTTAGGGGGGAAGTGTTACCCCTCCTTGATCTGAGAAGNCGATTTGGCATCAAATCCACTGATACAAAAGAGCTTATCATAATAGTGCGGTCTGACAACGAGAAGATCGGATTGCTCGTAGATGAAATGAAAGAGATACTTTCCCTGAATTCCCAGGAGATCACAGCTCCCCCAACCATATTCAAGGGGCTGCAAAAAAAGTACCTTACCGGTCTTGGTAAAAAAGACGAGAGGATAATAATCCTTCTCAATATAGACTATCTCCTTACTTCAGAAGAAAAGATAATGCTTAAAGAGTCAGAAAGGATCTTGGAAGAAGATGCAGGAACTGGAAAGGCTACTGAAAGATAACGATGTTGAAGTCAGGAGGGATGCGCTTGAAAGACTGAGGGGAAAGTCAGGTGACATTTTTTCCATAAATCTGCTCCTGAAAGCNATGGAAGANACAAGCTGGAGGGTAAGGAACACTGCCGTAGATATCATCCTCGAAGAACATCCGATCGAATCTTATATCAATGGTTTGATTAATCTCCTATATCTTGACGATAACGCAGGAGCAAGGAACTCTGCAATTGAAGCTCTTGTAAGACTCAATAAAAAGGCAACAGTTTTTCTTGTCGAGGCATTCAATACACCAAACAGGGATGTAAGAAAATTCATCATAGATGTCCTGGGAGAATTTAAAGACAGCAGATCCCTCCCGCTAATGCTCGACGCACTCAGGGATGATGATGAAAATGTTCGCGCGACAGCCATAGAACATATCGGTAAGGTGGGCGAATCATCTGTGGTTGATGCCTTAATAGAAATAGTCGAGAGTGATGATATCTGGACAGCCTATCCTGCAGCTGATGCACTTGGCAGGATTGGAGACACGAAGGCTATACCGGCCTTAATAAAGGCATTAGACAAAAAAACACTCAGGATACCTACTATAAAGTCTCTGAGTTTGATTGCAGATCCTGATACACTAAAACATATAATCCCCTTTTTAGAAGATCCGTCAAAGACTGTACAGGAAGAAACCCTACGCAGCATAGAGAGATTCTACCGCAAAGGCATAAGTGAAGAAATAGTAACAGGGGAAATAAAAAGACTTATCGGTGACAGGACATTAGATGTACTTATAGCGCATGCATGGTCTAACAAGCCTGAGGCGAGGAAATCTGCAATACTCATCCTTGGTTTAATGAAAGAGGAGAGGGCTTTCACTCCTCTCCTCGACATATCACAGGAAGAAGATTTCGCAGAGGAAGTCAAAAGGGCCTTCGTATTTATTGGGAAAGACAGACCGGAATCTTTACTAAAACTGTTTGAGACCGACAATGTTTTTCAAAAGCGTTTCATATGCGACATAGCGAGCAGGATAGTCTCCCATGTTTATTCCCCGGTCTTTGAGAATCTTCTGAATGATGACGATGGACATATCCGCTCAATCTCTGCAATAGCACTTTCGAAAATCAGTGATCCAAAGTCCGTAGAACCCATCAAAAGACTCCTGACCGACCCATATGAGGACGTTCAGGAAGCCGCTGTTGAGGCACTTTCAAACCTTGCAGCATGGCTTTCGATCGATGAACTCATAAGTATGCTCGGTAATATGAACCCGATACTCAGGAGAAACGCAGCTTTGATACTCGGGAAAACAGGCTCAAAGAAGGCAGTGCCTGCCCTTGGTTTCGCACTTAAGGATGGGGATGTAAATGTTAGGAAGGCTTGCGTTGAAGCATTTTCACTATTAAAGACAGAAGATTCTATCATGTTTCTCATCCTTGCGCTTACTGATGAGGAACCTTTCATCAGGGTTTCATCAGCTGTCAGCCTTGGCCGCATAGGTGGGAAAGGTGTCTTTGAGGCCCTCTCTCATCTACTGTCCGATACAGATGACTCAGTCAGGGTTGCTGTATCAAAGTCCTTAGGTATGCTTAAGGACAACAGGGCTGTTAAACCGCTTATCGGGCTTCTCTCTGACAGAAATGGTTTTGTTGTGACAACAACAATAGAGTCTCTCAGCAGGATAGGCGGGGATGAGGCAAAATCTGCCTTATTGAAGATGCTCGCTTCAGAAGATAAAGAGGTCAGAAGGACCGCCATAAAAGCACTTTCATCATTTGAGGACAGTCAGGATGAATTAATGCCATTTCTCTACGATGCTGATTGGGCAACAAGAATGGCTGCTGTAGAGGTTTTAGGGAAAAAAGCAAAGGGTGTTATACGAAGGGAACTGGAAAAAATTCTTGATACCGAGGAAGATCCGATAGTAAAAAAGGCGATTGAAGAGAGCCTTAAAATAAGTTAGCAATTATCATTAATTGCTACAGGATGAAAGAGTCTAAATCCAAATGTTCGAAAAAGAAGAGATAATACCACTTGAGGAAGAAGTCTTCAGACTTATCAGGGATTTTGTCAAGGATTACTGCGGGATATATTTTGATGACGACTCACGGTATCTACTCGAAAAAAGGCTTTCACGGAGGGTGCGGACCCTTCACTTTAGTAATTTCAGGGAGTATTACCGGTATCTGCTTTATCACAAAAATCGTGAGGAAGAACTCACTTCAATCATAGATATTATTACTGTAAACGAGACATATTTCTTTAGGGAGCAAAACCAGCTCAAAACCTTCAGCGAGGAGATTCTCCCTGAGCTCAAGGATATAAATAAAGATAAAAAAAGACTGAGGGTTTGGTCTGCAGGCTGTTCAACGGGTGAAGAGCCCTATACTATCGCCATCCTCGTCCTTGAAAAAGGATATTTCCACAACTGGAACATAGAGATATTCGGCAGTGATATAAACCAGAGGGTTCTTCAGGCAGCAAGAAGCGGCATATACAGAAAAAATTCGTTCAGGGCGACAGAGCCCTATTTTCTGAGAAAATATTTCAGGGAAGAAGATAATATTTCGAAGATATCAGACAATGTCAAAAAATACGTTAATTTCAGTCATCTCAATCTTCTCGATCCCTTTAAGGTAAAATTGGTGGGAACTGTGGATGTAATATTCTGCAGAAATGTGTTAATCTATTTTGATTATCCATCGCGAAAAAAAGTGATCGACATGTTTTATGAAAGACTTGCTGATGGAGGGTATTTATTACTGGGCCATGCTGAATCATTAATAAATATATCCACTGCCTTTTCCCTGAGACATTTTAAATATGACATGGTCTATCAGAAACCCGTAAAAAAAGGAGCCTCCACAGATGTCTAAAGTTAGAGTGCTTATTGTTGATGACTCTGCATACAGCAGGCAGACAATCAAAAAAATGCTTGAGTCAGATGCCAATATCGAAGTAGCAGGCATAGCCTCTGACGGTATAGATGCAATGGCAAAGACCCTAAGGCTCAATCCTGACATCATAACCCTCGACATCGAAATGCCCGAGATGGATGGTTTCAGTTTCCTCAGGTGGTTGATGAGCAACAAACCAACCCCTGTAATAATCGTCAGTTCATATTCTGACTCAAAGACTGTTTTTCGGGCACTCGAATTCGGGGCAGCTGATTTCGTCGCAAAACCGCCACGCATGGTCTCCTCCGAATTCCATAGACTGGAGAGTGATTTATTAAGAAAAGTCAAAGGCATCAAGGGCTTTCGTCTGGACAAACTGAGTAAAAATCTCGAACTACTTGGGGAAGAAACTTTTCAAAGAACAGCATTAAATACCTCAGATAATATTCAGGTTGTCGCCATAGGTTCATCAACCGGTGGGCCTGCTGCATTAAAGATAATTCTCTCGAGACTCCCGGGAAACTTTCCAGCCGGGATAGTGATAAGCCAGCATATGCCAAAAGGTTTTACTGCGTCATTTGCAGAAAGGTTGAACGCAATCTCAAAGGTTTATGTGAAGGAGGCTGCCGATGATGACGAACTGGAAAAGGGAAAAGTTCTTATCTGTCCGGGAGGCTTTCACATGTCATTTAAGAAAAAGGCCGGAAGAATAGTGACTGTAATAAAAGAGCCGAAAAGTACAGATAAATACATACCCTCTGTAGATGTAATGATGTCGTCTGTTGCTGATATTTTTGGACCAAAGACTATGGGTGTTGTTCTTACAGGCATGGGTAATGATGGCAGAGCTGGAATGCTGGAAATTAAAAAGAGAGGAGGGTATACTATAGCTGAATCAGAAGATACTGCTGTGGTTTTTGGTATGCCTGCGGAAGTAATCAAGGCAGATGCTGCAGAGATGGTTTTGCCCATCTCCAGGATACCCGTTGAGATAATAAAATTAGCTAAAGAAACACCAAAGGGTAAAGATTCATAGAGTGGAGGATTCATGGAAAAAGACTCCAATGTAACAAGGAAAGTGGATGAGTTTCTTCAGATCTTCAAAAGGGGAGAGGAGTTTACCAAAGATCTGATCAAAGAAAACGAGAGACTCAGGTTCAGGATAGCAGAACTCGAAGAGTCTGTTGAAAAGATAGGGAATGAAGGAAGGATCAGACTCTATGAAGACAGGATAAATCTGCTGCAGGATGAGATAAACTCCATCCTGGACAGATACAAAAAGGCAGAGGAAGAAAATAAGGATTTCGCAGCTAAATATGTGGATGTAGAGGCTGAGAATAATATGCTTGCAAATCTTTATGTAGCAAGCTATCAACTCCATTCAACCCTGGACTTCAACGAGGTTTTACGGGTAGTTATGGAAATAGTAATTAACCTGGTAGGAGCTGAAAAGTTCGCAATATTCCTTATGGATGATAAGACGAATGAGCTCTTGCCAGCGGCTTCTGAAGGTTTATCTCTCAATGAAATGCCAAAGGTAAAAATGGGGGAAGGTACTATAGGGAGAGTAGCGAGGGAAGGAGTGAGTCATTTCACAGAAAATATGACTGATACAGCAACGTCAGGAATTGACGTTGCAAACCCATTTGTATGCATTCCGCTGAAAATAAAAGAACATGTTATTGGTGTAATCTCGATTTATTCACTCTTTACGCAAAAAAGCTCATTTTCTAATATTGACTATGAACTTTTTAATTTATTAGCAGGTCATGCTGCCACTGCAATATTTTCTGCAAGACTCTATACACAATCTGAGAGAAAACTTACAACCATACAGAGTTTCCTTGATCTTCTGAAGGAGAAGCCGAGAAGATAGCATACATAGGAGGTATACATGTTGAATGTTCTTGTTGTTGAAGATTCACCTACTATGAGACAACTCATAGGATTTGCCATAAAGAGGATTCCAGGATCAAAGGTTATTGAGGCAACAGACGGTGTTGATGCATTAAAGAAATTGTCCTCAGAAAAGATAGATATTATCCTTGCTGACATTAATATGCCCATAATGGACGGTCTGAAATTAGTGAGTCTTGTAAGGAATAATCCTTCTTATAAGAGTATTCCTATCATTATGATTACAACAGAAGGTGCTGAAGAAGATAAGAACAAGGCCTTAGCTATCGGAGCAAATGCTTATCTTACAAAACCGATACAGACACAGGAGTTAATGAAGCTTGTGAATAGTTTCATACCATAAATCCGGTATTTACTGTGAGGGTATTCTAACGGCTTTCATCCCGTTGTATGCTGCAAGCAAAATAAACTTTAGTTAAATCAGTCTACTCCTTCAATATCTGCCGAACAACCTTGGAATCTTCGATAAGCAATATCTTATTGCGTATTGCTACTTCTTAGTGCTGGTGTCTGTCTCTGTTTTCAATAAAACTTCTATCTTGGCCTTTGCCCTCAGATCAGTTATCCATGCTTCCTTGAGTTCCTGTATCCGGTTTTTTTCAAGCTCTTTTTTCAGTTCCCCCTTAATCTCTTCAAAAGCTACCACATGTTCTGGCTTTTTATCTTCAAGTTTAATGATAAACCAGGCATTTTCTACCTTAATAATATCACTCACCTCTCCCACTTTCAGTTTGAACGCCGCTTCTTCAATTTCAGGGAGCATCCTCCCTTTATGCATATACCCAATATCTCCACCTTTAACACGATACGGGTCTTCAGACATTTTGTATGCTATGTCTCCAAAGTCTTCTCCAGCCTTTATTTTGGCGAGAATATCCTGAGCTTTCTTTTCATCCGTTGTAGTGATAAGCCTCAGTTTTACAGTATCAGGCTGTTTAAACTTTGAGGGGTTCTTTTCGTAATACTCTTTCACCTCCTTTTCACTGATCTGTGCTTCACTCTCTTTTTTTTCATTCATAGTCTGTACCAGCACTTCTTTCTCAACCTGTGCACGCACCTTTTCTTCTGTCATTCCCTCCTTCTCAAGGGCTGCTTTATATTTCTCCGGCGTGAATCTTTTCCTGATATTTTCCATCTGGGCATTCACCTTTTCCTTATCAACCTCCACCCCCTTTGCCACTGCATCCTGATACTGAAGCTCTCTGTTTACAAGCGCCTCGATTGCTTTGTCATAGTAAAGCTTGCGTTTTTCCTCTGTAACGTTACGATGGAATGTAGCCTGAGGGATCAATCTGTCCACCTCAGTCTCGAGATCCTTTTTCGTAAAGGTAGCACCGTTCACCTTCGCAACCACTACATCATCGGCATATGCTGAAACAGAAAACAAAATGATTATTATCAAAGACAGAACTGTTCTAAACATGCAAAACTCCTTTTTATTTTATAATGCAGGATATATACTATAAGATGCAAGCGCAAAGCTGATATTCAGTTTATTCAAATCGGCTGACTGAAATATCATAAGTCTGATTAATCAATCAGATTTTTGGATTAGAAAAGGAAACAGTCGATAATGTATGTTTAACTGCTGAAAACAACTATAAGCAGCTGTTTATGAATATATTTAACCCTTGAAATCTATCCGAAAATATGTAAACTTATAGCTAAGAAGAGAAAAAGAGATTGCGAGACCCAGGACGGGAGTTAGATACAGTGAGCAAGCTTCCAGCAGCGAGGAGGAAGCCTAAACCGAAGTTTTTTCATGGCAAAAAGATAAGTTCTTGATTTTCTAGTAAAAGAATGAAAATCAGATATTCTTTACTGGGAACAAATCCAGTAATTGAAATACCCGTTTCTGAAAAGGGGTAAATTCCGTGGCCTCATAATAGACATGGCCATTACCGCCCAAATTTATTCTGCATCGATTTCTACAGCGCGTGCCCAATTCTTCCAATAGAGTGTCGAAGCTGTGTACCGGATATCCATCCTCAGTCATTTGTGTCTTCTTTTTCTGTTTCGCTGATACCGAGGACGTTGCAGCAGCAACGGGATCGCGCCTCATGCGTAGCTCATCAAGTTGCTCATCGTCAAACAGCACCGGCGCCAGGGCTTTCCTCATATGCCACTCCGCATAATACGCCAGCATGCACAGAAACACATGGGCCCGGACATGATCTTCCGTGGAATGTCTGATCGGTCGTATCATGATATCTATTCCTTTAAGGCAGCGAAAGGCCCTCTCAACATGAGACAAGCTCTTATAATGTCTTACAGTATTGTCTGCTGAAATTCGCTCCTTCGGCTCGCTGGTGCGGATAACATAAATGCCGTCCAGCTTTGCCTCGCGCTCTATCGATGCAGTATTGCGCTCCCATTGAAAAAGCCCATCCGCAATCGTAAGACTAAAATGCTTTCCCATCTTGTGACGATTAAGCACCTTGCCGACTTTCACGCCGATCTCACTTTCCGTAAGAGGCTTTTTGCTTCTGCGCTTCACCTCGGCTGCAATTTTCAGAAGATGTTTTTCAGTGGCTGCCAGCAGGTCCTCTCTTTTCCTGCGCCGCTCCTCTGCAAGCAACGGGTTCATACACGCAATCAGCCTTTCTCCCGGATAATCTTCCGAGGTGATCTCGGCAAGATTACGGGTATCAAACAGTGACAACTGAAGATCACCTTCTTCGACCAGCTTCCGTATACAGCGACTCTTTAGGGCCGAAATCCAACCGATTCCGGGATATTCCCTGAGTGTATCGATCTTGGTCTGTGTAAGCATTCCGCGATCACCAACCAGAACAAGCCTGGAGAGGGCAAATCGTCCGCGCAGTTTCTCTATTTGGTCAACAACGGTTGAAGGATCTCCTGTATTCCCAGGGTATACCTCCACCGCAAGAGGTCTGCCTTCATGATCAGTCATAACGCCGTAGACAATTATCGGCATTCCCTCTTTGCCGTCCCGGTTATGACCATACGCTATAAGCGGACAGGTATGGCCTTCATAGTAGCTGCTGCTTACATCGTATAACACCAGAGAGCCATCCGTTAAATGACGCTTTGCAAGCTTCTTTTCGATTTCGGGCTGACGCTCAAGAAGCCAGTCAAGCGCACTGTAGAGTTCGTCACTGTCGGCGTCTCCTACAGAAAGCGTCTCCGCTAAAGTGGTACTGTGCCATAACCTCGTAGTAGCAAGCTTTGAGCAGGGATGGATTAAACGCTGTACGAGCATTGCAACAATGAGGTCGCGTTGTCGGCTTCTATTGGCAGAAATCAATGTGTCAAGCTTGAGTTTCTTGATCATTCCCATCACCGCTTCGACATGACCGTGCGGCGTTGTCTTTTCTATAGTAAAGGCTGAATCTCTTGGAACAAGCGTGTCTCCGCGAAGTAAGGCTTGCAGCGCCGAGATTTTCTCTTGCGGCCAATCGGTCAGATTCTCAAGAGTTGTCTTCACGATTTTTCCGCCCACTCTCTTTGCCTTGCGCAGAAGTATTGCGGGCCTGGAATTTCTGTTGGGAACTATATCGATATACATGGTAACTATTATAAATCAAAATAGTTTTAATGTCAACATAAATAAGCTCAATTATAGTATTGCGATCCATTTACATGGGTACACATATTTATACAAAAGATTATTAACCCCTTGTGCTTTATCGATTTTTTAAAGAATATCGGGAGTTTTTAACAGGAACTTCGGCTTAAAGATTCGTTCTTTAATAAGACAGGGAACTGTCTATCGTTGAAAGCCCTCAACCATGGGCTTCACGAATGGGTGGATAATAAAAACCGGACCATCCACAGATCGACACAACAAATGCCGGTGGATTTGTTGAAAGAAGAAAAACTGAAAGCCTTGCCGGTGATGCCGTATAACAATGAAGTCATCCATCCGCCGGTGAAAACGACAAAGACAGGCCTGATGATCTTTGATACAAACTTCTATTCCGTGCCTGACTATCTTGTGGGAAAATCCCTGTCCGTACACAGCAGACCCGAGATGATCAGGATATACGATGCAGATAGAGAAGTGGCCTCACATCCAAGGGTCTTCCAACGATACAAACAAATAATTAATCCCCTTCACCGCAGTTACAGCAAGCTCTCTCAAAGAGCCAAGCTGCAGCGCATCTATGAGGTCATCAAAAACCTGCATACGGAGATGTCCGATTTCCTGCTCAGAAATCAGACCTGCGGAGAAGACCCTTATAAAACTGCACATGTGATATTCAAACTCATAAGAAGTCACAGCAGGGGTATGCTAATCAGCATTGCCTCTGAGTGTCTCAAAAGAAGGTCTCCGCGGTTGAAGACCTTCCTGTCGTACTTACATAAAGAACCGATGGAGCATGAGACGGTTCAGCCTCAGAATGAAGAGCTTTTGAATATAACGTATAAACCCAGGAGATTGGAGGAGTATGACGATGAAACGGCAGAATCTTGAATCGCTGCTCAAGGAGATTGGCTGCAGGACACCGGCAACGGAGATCCCCTCCGACCGGCAGGACATTATTGCAGAGTTCCTCAAGACGGAAACAGAGTATCGAAGACAGCACAAGATCAAAAGGCTGCTGAGACTCTCTGGCATAAAGAAGGTGAAAACGTTGGTGCAGTTCGACTGGAATTTTAATCCGAAGATCAGCAAGGAAGATATCATGACCTTCGTGAATGAGCCATGGGTCGACAATGCCTTTAATCTTGTCCTCATCGGAGATACGGGACTGGGGAAGTCTCACATAGCCTCTGCCCTCTGTTATGAGGCAATACTTCAGGGACATCAAACAACGTGCATAACTGCTTTTGACCTGACATCGAAAATACAGAAGGCTTTGAATCCAGCCTCCAGGATAGATTATTACGCCAGGGTAAGAGTGTTATGCATCGATGAACTGGGATATACGTATCATAAAAAAGAGGATACTGATATCCTCTTTCAGGTTATCTCTAAAAGATCGGAAATGCTTCCTACCATTGTTACTACGAATCTGCCTCCGAAGGAGTGGGGTTCCATATTCAGCGGTGCCGCTGCTTCCGCTATCCTTGACAGACTAAGCTTTAACGGAAGGTTTATTACTTTTGAGGGGAGGTCTTATCGATTACTTAAAAAACATAAATCAAAATAATCTCATATGAATAACAGGCTATCCAATCTGTTCAGCTTCCCGCTCGTCTTCATTAATGCGAGTTGATGGATAGGTATGCCTTCTTACTTTTTTCATATGTCCCAAAATTATCCTTTTTAGGTCAGCCGAAAATATCCCCTACAGCACTATTATTGAACTGTAAAAGTTAGAGACAGTATACGATTGTCAATCTTTAAATAGGTGGTGCGCAAAGAATGCATCCTTCCTGAATGACGCATTTGTAAAATGAACCTCAGAAGTTAATAGTACAAAGGAAAATCATCGAATCGTTAAATTGTATAGATTCTATATATTAATAAGCAGAACAACATTATATTGAATTTTAGGCGCTCAAATTAGCCTTTTCAGCAAAATTTATTGACAATCCGCCAAAGAATGAATAATCTTGTAAGCAAATATAGAATATACATAAAAATAAATGTTATGTCCAAAATAATGAATAAAATAATAATAGCGGCATGTGCAGGGCGAAGGCGTTCATGACTTCGAAAGAGTCCGCTGAGAATACTACATATTTAATAAATCTTGGTACAGCAATAAATACGGGGACGTTAGTCTTTTTCATCCTTATGCCAATGCTGTTAGCCCTTGTAGAAAAAGCTCTCCATTTGTCGAACAAGAATAATTCGACGTTAACAAATGCAATCCATTTCTTTTTGTATTACGTTCTTGATATTGCGGTCGTGATTCTGGTGATAAAGTGGCAAAAGAAGAAGTTGGAGAACAAATCAATACAGTTCCGAAAAAAATATTTATTGGCTGTTGCATCAACCTTTCTATTGCTGATTCTCATGCAACATTTATGGTAAAGAATGACAATGACATAACAACCGGCTCGACAGCCGACCGGGATTAAAGCTGGTTTGATTTTGGAAGAAGTGGTTGCCCCGGCGGGTCAGCCGGGGAGTTAAACAATTATTTTGCAAATCATCACTGTTTGTATTTCATAACTTTTGCGTCATTGTAGGTGAATGCTGCATCTTACGCAGTGTCGGCAAATTGCGTAATTTATTCAGTAACCGTCAAATCACCGATGCTCTTAGTTTCAAAAAATCCTTGTCCATAAAACCCTGTTAAATTTCAGAACCGGATTGCTTGATGAATGTGGATTTGCAATGTAATATTTTACTGTCCGTAAAACATGTGTTTTATGGACAGAGGCCTTGGGCAGGGAGCTTATTTATATGAGCCTCTTTATATTTGTTACGAATAAGCATCATTCCGCTGCAGTAGTTGCGGAATGATGTGTGAAGGACTAAGCCGCTGCGCCAGATATGGAGATTAGATTAAATCTCTCGGTCTTTTTTCTATCGAATAAGATATAGTTTGGACGGAATCGGTTCTAGTTTTACCTTCATAGGATCATTCTGAGGTAAAAACAGAGGTTGGAAATGTATCCAATGCGGCAGGGTAGTACAACAAGGGTTTATTTCAGACAAAGGTAGAGTATGGCGAAACGGAACGCTGATTTCGCAGGCTGAAGGAGATATAATTCCTATGTTCTTGACAGTATTCATAAGCATTGATCCGGAGGGCTATTGCATCTGGAAGGAAGCAGAAGATCTACCCTGAGTATTGTGCCTTTCTTGCAAACTGGACAAGTATTGATATCAATGCCGCAAATTCTAAACAACTGATCCTGCCAGGTCTCAGGTTTTTCTTTTTCTTCTGTTACGGTTTTGCAAATGCCAAGGAGCTCACGGCATAGGGCGATATTGTCTTTACGGCTTCTGTTTGCCAGAAGCCCGAAGTGTCTGATGCGCACATATCGAGGGGGAAGGACATGAAGAAGGAACCTTCTGATGAACTCATCAGCCTTGAGAGTCATGGTCTTTTGTTTATCCCCATCAGCATAGTCCCGCCAGCGGAAAGAAACATCCCCATCCTGGACTTTAAGGATACGGTTATTGCTGATAGCGATCCTATGGGTATATCTGCCAAGGTATTGAAAAACTCCCTCAACACCGTCGAAGGGCGGCTTGCAATAGACAACCCATTTTTTATGATAGAACTGTCCTCTGAAGACCTCAAAAGTTCTGGTGTCCTTCAGATGACTGATGCCGCCGGGGAAGATAAGATCACCTGATTCAAAACTGTCTTTGAGATAGTCCAGGAACTTGCCTCTGAATAATGATGACATAACCCTCACAGGGATGAAAAACCCTTTCCTGCATGATACCCAGCGTGCTCTGTCAGGAGACAATCCTCCACCGGGCACAACACAGTGGATATGGGGATGATCCATAAGGTTCTGTCCCCACGTATGAAGGATACCGATAAACCCTGTACGTGCTCCGAGATGCCTTGAGTTATCGCAAAGTTCCAGCAGCGTCTCGGAAACTGAGCGGAAGAGAATGTTATACATCACCTTTTGATTCATGATGACAAGAGGATTTAACTCTGAGGGTATGGTGAAAACAACATGGAAGTATTGAATAGGTAAAATGTCTTCACATCTTGCCTCGATCCACTTTTCCTTCTGCAGGGTCTGACACTTGGGACAATGACGGTTTCTGCAGGAGTTGTAGGATATATCCACATGACCGCAGCTGTACTCATATCTGTGCCCGCCAAGGACTGCACTCCTGCATACCTCGATGGCACGCATGGCACGCAGATGATGAAGAGGCATCGGGTGGGATCTTCTGTACTGCTGACCATGCAGACGAAAGATATCCCCCACCTCAACCTTCTGAGGCGTCCGCATCAAAGATACCGTTAAAAGCTTTAAAGCTCTTCGGGTATACTATCGAGGGGACTGGTGACCTGTGCGAGGTTCATCCTGCTGACATGAAGATAAACGGTCGTGGTGGTAGGAGATCTGTGCCCCAGGAGCAACTGGACATGGTGCAGGCTGGTCCCCGCCTCAATCAAATGAGTGGCAAAGNNATGCCTNAGNGTATGTGGNCTTGCNGGTTTTGTTATGCCGGCCCGCTCCTTGGCCTCAAGGAATATCTGCCTTATCGAACTTATACCTATATGGGTCCCTTCTTTTTGCCCTTTAAATAACCAGTCTTTCGGGCGATACGATCTCCAGTATTGTCTTAAACACACAAGAGCGGTCTTGGACAGGATAGTATAGCGATCCTTGTACCCTTTGCCCTGCTGCACTCTTACCATCATACGCTTGCTGTCGATATCGGTCACCTTAAGGCGTGCCGTTTCGCTTATCCTGAGGCCCGCAGAATAGGTGATTGTCAGTATCGCCCGATGCTTGAGATTCTCCATGACGGTAAGCAACATCTTGACTTCAGCCAGGTCCAAAACCACCGGAAGCTTTATCTTGGCTTTGGGATATTTGATCTTTTCGACAACCTCCTCACGATTCAGGGTCGTTTTATAAAGAAACTTGATCCCAGCTACATAGTTTTTGTATGTTCCCGTGGATAACTTCCTGTCCTCCAGCAAATGGACAAGGTACTTCTTTACTTCCTCCTCTCCCAATTCCTCCGGTGACTTTTTGAAATAGTTTGCTAAATCTCTTACCTCCCTAATATATTTTTTTTGAGTCCTCGGGGTAATACCTCTCAACTGAAGATCTTCCAACATCTTTTCTCTTAATGTGCTCATTTCACAATCTCCTTTAAATCAATATCCGCCGACGAATGCCGACGTTGAAACAAAGGAAATTGTAAAAAGACTGTTACTGATCGACAAGGGGGAAATTACGGACTAACTTCTGCAACTCAAGGAAAGCTCTATACTGAACAGAAATGGCTGACGACTCGTTACCACCGCGCAGCGGTTTAGTTCTTCTTTCTGAACTAAACAGTCCACAGGGTAGTCAAAATGATGCAGATTATACCCAGAAATCAATAGACGATAACATTATTTCCCAAAACCTAAAATTTATCTTTTTTTGAATCTGTGACTAATCCGTGACTTCTCATGTAGTAAAATTTTGCAAACAGCGATTTTACAACTCAGGAATGAAATCTGTTCGGAGCAAAGCAGAATGATACAACAATTCAATATACATTCATAGTTATTACCATGATTCAGTATATGTACTTATCTGATTACTAAAACAAAGAAAGGAGGATTTGTATGAGGAAAAAGCTATTAGTAGTTTTGGGAAGTCTGTCATTGTTAATATGGTTTGCTGGGTGTGCCACAATGGGCGATGTGGCAAAGTCGAAAGCTGAAGGCACAAGTAAGGTTTATCC
>JGI20213J14113_1000089_pt1 | contig 18481 bp, 20 predicted proteins | sample WetSurMetagenome_3_FD_14113 | JGI IMG/M metagenome (IMG submission 14113) | reverse complement strand
AAAGGATATAAAAGAACATTTCGGGAAAGAGATAGCCTTCCTTGTCGAAGGACTGACAAAGCTCTCAAAAATGGAATTCATGACAAAGGAAGAGGTACAGGCAGAAAACTTCAGGAAAATGCTTCTTGCCATGGCAGAGGACCTCAGGGTTATACTCATTAAATTTGCAGACAGGCTTCATAATATGCATACGCTGCAAAACCTTCCAGAAGATAAACAGCAGAGGATTGCGTCGGAAACCCTCGAGATTTATGCACCAATAGCAAACAGGCTTGGTATCGGATGGTTACGGACCGAACTCGAAGACATGAGCTTCAAGATACTTATGCCAGACCTCTATAACGAACTCGTCAGAAAGGTTGCAAAGAGAAAAGAGGAGCAGGAGGCATATCTAAAAGAGGTCACAGCCATCGTAAACAGCAAACTCAAAGAAGAAGGGATACCCGGTAAAGTATCATGGCGGATAAAACATTACTACGGTATTTATCAGAAGATGCAGAAACAGGAGATTCCCTTTGAGCAGGTACATGATGTCCTTGGACTCAGAATAATTACAGACACAAAGGCTAACTGTTATGCAATTCTCGGCCTTATACATTCCCTCTGGGCGCCTGTGCCTGGAAGGTTTAAGGATTATGTTGGTGTTCCAAAATCAAATATGTATCAATCCCTGCATACAACGATTATCGGTCCTAAAGGCGAAAGGGTTGAGTTCCAGATCAGGACAACTGAAATGAGTATGATTGCAGAGCATGGGATAGCATCTCACTGGAGATACAAGGAAAAAGGCAGAGTGGATGAGAAGAGTGACAGATACATCTCGTGGCTGAGGGAGTTGATACAGGCTCAGAGAGAACTGAGTGATGCAAAGGACTTTGTTGAAGCTGTTAAGGGAGAGGTTGTTCCTGAAGTCATTTATGCCTTTACCCCCACAGGAGAGATAAAAGAGATGCCTGTCGGGTCAACCCCGGTTGATTTTGCATACAGCATCCATTCTCAGGTAGGTAACAGGTGTGTAGGCGCAAAGATAAATGGAAGGATAGTGCCGCTTAAATTTGTCCTGAGAAATGGGGACACAGTCGAGATATTAACCTCACCAACACAGGGGCCGAGAAGGGATTGGCTTAAGTTTGTGGTTACTCAGCGTGCAAAAAGCAGGATCAAACAGTGGATAAAGACAGAAGAACAAAAACAGAGCATAGAACTCGGACTGAAACTCCTTGAAGGAGAATTGAGAAGGCATGACCTGAGCCAATCTGTCCTGAAATCAGAAGAAATACAGCAGGTTTTGAAATACTTCAATATCCCGTCCCTTGAAGACCTTTATGCCTCTATTGGTCGCGGGAAAGTATCAGCCCATCAGATTGCCAATAAGTTGTTACCTGAAAAACCGGTTGAAGAGACCCCTGTTGCCAAGGTCATTAAACCTCAGAAAGACCATAAGGGTATAACTATAAAAGGAGTAGATAATGTTCTCTATCACACCGCAAAATGCTGCTTCCCCATTCCCGGCGATACATTGATAGGCTTTGTGACAAAAGGGAAGGGTGTTACCATACATCGAAAGTCCTGTCCGAACCTCGACAGACTCGCCCTTGATAATGCAAGGCTTATGGATGTTGAATGGAAATCAGAGGGGGATGCGACATCGCCGGTACGGTTATTGATAGAAGCAGTTGATAAACCAGGGATACTTGCAAGCCTGAGCGCTCTCATATCATCAGTGAATATAAATATAAGCAATGCAACAGTAAATTCAACAGAAGATAAAAAGTCCCACATCACATTCATTCTTGAGGTAAAAGAGAGAAGCCAGTTGTCAGGCCTTATCCAGAAGATCGCACAGCTTGAAGGAGTATTTAAGGTCATCAGATAACCTCAAAATTCTGCCGTTACTGACCTCTCCATGCTAAAATTCTGTGAATTAAAATAAAAATGGGACAAATATACTCTATAAGTCTTTATTATGATATAATAATTTGTAATGTCTGATTTAAGGATAGGCTGTAGCGGTTTTCTCTACGATCATTGGAAGGGAGCTTTTTATCCAGAAGACCTCTCGAGAAACCATTGGCTTGAATACTACAGCAGATACTTTTCGTCTGTTGAACTGAATGTAACATTCTACCGGCTGCCCGAACGAGAGACCTTTGCAAAATGGTATTTACTAACACCTGATAACTTCGTATTTTCCCTGAAAGGGAGCAGGTTTGTCACACACGTCAAAAAGCTTAAGGACTGCTCAGAGCCGCTCGAAGCCTTCTTTTCAAGGGCATCGGTATTAAAAGAAAAATTAGGTGTCATTCTCTGGCAGTTCCCGCCTAATTTTAATTTTGATATGGAACGTTTCAGGGAATTTCTTGAGGCATTGAAACCGTACAACGTAAAAAACGCCTTTGAATTCAGGAATAATACCTGGATAAATAAAAAGATGTTTGCCCTCCTCGAAAAAGAAAATGCCGCATTGTGTATGGCAGATCATCCTGATTACCTCAATAATCTGCCTCTGACAGCTGATTTTATTTATATAAGAAGGCATGGAAAAGAAGGGAACTACGCAACGTCTTACAGCACTGAGTCACTGAAGGAAGATGCAAAGTTTATTAAAGCCAGTCTGAAAAATAAAAAAGATGTATTTTTCTATTTCAATAACGATGCCTCTGGTTATGCGCCAAAGAATGCTGCAGAGCTTGTCACCCTTACAGGCAAGAAAAAATAGTCTATTTAGCCCAGTCCATTTTGAGTCTTTTTCTCTTGTAAAGGTACTTCTCAGCCGAGAGAGCTGCCAGGCAGCCGTTTGATGCTGCTACAACAACCTGTCGAACCTCAGTGCATGTTACATCACCTGCAGCAAAAACCCCTGGCACAGATGTTTCCATTAAATTATTTACAGGGATGCCGCCATCTTCTCCTGTTTGGATAGTACCATAAAGAAAATCTATTACAGGTCTATTTCCGTGGAGATATACAAAAACCCCTGTTATGGATAATTCAGTCTCCTTCTTATCGGTATCGAGCATCTTTATTTTTTCAACCAGATCACTCCCTTCGATAGAAGTGACTGTATAGCCTGAAAGCACTTTAAGGTTCGGTTCCTGTAATGCAGGGTGATCTTCCACGTGCAGCTTTGCGGTAGGGGATATGAGATATACGGTGCTTGCGAATCTGGTCAGAACGCCTGCCTCTTTTACAGCCTCTTCTGAATTTCCGATTACACAAACAGGCAGGCCTCTGTAAAAAGCTGCGTCACATATAGCACAATAGCTGACCCCCCTGCCGAGATACTCTCCTTCGCCCTTAATACCGGGCTTCCTCCCCATAGAACCTGTTGCTATGATCATGGTCTTTCCGCTGTATGCCCTGTCCATGGTGATTGCTTTTTTTATTGTATCCGACAGGTTCACCCCTACAACCTGAGTTTCTATATATTCAGCGCCAAACTCTGTCGCCTGGTTTCTCATAATATCGAGCAATTCTTTGCCCGGAAGAGGATGTGTAAGCCCTGGGTAGTTCTCTATCCTGCTTGAATAGGCAAGGGCTCCGGCAGTAGCTGATTTATCGAGTATGACAGTCTTTAATTTTCCCCTTGATGCATACTGGCCTGCAGTGAGTCCGGCCGGCCCTCCGCCGATTATGACAACATCGTATATATCTGTTGATTCCTGCATTTAATCCTCCTTTGATCCAAATATGCTTAATATAGTTCAGATGTTGTAAGAAAATTTATTTATTGATACCTTAGTGTACTTTCAACTGATGGTTTAACAGATATTTTCAGTAAATATAACCCTGAAGATAATCTTAATAATCTATCAAATTAAAATTAAAATTTTTTTTTCGAACAATGTCTAAACTATTTAACCAAGCAGAATATCCAAAAGCCTGTCAAGCTCTTCAAGTGAATAATATTCTATCTCTATCTTGCCTTTTTTGCCTTTATTTATAATCCTTACCTTTGTACCAAGACCCCTGATCAACTTTTCCTCCAAAGAAGAAACCTGAGGATCTCTGTCTGTCTTCGCCTTCGGAGATAAAGATATCTTTTTGGATAATAATTCAGCCTCCCTGACGTTGAGACCCTTTTTGATGATCTTTCTTGCTGCCTCTATCTGATTGCCTTTTCCTTCTATTGAGAGTATGGCCTTTGCATGACCAATGCTTAAAGAGCCGTTATAGAGAAAGGATTTGACTTCTTCCGGCAGCTTTAACAGCCTGAGGTAATTCGCAATAGTTGCCCTTTCCTTGCCAACTCTATCGGAAAGATCTTCCTGTGTGAGGTTAAACTCTGTAATCAGCTTATTGAAAGCCTCGGCAGCCTCTATGGGGTTAAGATCCTCCCGCTGGATATTTTCTATAAGGGCAATTTCGAGTGAATCCTTGGAAGCAACATTCTTAATAAGCGCTGGTATTTTTTTTAACCCTGCGAGTCTAGTAGCCCTCCACCTCCGTTCACCGGTAACCAACCTGAATGACCCGTCTCCGACGCGGGAGACGATTACAGGCTGCAGCACCCCTTTTTCTTTTATCGATGCTGCAAGTTCCTTGAGTGAATCATCCCTGAATATCTTTCTCGGCTGCTGCTCTCCCGGGAAGATGCGTTCAATATCGAGGTAGATAATCTCATCTCCCTTTTCAGGTATTAAGGCCTCAAGTCCTTTGCCCAATGCCGTTTTCATTCAATATCTCCTTTGCAAGGGATAAATAACTCTGCGCTCCTTTTGAGCGGATATCATACAATATAACAGGCTTCCCATAACTTGGCGCTTCTCCAAGTGTAACATTTCTCGGAATCACAGTATCGTATACCTTATCCCCAAAATGTTTTCTGACTTCATTTGCAACCTCCTGAGCCAGATTATTTCTTGGGTCAAACATAGTGAGAATTATACCTTCAATATCAAGGCCGGGATTAAAGGAACCCCTTATGCGGCGTAATGTCCTTGTTAACAGGCCCAGACCTTCCAGGGCATAGTATTCACACTGCACAGGGACTATCACAGAGTCAGCAGCAACAAGGGCATTGAGTGTAAGCAATCCCAGAGAAGGAGGGCAGTCGATAAGGATATATCTGAATCTGTCCCTGATTGAATTGACAGCGGTCGACAGTATATGTTCCCGCCCTTCTTTTGCGACCAGCTCAACCTCAACACCCAGGAGATCTATAGTTGAAGGTAATATCCCGAGGTGTTCCATGGCCGTCATTTTAAGGGCATCTTTAATATCACATCTTCCTGTATAAACGTCATAGAGACTTTTTTCCAGGCTGTCCCTTGATATGCCGAGTCCGGACGTAGAATTCCCCTGTGGATCATTATCGATTAACAGGATATCCTTTTCAGCAAGTGCAAGAGAAGCGGCAAGATTAACAGCAGTAGTTGTCTTTCCGACCCCGCCTTTTTGATTAACTATTGTTATAACCTTGCCCATAGTGTTCTTGTAGGTGTGAGATTATTATAACAATAATCCACAACAGATTAAGTGATTCCCTATTCTATAATCGCCAATGCTGGACCACGTCTCCAATTACGTTGACTGCAACTAAGGCTCAATTTAGCTGATCGAATTGATTATATATATCGCTGTTCTTTTTTAACAAATCCCTCTATGGCTGAACTAAAGTCAGTGCTAAGGTCGATGAATTTAATACCATAACCGTTTGTATCATGTTCGGTTTCTCTTTCAAGAATCCTGATAACCTCAGCATTCGTGGTTATATGTGTGGAATCGGGAAGGTAAAAAGCACACATTATAGCATCTCCTTCATACAGAAGGGTGTTTGAATGTAACAGCATGCCTGATACACTTATATTTTCCGCATATCCTGTAAAAGGTATTTCTGATGACCTTCCCTGAATTTTGATGCTCACGGGAACCCTGCATGACTTTCTATGACCGATATGGAGGAGTTGATGCACCTCCTGCAACAGGATCGCATTGTTTACCGGACTCGTGATAAAAGCATTCGCCCTGCACTGTAAACATCGCTTAAGATCAGACTCAGTGTTGGAGCATATAATAATAAGGGATGCTTTGCTTAATTCATCATCGTCACGTATTATGGCAGAGAGAACTTCGCCGCTCATTACTGGTGTGTCCAGTTGCGCTATGATGAGATTCGCTCTTTCAGCCCTGTGCAGGCTAAGCACTTGCTCGTTGGTAGTTGCGGTATATATTCTCACATCCGACCTGTTAAGAAAACTGTCTTCTTTTTCAAGGATAGCCTGAATCTCTTCTGCAATAATGACCTTTTTCATGGTTAATATCTATAATTATATATTAGAAGTCTGTCATAAAGTAAATGTATGCAGGCTGTGTTGTATGCAGGCTGCCTCTAAAAATGGGGNAATGCAGTATAATAATTACGATTGATGCGATATTCTTTTTTGTATCTGAGAGGAGCCGGATAGTGCAGGAAAATACTGTTCAGATGTCTGAAGACAAACAGGTTCGCATATGGGGCATGCTGTGCCATGCAACAGCTTTGATAGGCATTATCGGCATACCATTCGGCAATATTGCCGGGCCGTTAATCATATGGCTGCTGAAAAAAAATACCAATACATTTGTTGATGAACAGGGGAAGGAATCTCTTAACTTTCAACTNTCTATGACCATATATGCCTTGTTTGCAGCGCTCCTTTTTCTTATGAAAATGGGGATGTTTTTCCTGCTTATTATCGCCGGGATTAATTTCATACTCGTTGTTCTCGCCTCTATAAAAGCATTAAACGGTGAATCCTATGTTTATCCATTCAAGATTCAATTCATAAAGTAATAGACTGGCGTAATATCGCCGGCAATAATGTGATATACTTCTTTTTAAATAAAGGAGGTAGAAAATCTTGGTACGTATTATTTTATCAATTATGCTGTTACTTATACCGGTTTCTGCATTTGCAGGAGGAAAGGAGGCCAAAACAATGACAAAGGATATACACTGGCTTGGGCATGATACTTTTAAGATAGTCGGGGAAAAGGTCATTTATACTGACCCTTTCAGGATCAAAAATAAAGACACAGCAGACATTATCCTCATCACTCACGAGCATTTTGACCATTGCTCGCCTGAAGACATAAAGATACTCCAGGGGCCTGATACGGTTGTTGTTGCAACTCCGGATTGTGCAAAAAAATTAGCAGTAAAAGTAAAGACTGTAAAGCCCGGGGACAAGATTATTGTTGGAGGCATTGAGATCGAGGCTGTGCCTTCTTATAACACAAACAAACAGTTCCACCCGAAGGGTAATAATTGGGTTGGATATATATTCACTGTTCGGGGTCAGAGGATTTATATTGCAGGGGATACTGATTATATACCTGAAATGAAGAATTTCAAGGCAGATATAGCGCTTCTCCCTGTATCAGGCACGTATGTTATGACAGCAGAAGAGGCTGTTAAGGCTGCACTCGATATTAAGCCGAAGATTGCAATACCTATGCACTTTGGCACTATTGTCGGGTCAAAGGATGATGCAAAGAAGTTCGCAGAAGGGTTAAGGGGAAAAATAGAGGTGCTGATACTGGAAGAAGAAAAGAAGTGAGAACTGATGATATAAAATCAAAAATCAAAGGCAGCATAGGAAGGGAGATCTTCTTTTACGAAAAAGTGGGGTCTACAAATACTGTTGCTTCGAGTTTGGCTGAACAGGTTGCTGAAGGTGCTGTTTTTCTTGCTGATACCCAGGAAAAAGGCAGGGGCAGACTTGGCAGGGTATGGCTATCTCCCCCGGGTGGGAATATCTATATGAGTATTATCCTGCGGCCTCAGATCGAGACAAAGGATGCAACGCTTATAACGATAATGGCTGCTGTGGCATCTGCAAATGCCATGAGAAAGACTACAGGACTCAACATCTCAATAAAGTGGCCGAACGATTTGATGTGTCATGAAAGGAAGATCGGCGGCATTCTCTCGGAATTGAAAACCGACCAGAAGGGAATTCTTTTTTCAGTAATTGGAATCGGCATAAATGTAAATACTGATACCGATTCATTCCCGGAGGATGTGAGAGAAATAGCAACATCGGTAAAAAAAGAGACCGGGAGATTGTTTTCAAGGGAAGAAATCGTTGCAGAGATTCTGAATGAAATAAACAATTGGTACATGATCCTCAAATCTATGAAGAGGGAAGTTCTCCTTGCTGAATGGCAACGCCTCACATCAACGCTCGGTAAAGAAGTGATAGTGGTTATTGGTCAGGAAACTTATAAAGGTTTTGCTGAAACTATAGATGATGAGGGAATGCTTATCCTGAGGCTGCCTTCAGGTGAGATGAGGAGGATACATTCAGGGGACGTAACAGTATTGAGATAGATGCTTATAGCCATAGACATCGGAAACTCCACAATAAATATAGGTTTTTTTACTAAATCAGGCTTTCTTGTACAAAAAATGGACACCCATCCCCTCCTGTCCCATGCAAAATATTCAGCGCTTCTTAATAGATTCATAAAAGAAAACAATATGGAAAAAACCCCTGAAGGAATTATAATATCCTCTGTCGTACCGGGACATACAAAGGTCTTGCGGAAAGCCCTGAAAGGATTGACCGGTAAAAAACCTTTCATTGTGAGCTGCAAGATCAGGACAGGGCTAACATTCAATATTCCAAATCCTGAAAAACTGGGGTCAGACAGAATTGCAAATGCTGCAGCAGCACATGAATTTTATAAATGTCCTGTTGCTGCTGTGGATTTCGGTACGGCTACAACAATAAGCATTGTTGATAAAAAAGCGGCTTATATCGGTGGCACTATAATGCCTGGAATTCGTTTGATGAATGAATCACTTGCTCAGGGAACATCAAAACTCTTGGAGGTTCACGTGAAACCTCCGATATCGGCCCTGGGCAAGAATACCGTCAGATGCATTCAGTCAGGATTGTTTTATGGTACAGCAGGCGCCGTAGAAAGGATTCTCGGTGAGATCGAAAAAGAAGCTGATATTAAACTGAAGGTTGTTATAACCGGCGGGTATGGAGGTTTGATCTCAAAATTTCTGAAAAGAAAGCATGATTTTTTGCCTGATCTTACACTTGAAGGGCTAAGAATAATATACAAGAGGAATTCAGATGCATGAACTCAGAAGAGACATCCTGCTCGGCAGATGGGTTGCGGTTATGTCAGAATCAAAGGCCCCTTCCGAGTATAACCTGCCCTCATATAAGACTCAGGAGGAGAGCAATTGCATCCTCTGCCCGGGCCGGGAACATGAGCCCCCTCCTGAGATAACATCTGTCAGAATGCAGGGTTCATCCGGGTGGTGGGTTCGGGCTCTACCGAGTCTTAATCCTGTGTTTCAGATTGAGGGTGATTTATGCCGGAAAGGTGTCGGGATATACGATAAAATGAACAGCATTGGTGCGAATGAAATCCTGGTTGAATCACCTGAGCATAATGTCAGGCCTGAAGACCTTGGAATCGAGCAGATGATAAGGGTTATAACGCTCTACAGGGACCGTATTGCCGACCTTGAAAAGGATTCAAGGTTTAGATATATTCTCATATACAAAGACTCTGGGATAGACGCCGGAGAGATTTTTTCTCATCCTCTGTCATTTCTCATGGCAACACCAATGATCCCGAAAACGGTAAAAGACGAACTCGATAATGCAAAACAGTATTTTACCTATAAAGAAAGGTGTATATTCTGTGATATAATTAATGAAGAATTAAGGGTAGGAGAAAGGGTGATCCTTGAAACAAAGAAATTTCTTGCCTTTTGCCCTTATGCACCACAATTTCCGTTTGAATCGTGGATTATTCCAAAAAGGCATAGTTGTGCCTTTAATGAAATTACATATGATGAGATTGAAGATATGGGGCTGATCCTTATGTCTGTACTGAAAAAGTTACGGAAAATTTTTCGGGATCCACCTTTTAATTATTACATACATACTGCCCCGAATATGGTACCAAGGAGAGATCACTGGCATACGCTCGGTGAGGATTTTCACTGGCATCTCGAGATAATGCCGCGTATTATAAGGACAAGTGGGTTTGAATGGGGTTCAGGATTTTATATCCTTCCCACATCACCGGAAAATGCAGCAAAATATCTAAGGGAGGTTGGATAATGGAAATCAAAAGTATTCTTTTTCCGACAGATTTTTCTGAGGGATCGTCTCAGGCACTGAATTACGCTGTTGATATGGCAAAAAAATATGGGGCCAGGCTTTNTATCGTGCATGTTATTTACGATATTGCCAAAGCTTCAGGATGGTATGTCCCTCATGTNTCAGTGGATCAGATGTACAAGGACATTGAAATCGGCGCAAAAAAGGAACTCGAACGGTTTGGGGTTGAGGAACTCAGCGGAATAAAAGATATTGAACGCACTGTTATTATGGGGGTCCCGCATGAGGAGATAGTCAATTTTGCAAACAAGAAGAAGGTGGACATGATAATTATTGCTACCCATGGAAGAAAGGGTATCGACAGGCTCCTTTTCGGCAGCACTGCAGCACAGGTTGTCAGGTTTGCGCCATGTCCTGTGCTCACTGTCAGGCTTCCGAACTATTAGAAAATAGGACATTATGCGCGTTTACCTCTCGGAGAATGCTTTTCTCGATCTTCTTCTCAGCTCTGCAGAGGTATATAAGAGGGAATGCTTTGGCTTTCTCTTAGGGTATAAGCTTGAAGACAGGTATATTATTGAACATGCGTTTAGCGTACAGACAGCAAACAGAAAACATAAAGGAGTTGTATACAACGAGAAGAACCACAAAAAAATAGAGCCTATCCTTGCACGGTTCAATAAATTACAGAAAATAGGCGATTTCCATTCTCATACACAGTTCGGCCCTACAAAGGGTCTGCCTCTGCCGAGTGAGGAAGATATAAAAGGGATGACGCCAGGGCATATATATTTGATCGTAGCTATCAATAATAATGAAAAGACCCTGCCTTGGGGCGAAAAGAGAGATGGTACTCTGTCAGGTTCTGTTAGTGAATTCTTCTTCAAGATATCTGCGCATTTCGTAAACGGTGATTCTTCTGTAAAACGTGCAAAGATACACTGTCCGCTCCCGCCAGGATTTTGAATGTAAGATGATATTTGGGGGAATGGGAGAATTGGTTCAGGGAAGATTTTCCCTTTTACCGGTTCTCCGATTCCCTGATTTATTTAAATGGATACTATTCATATGCAATGAGTCTAAGCGTTAAGGATTATCTCACCAAAGGGAGAAAATATTGATGCTTATGGATATATTGAGAAATTATTTTTTAAAAAATAACGAATCTGCCGAGAGGCTTGTTGACTTGCACAAAAGGCCTGAGATACAGGAGGTATCCTTAAGGCCCTGGCTCAGGAAAGACAGCAGAAAAGAAAGCCTCACGAGTTACATAAAACTCTTCAGGAAGTTTTTAGATTGAATCTCAAAAGATTTTTTGTCTATTCATTTGTAGTGCATGCCATTATTCTTTCTGTGATACTGTTTGCCTTGCCTGCTGAAAAAGATAAAAAAAAGGGACGTGAATTTTTCACAAGCCTCGTTTCACCAAATGATCTCCCATCGCAAAGACCTGTAATCAAACCGCCGGCACCAAGGGCAAGGCCTTCGCCGCCGGCATCCCGTGCAGTTCCAAAAGTGCAAAGACCTTCACCTGTAATGAGAGACAAAATGATGCCGCGGACTGATAAGGAGGCTTCTCATAGTGAACCGGGTGTATTACAGAGTGATAACAAAAATAATCTGCCCTCGCCCCCGCTGAGCAGCGGTGCTCAGGGAGGCTCTTCTGGCGGGGTAAAAAAAGACTCGCCCGGCAGAGGAAGCATACCACATCCGGATACTGCAGGCCCGTCTCTCAGAGAAAAGCTGTTTGATAAAAGCATTATTAACGAATTTGCAAAAAGAGACATTGAAAAAGAAGAAAAGAAAGATACAACATTTACTCTCGATACATCAGAGTATAAGTTCTTGATATATAACAAAAGGCTGAAAGAACGCATCGAAAGCATCTGGATGTATCCACCGGATGCTGCTGGTGGCGGAATCTACGGAGACCTGGTCTTAAAATTCACCATAAAGAAAAATGGCGGGCTTGGCGCTGTTGAACTTATAAGGACATCAGGTCATAAAAATCTTGATGATGCTGCAATAAGGGCACTAAAAGACGGGGCCCCATTCTGGCCATTGCCTGAAGAATGGGGCATGGAAGCATACACTATTGTCGGACACTTTGTTTATACTCTTTATGGTTACTATCTTCGGTAAAACAATAGCGAAAAGCGCCACAGATAACAATAGTTTAAGGATTTCATTTTTTTAGTTTTTATCTGTCCTGACCCCTTGACCCCTCGAATCCTTTAACCCTGTATTTAATAATCTCAATAATAAAAGCTGTTGTTATTATACAAGCCTTAAAATCACCTCATTTTAAGAATAAGGTTAAGTATTTAATGTAACACTCTATTATAAAAGAATTTTCTTGACAAAATATTCTACTAATGCTTTAATCTTCTAAATGGGTCCTTTTAAATGTCTTATTGAAAAAGAGACGCCTGCTATTCTGGTTGTTGACGATATTCAGTCGAACCTTGAACTGATGGAGGCTGTTTTTTTAAAAGAAGGGTTCAGGGTTTTCACAGCGCTTGGCGCAAATAGTGCTATCGATATATTCAGTCAATCCCCAGTTGACCTTGCGGTGCTGGATGTAATGATGCCAGGGATAGACGGCTTTGAATTATGCACCAGACTCAAGGACATGTCCGGGAAGCGGTTTTTCCCTGTAATACTCCTCACAGCCCTTACTGACAGAGGAAGCAAAATCAAAGGCATTCAGTCAGGAGCAGATGATTTTATCAGCAAACCCTTTGACACAACAGAACTTCTTATAAAGATAAAATCCTTGCTTAAGCTCAAGGCATTAAACGAAGAACTCGATCACTCAGAGAGTATTATACTGACCCTTGCTGTTGCAATGGAAGCAAGGGACCCATATACAAAGGGGCATTCAACACGTGTTAGCAAGCTCTCGACAGATTTTGTATCGTTCCTCGGACTTGCCGAACAAGACAAAAAAGAGATGAACAAGGCCGGAATACTGCATGACATAGGTAAGATATGCCTCAGTGAGTCATTGCTCAACAAACCAGGCCCTTTGACCAGAGAAGAAGTAGAGATGATTAAAACACACACTTTACTCGGTGAGGACTTATGCCGGCCACTTTTTTCGATGAAGAAGATATTGCCTGCAATACGTCACCATCATGAAAGGTGGGACGGTAAAGGCTTCCCTGATGGAATTGCAGGAAGAGATATCCCCCTTATGGCAAGGATTCTATCGATTATTGACTCCTTTGATGCAATGGTTTCAGTGCGTCCGTATCGTGACCGCAGATCTGTCAAAGTAACACTCGAAACAATGCAGATTGAGCAGCATTACGGGCAATGGGACGCTGAACTGCTCAGCTATTTTATGGATATGATGTTCTCTCTGGCAGAAAAAGGGGTTAAATTAGATGCTTAGGTTGGCGATTGCAGGTGGTAACATAGGCGCCAGTGCCCTTCTTTCCCTCCTCAGAGGAGATACAAACACAGAGTTGGTCGGTATATACGAGAAGAAAGAGGATTCTCCCGGAGTTATACTTGCCAGGAAATGGAATATCCCCGTATTTAATGATATACAGGCCTTCTGCTCTGCCAATCCGGAAATTGTCATTAATGTCACCGGAGACTTTAAGCTCAGCAATGGTATAAGAGAGACCTCGGGAAACAAGACAGAGGTTATTGAAGGATTGGGTGCAAGACTCCTTTGGGAAACCATAGAAAAGCAAAAACGGGCAAGAATAGAGGCCATAAAAACAATAGAGAATCAGAAGACTGTTGTCAGCTTAATGTCAAAACTCGGGATTACAGATCAGTTCAATGATTTCATGGGTCTGGTTCTTGAGAAGGCTCTCGAGATATCTGAAGCCCCTGCCGGAAGTATCGCTATTTACGATAAAGGGGAGATGAGACTTGTCGCATCCAAGGGTCTGAGTAAAAGGTTTATTGATAACAAATCCTGGAGTGTAATACCAGGTGGATTAACAGATGTGATCCTCCACAATAAAGAGAGTGTAGCGATACATGATACCCTCAAGGTCGACTATACAAGAAACAACCCGGCATTGATCAGTGAAAAAATAAGGGCAATGCTTGCCTGCCCTCTGGTTTTACAGGATAAGGTTACCGGAATCCTGTACATAGACGATTTTAAGCCAAGGCAATTCTCTGATAGACAGAAGGCTTCCTTAAACCTCTTAACTGTTCTTTCAGGGTTATGTATAGAAAGATTCGAATTATTCAAAAAAATGGAGGCTCTTAGGCTTGAATCACTGAATCTTGTTGAATCCTCAGATAATATGGTTTTCATTACAGATCCTGCAGGTTTAATCAACGTCTGCAATGAACGAACAAACATATTACTCGACTACCCAAGCCAGTATTTAACAGGCAAATATATTAAGTCATTCATAAAGGATGACATCTGGGAAGTAATGAAGAACGAACTTGCCATCAAAACATCCCTGAACAATTATGAGGTTACCCTTATCGGGTCTGGCGGAAGGGAAATCGATACACGGCTGCATGTTATAGGACTGAAAGATCAGAATGGGACAAATTCAGGTTTAATTTTTATTTTTACAGGCCTGCAGGAGGAAAGAGAATTAAAAAAGGTTGTTGAAGAAAAAGCAGGAGAACTTGAAGATCTGAAAAATAACCTCGAGAAAAAGGTCATAGAGAGGACTGAACAACTCGAAAAGATAAACAGGGAACTGGAATATGCCAACCAGCTCAAGGGAAGGTTTATAGCAAATATGAGCCATGAATTGAGAACTCCGTTGAATTCAATCATCGGGTTCTCTGATGTCCTGCTCGATAGAACCTTTGGTAATATCTCTGAAAATCAGGAGAGGTATATAAAAAATATATACTCTTCAGGGAAACATCTCCTTGAACTTATCAACAACGTCCTTGATCTTGCAAAGATAGAGGCAGGCAAATATGAAATGGTATATGAAACCTTTCTCGTTGACGACGTTATAAGCGAGGTTATGAATATCATGAAGTCCCTTGCTGAGAATAAGTTCATAGAAATTATTGTCTCGATAGGGGAAGGGATCCAGACAATCACAGCAGACAGGGTTAAACTGAAACAGATACTCTACAACCTGCTTTCCAATGCTATTAAGTTCACCCCTGAAGGTGGAATGGTAAAAGTCAGCGTAATTAAGGAAGTGAATTTCGATAAGCATTCTCCATCTTCAATGCACGGCCTTGAATTTCTCAGATTTTCTGTTCAGGATACCGGTATCGGTATAGGTCTTGAAGACAAGGAAAGGATCTTTGATGAGTTTGAACAGGCGAGCACATCTTTCTCAAATAAACATGGTGGTGTTGGTCTCGGCCTGGCCCTCTCTAAAAAACTCGTTGAACTGCATGGAGGAAACATATCTGTCGAGAGCAATCTCGGCGAAGGCAGTACATTCTCGTTTGTGATGCCTGTTACATCTCCTGCTGCAGAGGTGAGCAGCCCTGAAAACATCGAAGCAGAAGCAGTAAGTCTGAATTTCCCATGGATGAAAGAAGAGGCTCCATTGATCCTTGTTGTAGAGGATGACCTTTCGACAGCAGAGCTTCTTACCCTGCATCTCTCACAGGCGGGATATAAAGTAGCGCATGCGTTTAACGGTGAAGAAGCCGTTGAGAAGGCAAAGAACCTTCAGCCTTTTGCCATAACATTAGATGTTCTGCTTCCCAGAAAAGATGGCTGGGAGGTCTTGCAAGAGCTGAAGAGCGACCAGCAGACAGCGAAGATACCCGTAATAATACATTCTATAGTCGATAATAAGGACCTTGCATTTGCCCTTGGAGCAACAGACTATCTCATGAAACCCCTGGACAAAGAAGCCCTCTTTTCTAAGCTAGAGGAACTGACTATTTCTAAAGGTAAAAAGCTTCTTCCTATCTCTGTGCTCATCATAGAATCAGAAGAGGAAGTTACAAACTCCTTCAAAGAGATTTTTGAACAACAGGGTTTTCTAATCTACACTGCCGCTAACGGCAAAAGGGGAATAGAGCTTGCGAATGCATTAAGGCCGGCAGTTATATTGCTTGATTTCACGCTTCCTGACATGCTCGGATTTGAAGTGATAAAGATTATAAAGGAAAATCCTTCTACAAAAGACATCCCCGTATTTATACTCACAGAAAAAGACATTTCTGTCGAGGAGAGGCTGAATTTTGTAGGCAAGATTGAGAGGATTGTTCAGAAATATGCTTTTGATACAAAAGAATTAGTTGGACATATAAAAGAACTCGAAATACTTTATCCAAGGAGGGCCGGGCTCATAGATGAAGTTACCGGTGTATTCAGCCACAGGTATTTCCAGATCAGACTCGCCCAGGAAGTGGAAAGGGCAACAAGGTACAAGATTCCTTTAAACCTTCTTCTCCTTGATCTGGACCATTTCAGCCAATATCTGAAAGAGCATAGTGAATATTACGGCAATATGACGCTTAAAAAGGTTGCTGAACTCATCAGAAAAAATATCAGGGGGTCTGATGTTGTGGTACGCTACGGGGGTGATTCTTTTGCTATTATCCTACCAAATACTGTTGTAACAGCAGCCCTTTCGATGAGCAACAGGTTTAATGCGATAATAAAGAACTACCCCTTCATTTATGAGGATTCACAGCCTAAAGGTCATTTAACAGCCAGCATAGGACTTACCTTTCTTGACGGACAATCAACAGAAGAATTTCTCTTATGTGCTGAAAAGGCTTTAGCGCGTGCATTCAACAAAGGGGGCGACAGAGTTGAGGTCTATTCCAAAGACCAGTATGAACCACAAGAGGTCGAACAGTACTGATTCTTATTACGATATATTCGAAAGCCCTGTAGGAAAACTTTACCTCATTTTCACAGGTAAACTCCTGAGGGGGATCGAATTCAGTAAACCGCACGAGATTTTAAGAAAAGGAGCCTCCCCGTCCCTGATAATAAAGGAACTCGGGGAATATTTCGAAAATGGCAAAGATGATTTCACACAGAAGATGTCCCTCACAAAAGGTACGGAATTTGAGAAAAAAGTCTGGCTAACCCTCCAGGAAATCCCCTTTGGAGAGACAAGAACATATAAATGGCTCGCTGAAAAAGTTGGCAAGCCGAATGCCTTCAGGGCTGTTGGACAGGCTCTCGGTAAAAATCCGCTTCCCATTATCCTTCCCTGTCACCGTATTATCGAATCCGATGGTTCAATCGGAGGCTATTCAGCCGGGACTGACATAAAGAGAAGACTGTTGGATAAGGAATACTATATTAAACTGGCAAAGGATGGTTAATGGATAATCTCATTGTATTCATAACCGCTTCCGGTGAGGATGAGGCTTCAAGGATTTCAAGGGCATTGGTTGAAGCCAGACTTGCCGGATGTGTAAACATAATCAAAAATATCCGTTCCATTTATAGCTGGGAAGGAAAAATTGAGGATGAAGCCGAGGTCCTTATGATCGCAAAAACCCAAAAACATCTCTTTGATTCTATCATGAAAAAAGTCAAAGCGCTCCATAGTTATAAAGTGCCTGAGATAATTGCAATGCCTATTGTTGAAGGATCAGAAGATTATTTAAAGTGGCTGAGACAGGTAACAGGCTAACCTTCTTTACTTACATCTTGCTGTACTTTATCATAATGTCATAATCGATACTTGCATGGTCTGAGGCAAGGCCCTCACTTTTTCCATTGCATACGAGCTTTCCCTTTCCTGTCTTTTTATGGTTCTTAATCATTTTGGTAATCACTGAAGTTAAATCAAAACCGCCATCAGCACAACCCTTTACCATGCAATCCATATTAAAATAAGCATGCCGTGATGGCAAAAAATTGACAATCCGGACCATCATGACCGGATTTAATCCTTTCTGATAGTATGTCATATGGACTACTATATCTAAAACCTCAGGAAAGCGCTCAGAAACTAACCCGGAAGCGATCCTCTGCTGTTTGGTCAGTTCCATTTTATCCACATAATTCTGTTTATGTGCCATTGAACCCTCAAAATAAAGAAGTTCTCCTTACAAGGGTAAGGAGAACTTCTCTCATTAATTATTGTCTGACTACATTGATTGCTTTAAGACCCTTCGGGCCCTGTTCAGTATCAAAGTTGACCGCATCACCTTCAGCAAGGGACTTGAATCCGTCGCCCTGGATAGAAGAATAGTGGACAAAAATGTCGGTGCCATCTTCTCTTGTGATAAAGCCAAANCCTTTGGACTCATTAAACCACTTTACAACTCCTTTAGCCATTTTTTACCTCCTTATACTTATAAACTAAAGTTTCAGAATGAGCACAATAAAAAAAGCCACAAAGCTAAAAGTCTTTGTGGCCTTCTAAATGACAAAAACTTCTGAAACTTCGCCCATATAATGACATAATTGAGAATAAAAGTCAAAACGGTATTATTTTTCTGTCAAGGTATTATATTTCATA
>JGI20213J14113_1000077_pt1 | contig 19487 bp, 21 predicted proteins | sample WetSurMetagenome_3_FD_14113 | JGI IMG/M metagenome (IMG submission 14113) | reverse complement strand
TCGGTGCCAACCAGGAAATTTGTTTCTCTGGTTAAACCGGCAAGATCGGCACTCTGAATTAAATGTGAATTACCCGCAGCATCGCTATAATAGTAAATGTCTATAAGACTACTTGAGTCACTACTTATTCCCCATGCCTGCCCACTTGAAAGATCTATACCATTTGGTAATGAAGTCGGTGTTCCATATGATTCATAAATCCTGACGAGATTGAATAATGATGTTTGAATATCTGGTACCAGTACAATTGGACCAATAGTGCTTGTTTCATTAGCAATTATATTTACTGAAAAAGTATTATCCACATATTCATTTCTTTTTAAAGTGATATCATGAATGCCTTCTTCAATATCGAAAACAGTGTCATTTGTTGCTTGTGTAGTATTTACACCATCTATCCATATTTGGGCATCAGACGGGGTTGAGGATATATAAAGATTTCCTTTTGGAACCGATGGTGAAACAGGCTCATCCGAACAAGAGTTAATCAGTAAAACAACGAACAGAACAAGTAACAAAAAAAACATTTTTTTCAATTTTTTCTCCTTATTTTTTTATTAAAATAAAAGCAATTTTTGAGCCATTGCAATTCTTGATAAATGAACTATAATATCTCTTTGTATTTCAACGAAATTGATTATTCAGGAAAATTTGAAATAAACTTTGATGAAAATTTCAACCTATAGCATTGTAATGTGGTTTTATGTTATTGGAAGAGAGTTTACTAAATGGCTTCAGTTGTTCGTTCAGTTTTTTTAATGTGGTTAATTTTACCATCGAAAGTTCCAGTCAATATACTTTAAATATTAGAGATTGGTATCTTTCTTACATGACCGAATCTTATACTTCGACAATTGTACCAGGTGTTAGTTCATCAATAGTTATTTCTTCCGTTTGCCAATTAATTTTTTAAGAAATAAAGAGAATCTAAGTTAAAATAAAAAACCCTCATCTGTGTTGATGAGGGTTACTGACAATTCTAAATAAGTTTTTTATTTGAAGCGTTTATCCAATGGAGTTTCATTATAATACCACTGAACCTCAACCCAAGCAGGTCCTGTTTGGATTGTACCCCCGCCCCAGCTAACAATTTTAATTTTAGAGTAATGAGCATCATGATCATAAAGAAATACATAATTATCTTCTCGATCACCCATGTTATTTGTCCAGGGTCCTGTGTTTTTATCAGGAGAGTCAACTCCATCAAAAAGGTTACTACCTGAACCAACAAAGAACTTTGTTATTCTGAATAATCCCGGATAAAGATCAGCACTCTGAACAAGGTATCCCTGTCCGCCGGTTCCATCTGTTGAGTAATAAATATCCACGAGTCCATTGTTTGCTGAAGAAACCCCATAAGCTATGCCACTTGAAAGATCAAGTCCGCTTGGTTGGCTTGCGGTTGTCCCTGTCGTTTCCCAAATCCTTACAGGACCATATAACGTATTATTAATATTCAATACTAAAGTGACAGGACCAAGGATACTCATTTCTCCTGCAACAACGCTGATTGAGATGGTAGTGTCGTTATAATCTTGCAATCTTAAAGTAACATTGTACATTCCCTCGTCCAGATTGGTAATGGTATCAGGTGTTGTATATCCTGTACTGTCTCCATCAATCCAAATTTGTGCACCAGTAGGGCTCGATGTTATATATAAACTGCCTGGTTCTGCGGGAGTTACTGGATCATCCGAAGAACAGGATGTGATTAATAGAACTGTAAATGGGATAAGTGATAAGAAAAATAGTTTTTTCATTTTTTTGTTCCTTTATTTTTTGTTCAAGTTGAATGAAAATTTTGAACCATCTAATTTCATAGTAAAGGTTCCCGAATAATTATTTAGTTCTTTTGAAAGGTTACCAGAATAGCTTCCCTGATATCGGCTGTGAAGCTGATCTATCATATTCATTTTCAGAGTAGTTGGGCTGAAAGTTCCTTTTACATCCTGGTCTAGTACTTCTCTATAATTGATTGTTATCTTACCGGAAAAGCTACTATCAGTTTGTTCTGTTATCTTAAGAGTTGTGGCTCTTTTGTCGAATGTTCCAGTCCAAGTTCCTTTTATATCCGGTATCTGTATTTTGTTATCTACTGCCGGCTCATTTTCAGAAGGAACAGATGAAGAGGTATCAGTTGATACATTTTCACTTTTAACTCCATCTTCCGTTTGTTTGCTCTCTCCAGCTTTCTTCTCACAGCCAAAATATATCAGTGAAACTGAAATAATTATTATGGTGAAAAATTGTTTTAACAATGATTGTTTTATCATATGTAATCGTCCTTTTATTTATTATTTGTAATAATTCCTAATCAATAAATTCAAGGTAAACAAAATTATTCATTCAGAAAATGTGATAAATAAGGGTATTGGTTGATTAGAAGCTACTATTATGATTAAGGTAAACCCCAGCAACATTTTATATAACCAACCTAAATTGCATTTTGATAAAATGATAAATAGATTCGCACAGCCTTTTGGTGAACAGATATTCAGACTCATCATCCACAAATCAAGTTCACCCATGAGTCATTCCTTGCCGCACAACTAACGGCCCGGTAAAAAATTATTTACTCATATTTTACTAAGGAGGCGCAATGCGCAAAATCTTTTTTGTTGCAGTTATGTCTGCAACATTCTCTGTTCTGGTATTTTTTCAATTGAGTTGTACAGGGGAGGNGAATGATAAACCTAAAACACAGCAAGAGATGGTGGCGTTGGGAAAATACATCGTCAGCACCAGCGGTTGCGATGATTGTCACACGCCAAAAATATTTACTGAGGCAGGTCCAGTATTCGATACAACGAAATCGCTTTCAGGTCATCAGCAAAGTGAATCACTCCCGCCACTTGAAATCTCAGCCCTGGGACAAAATCAGTGGGCTGCAACCACTATGAGCTTAACTGCTTGGGTTGGTCCGTGGGGAATTTCATATGCTTCCAATCTCACTCCGGATAAAGCAACCGGTATTGGTACTTTAACTGAGGAAATGTTCATAAAAACAATGAGAGAAGGAAAGTATATGGGTGTTGGAAGACCACTGCTTCCTCCAATGCCATGGCAGGTTTATGGTATGAAAACAGACGAAGATCTTAAAGCAATCTATGCTTATTTGATGTCAATAAAGCCAATAAGTAATCTAGTCCCCCAACCAACACCGCCTGATAAAGCTGGTGAAGTGCTGGCGAAAAAATAATTTTTTATTTCATTGAAGGATTATCACAAAAGCACTATCTGATTTTATTCGGTAGTGCTTTTTTGTGTGATATTAAATATTGACTAGATCTTTGCAGCAACTCGTCTGAAATGATATCCATAGACAGCCATTGTCATTGCAATTGGAAATTTATTCGGATGTTTGAGCAAGCTGAATGCAAAAAGCTTCCAGAAATATTTTTTACCTTTCTCTAAAGTTCCGAGAAGCCAAATAAGCATCATAAAAGCTCTCACTTCCTTAAGTTTTATTTTATTCTTATTCCAGAATGGCTGCTTATAATTATTAAGGAAACTTTTTACACGGATATAGTACTCCTTCTGTGCATAAATCGTTTGGATAATTTTAGAATAACCGCCTATAAGTTCTGCATAATTCATTTTAGGCACAAAATTCATAGCCCCATCCATATTATTTCCACTCCAAATTTCCAGGAGTCTATTTTCCGATTGCAATTTTTTATAAAGTTTTGTTCCACTTGGTGCATTTAACAATCCAACCATCGCAGAAACGATTCCACTTTTTTGAATGAAATTAATTTGATCTTCAAAAACAGATCCCGTATCGCTATCAAATCCAACAATAAATCCTGCAGATACAATAAAGCCTCGCCCCTGTAATTTTTTTACAGAAGTTACAAGATTTCGTTTTAAGTTCTGAGATTTGCCACATTCTTGCAAGCTTTCAGTGCTTGGTGTTTCGATTCCCACGAAAATACTGTTGAACCCTGCTTCAATCATCAAGTCCATTAACAAATCATCATCTGCGAGATTTACACTAACTTCCGTTATAAAACTGAAAGGATATTTTCTTTCTTTCGACCATTCTATAAGAAGAGGAAGCATTTCTTCTTTTAGCTTTCTTTTATTCCCGATGAAGTTATCATCAACGATTGAAATTGGACCACGGTAACCGAGATTATAAATTGTGTTGAGCTCACCTATAAACTGTGTAGTGGTTTTTGTTCTCGGTGTTCTTCCGTTGAGCATAGTTATACTGCAGAAGTCGCAATCGTACGGGCATCCTCTTGAATACTGCATTGATAAGGAAGCATATTTATTCATTTCCAAAAGTTCCCACATCGGTGCAGGCGATTTAGTTATATCAGGATATTCATCAGAAGAATAAACAGGTTTAGGATTACCGTTTTTCAAATCTTCAATAAAAGGAGGAAGAGTATTTTCGGCTTCATTTAAAACAAAGTGATCTACTCCAAGAAAATCTTTATACTGGGTTGTTGCCAGCGGACCACCAACAACAATTTTCACTCCCAGTGTATTGCATCTTCTTATAACTTCTCTGAAAGAGTTTATCTGGATACTCATTCCACTAAGAAATACATAATCAGCCCAAAGTATATCTTTACCTTCCAGAGGTGAGATATTCATATCTATAATTTTCTTTTCCCAATCTTGAGGCAGTAAGGCAGCAACAGTGATTAGACCAAGCGGTGGTTCAGCTACTTTTTTTGCAACAAACTTTAGAGCATCTTTAAAGCTCCAGAAAGAAGCTGGGGTTTCTGGATAAACAAGAAGTATTTTCACACAAACTCCGATTTATTGTTATTAAATCATGACTGAATTATGCAAAAATATTTTCATAAGTTTTGTAAAAGATTTGTAAATGTTAAATGCATTGATTTGAACTTCTATTTCAAATGAATGATATTTACTTCAGATATAATTAATTATAAAGCACCAAAAGGATCGGTATTATGAGGGGCAAACATTCCCTGTTCTACCACATTCTGATTTTTATTCTGGCTCAGCTTGTGTGGCTATCCTTACTTGGAATATGGATTTACTGGTACGTCTCAAACTACATCGTTTTTGAAAAAGTTGGTGAGGAAGTTTCTCCGCAGCTTATATATGATGTTCAAAATGCACTTCCTTTTGTGCTTGGTTTAATTTTGCTTATCGGGCTTTCACTTATCACCTCATTAATTTTTAGGCACTTAAATGTTCAGCTGAGACTGACTAAACTTTATGATAACTTTATCGGTAATGTAACGCATGAGCTTAAATCACCACTCTCTTCCATTCAATTATATCTGGAAACATTAAAGCAAAGAGATGTTCCTTTAGAAAAGAGAAAAGAATTTATAGATATGATGATGAAGGATGCAGACCGATTACAAAGTCTTATTAATTCAATCTTAGAAATATCAGCACAGGAGAAGAAAAGACTATTCCAGGATTACCAGGTGTATCAGGCCGATTTATTTGTCAAAGAACTGATTGAGGAATCGTTTTTAAAATTCCGTGTGGGGAAGGAAAGCTACCGTATTACAGGAGAAGCCCCCTGCCAGATTGTTGCAGGAAAAGATGCTATGAAGGTAGTGTTTGATAACCTTGTAGATAATGCAGTTAAATACTCAGTGCAAAAAGTGCAAATTATTGTTTCATTGAGTTGTAATTCAAAAAAAATTACGATTTTATTTACGGATTTTGGTATCGGGATTGCGGCGAAGGAACATAAAAAAATATTCGGCAAGTTTTACAGAATCTATAATAAAGAAATCCCTAATGTCAAAGGTACGGGTCTCGGACTTTACAGGGTAAAAGAAATTATACGGGCTCATAGCGGAAAAATTACTGTAGCAAGCGAAGGCGATGCCAGAGGCGCTTCTTTCAAAATAGAATTGCCAGCTTACAGCGAATTGAGTAAACGAAAATTAAAAAAACTTTTAAAAACTGAAAGATATAATTAGGTTTTAAAATGATGGCAGAAGATTTTAAAGGGAGCAATATTTTGTTGGTTGAAGATGAAGAAACTCTTGCCGTTGGATTGGAGTATAATTTAACAGAAGAAGGTTACCTTGTTAAATGGGCAAAGAACGGAAGGGAAGCAGTTGGATTTTTTGAGAAAGACAAATTTGATTTAATAATTCTTGATATAATGCTTCCATACCTAAATGGCTTTGAAGTTGCTGAACGAATTCGTAAAACAGATCCGCAAATCCCAATTTTGATGCTTACAGCAAAAACCGAATCTGGTGACAGAGTAAAGGGTCTTGAAAAAGGTGCTGATGACTATCTAACAAAGCCATTTCACTTACATGAACTTTTACTGCGTGTAAAGGGAATGCTCAAAAGAAAAAATTGGTACAAACGTTCTTATGAAAATCAGCCGGTTTATAAATTTGGCATTAATGAAATTAATTTTGAAACTTTAACCTGCTGGCATGGGAAGGTTGAAATACGTCTTACTCCGCAGGAAGCAGTACTTTTAAAGTATCTCGTTGAACGGAAAGGAGAGATCGTTTCAAGAAAAGAATTATTAGAAAACGTCTGGCATCTCAATCCTGAAGTTGAAACCCGTACTGTAGATATTTTTATTGGTCGGCTCCGTAAATATTTTGAAGCTGATCCTGCTAATCCAATTTATTTTAAAAGTATCCGTGGTGCTGGTTATATATTTGAACAGTAGAGTTGAGCGGCTAGATCATTTTATCAAAAAATAATGACGTGACGAAACCAAGAATTGCTTATATCACAAGGAGACCACAGCAGACTAAAATCATTATCTTCTTCTTCCTCCAAAGTTTTTACCACCTCCGGCACTATTACGGTCACGCTCAGGTTTGGCTTCATTAACAGCCATTCTCTTTCCCCTAAGCTCAAAGTCGTTTAAAGTTTTTAGTGCTTTTTTTGCTTCGACTTTTCGTACCATTTCGACAAATCCAAATCCTCTTGACATTTGATTTGATGTATCACGTACGATTTTTACATTGCTCACACTGCCATGTTCGGCAAATAATGCAGTGAGTTCCTGCTCGTTTACTTCGTGAGATAAATTTCCGACAAATATTTTCATTAGCCTCTCCTTATCATTTTTATTCAATTCGAACCAACAGTGCAGTGAATTTTATTATCCATTTAAAATATGGACAGGAAACGAGCATCAAAGATTATTTTAATAAAAAAGAAGCTGAACCAGGTTCAGCTTGTCACAAAAAGTTAATAATTATCTTCTTCTTCCGCCGCCGCCTCTTTCTTTTTGAGGTCTGGCTTCGTTTACTATAATCTTCTTTCCTTTAAACTCAAATGTGTTAAGCGCTGATAAAGCTTTCTGTGCTTCGGCTTTTCCGGGCATTTCAACAAATCCGAAACCCTTTGATGTCTGGCTAAACATATCGCGTATTATTTTAACACTTTCTACTCTTCCGTGCTGCGAAAAAAGATCTTTTAACTCTTCGTCTTTAACATCGGAAGCAAGATTGCCCACATAAATATTCATTTATTCTCCTTTGAAAATTGAATATGATAATATGATTTCCGGCTTCAGGTAGTAAATTAGGTTGCTATAAGCAGATAAATCCTGGCCGGCATTTATGCCTGTAAATAAATTTAGGATTAAAAGAGGAGAACTGTGAGAAGTATTTCTCTTATCTTAGTTTTATTTCGCAGAACGATTGCAAAATAGGCTTATTATGACTCACTTACAACACTAATGGATTATCTTGTAATCAACTATTTCAACTAATACTATAATAGATTAATTAACTGCTACTTTGAGACTCTTAATTTCGGTATATTGCACAGAGAAGAAATTAACAGCGTACGTTTATCTTACCGTTGAATATTTCCTCAAGAATCCATTTTTATAATAATCTTAAAGATATTTCACATTGAAATTAACACGACAATTAACAAACCGCGAGAATAAATCATTAGACCTGTATTTTCAGGAAATAGGAAAGTATGTTCTTTTAAAGCCTGAAGAAGAAATTGATCTGGCAATAAAAATTAAAAACGGTGATATGGCCGCTCAGGATAAATTAGTAAGAGCCAATTTGAGATTTGTTGTTTCGGTTGCGAAGATGTATCAGAACCAGGGGCTTTCACTTGGTGATTTAATAAATGAAGGGAACATCGGTTTGGTAAAAGCTGCACAGCGTTTCGATGAAACCAGAGGATTTAAATTTATTTCTTATGCTGTCTGGTGGGTAAGACAGGGAATAATGTCAGCAATCGCTGACCAGTCAAGAGTCGTTCGTCTTCCGCTTAACCGTGTTGGAAACTTAACCAAATTGGGTAAAGTTTATAGAGAATTAGAACAGGAATTTGAAAGAAAGCCAACTACTGAAGAGCTTGCAAAAATTCTTGAAATAAGTTCTGACGAAGTTGCGTATATACTTCAGATATCAAGCCGTCAGGTATCTGTTGATGCACCGTTTAACAATGGTGATGAGAACAAGACCACATTGATGGATGTTCTTCATAACGAAGAACAGCCAATGCCGGATACCGATTTGATGCAGGACTCTCTTAAAAATGAAGTTGCAGATATTTTATCCACTCTGGATGAAAGAGAAGCAGAAGTGATCAGACTCTCTTTTGGAATTGGAAGTAATCAAAAAGCCACATTGGAAGAGATAGGGGAAAAATTTAATCTTACCAGGGAACGAATAAGACAAATCAAGGAAAATGCTCTTAGAAAGTTGCGAGGTTCAAAAAGAAGCAACAAGCTCAAAGATTATCTAGGACAATAAGAGTTTTCCGCAAAAAATTACTTTCACAGCTTTCATATTAACTCACCTTAATCATAAAAATCATTCCTTGTTAGCACGGAATTACGGCCCACATCTCTTAATCAACAGTAAGTTTAGAGGTGAATTTTAAATAACACTTACATATATTGCACCTGTTAATAACGGAATTGATTAATCAGCAGGTGCTAAAATGAAGAAGAAAACATACTCAAAGGAAATATTCCTCCCGGAGTTGAAAGAGTTTGAAAATACTTATCCGCAATTTGCGGGTCTGGCTAGTGCAGAAGGCAAATTCCTCTTTGATATTGTGATGAAACCGGAAACTTTTATCCAGGCAATGATTTTAACTGAATATGGAATGCCCGCAGTTACCAGCGTTGCTGAACTATGTTATAATGAAGCGAGAAAGAAAAAAGGATTTCAGTTTACGGGTAGAGTTAAACAGTTCATCGGGGCTATGATAGCTTCTTTAATGGCAGCTAATGGTTACAACAAAACCGGAAGAAAGAAATCTATAATTCATCGTGCATATACGCGAGGAGAATTTTATATAAAGAAATAGCAAAATAAATTTAGTTTATCTGGCAACTTTGTAACATCTTAATATTTTAGAATATCTAATTCTACAAAGAAGAATTATTCGGAAACAAAATCATTTTTCATATATTTAAATTAATAATTAAGGAAAACTTTTCTCAAATTGTTGATGAATAATAGAATCCTGAAAAGAATTAACATACTAAAGTAAGTCTTTTGAAAGCTAAAAAAATAAGAATACTGCTTATAGAGGATAATCGTCTTCTTCGTGAGGGTCTTACAGTAATGCTTAGAAAACAGCAGGATATGCAGGTGGTCGAAACCGTAGGAAACGGCGAAAACATTCTGGCGATTATGGGAAAATACAAACCGGATGTGCTCCTTTTAGATCTTGGGCTCCGAAGCAGAAGTAGTATGAATTTAGTAAAACTGGTCAAGAAGAATTTTTCAGGATCTAAAATTATAGTTATGGATCTCATCCCCTTACAGGCGGATGTTCTTGAATTTGTGGAGGCGGGAGTGTCCGGATTTATATTAAAGGATGCAACGGTAAATGAATTTCTTAAAACTATCAGGTCTGTTGTAAAAGGTCTTCAGGTTTTACCACCAAATTTAACAGGATCACTTTTTTCTCAGATAGTTGAACATGCTATCAGCGGGTCAACACCTTCTGCCATCATTGAATCTGTTCGAATGACAAAGCGCGAGAAACAGGTAATAGAATTGATTTCAGAAGGTCATACGAATAAAGAAATTGCCCAGGAACTTCATCTTTCAACATACACTATAAAAAGTCATGTCCATAATATTCTTGAAAAACTAGCACTAAGCACACGGGTGCAGATTGCAAAGTATTTGCACGATTCGAAAAAAATAGATTCTGCGAATAAAGATATTTCTCTGCTCGACGAATAAATTTTCTCACCTAAAGAAGTAATTCCTTTTTCATCCCTTCGGTCTATTGATCCAAGTCCATAAATTGTTGTAACATATGGTGCACTTAAAAAGGAAAAACAAATGAAAAATCTAATTCTACTCCTTCTATTAATTCCATTTTCACTATTTGCACAAATTCAGGTGGAGGACAGAAAAACATCAATGAACAATGAGGCAGATAACTGGATGGTTAAAATATCTTCAGATTCAGAAATGCGTATTCAAATTATGGATATGATGGTCGAGAAGACTAAGGGCAATCCTAAAGAGATGAAAAAACTTGCAAATTCAATATCAAGCAGTATTGAGCTGCATAAAATTATTGTTGATAGTTATCCCGAAAGAGCAGGCGGCGATAACCTCTCTGTAGAACCTCGCGGTTTTACGACGGATAGTATCAAAGTCGGAAAAACTAATGGAACTCAACCTGTTTCTAAACCGAAGCAATAGTAAAAAGATATAATGTTTATAGATTTTCAAATTCAATTTAACAGAGATTAAGATTTGATCAATGTATCATGAAAAAGATAAGATTACTGCTCATAGAAGATAATCGCCTTTTACGGGACGGAATACATTCAATCCTTAAAGCACACAAGGATATCGTAATAATTGCTGCTTCTGGAGACGGTAAGCACACTCTTGTTAAAATAAAAGAGTTGAAGCCAAATGTAATTCTACTCGATTTAGGTTTAAGGAGTCAGAACAGTCTGCACGTAGTGGAAATAGTTAAAAAAGATTTTCCGGATGCTAAAATCATTGTTATGGATCTTGCACCCGTACAAGCGGATATATTGCAGTACGTAAAAGCTGGTGCAAATGGATTTATTCTTAAAGATGCTTCACTTAATGATTTTTTAATCACCATACGAACTGTATCAGAGGGCGCTACAGTTCTTCCACCTTTGCTGGTTGACTCTCTTTTTTCTCAGATAGTTGATCATGCAGTGAGAGAAGGCAAAACCAAACTTAAGGAAGCTGTCCGAATGACCGTGCGAGAACGTGAAGTTATAATATTACTTGGAGAAGGTTTGACTAACAAAGAAATAGCACAGAAAATTCATATTTCAACGTATACAGTAAAAAGTCATATCCATAATATTATGGAAAAACTTGCGTTACACACACGTCTGGAAATTGCGAACTATTCTTACACAGGTGAAACGCTAAAGACAGTAGCAAAGAGCATTTCAACAATTAATAATTAACAGAAAGATTTGATTATCAGGTAACAAAATGAAACTTGACTGGTGCAAATGCGTGTTGAGATCAAGATGCCGATTAAATTTAATTAATTTGAACAATCAGTATTTCGATAACCTAACCGGTGTTTATGTAATATGGAGAGGGAATGATACGGGCAATGTTGTAAGCGTTGGAATGGGGAATCTGCGGGATGAATTAGTTGAAAAGCAAATAGATAAAAAAGTTTTGGAGTACGGTCCCGATTTGTTTGTGACTTGGGCTGCGGTACCTAGGTTATCGCTTAAAGGTGTAGAAGCTTTTCTATGCAATAAACTAAATCCCAAAATACCTCATTCCGGAAGTGATATCGATATGATCAATGTTAATCTGCCGTAAGCACTGAAGTAATTAGAAGAATTTTTGATCGATACTTACCTGTCCGATTCTATTCTGACTTATCCCTCAAAAGGATTAATCCCTTTTCTATCCTTTAGATTCATTTTTTGCGTCAATTGTTTTAATATCTTTTTATAGAAGCGAATAAGGATGAATAGAATCCTGTCCACTTAAATCATTTATAAGAATAATGGATCATACGCAATGATAAAATTAGTTCAAAAAAAAACTCGGTGTCTTTTAATCCATCCCAAATTTTCACCGTACAGCTTTTGGAATTTTGTTGAGGTTAGTAAAATAGTCGGGGCAAAATATCAGGCAGCACCGCTAGGATTAATGACAGTAGCTGCATTGTTACCCAAAGAGTGGGAAATAAAATTAATTGATACAAATGTTGAAGCTCTTCTGAATGAACATTTCGAGTGGGCAGATTTAGTTTTTACAGGTGGAATGCTGCCCCAGCAAATTGCCATACTTGATATAATTAGTTTAGCTCACCAAAAAAATAAACCTGTCGTTGTTGGCGGACCCGATCCCACATCTCAGCCGCATCTTTATCAATCTGCTGATTACCTTGTGCTGGGAGAAGGTGAAAATGCTATCCCAATGTTCTTAAATGATCTGGCAAATGGAAGCAAGAGTGGCGAATACACATCTCCTGATTATGCTGATATGACTAATGCCGTTGTTCCAAGATTTGATCTGATAAAGTTTGAGAACTACATACACTTAAATATACAGTTCACACGAGGCTGTCCTTTTAATTGTGAGTTTTGTGATATAATTGAATTGTATGGCAGAAAACCCCGCTCTAAAACTCCTGAACAAATGGTTAAAGAACTGCAAGCATTGTATGATCTTAATTATAGAGGTCATATCGATATCGTTGATGATAATTTTATCGGGAACAAGAAGCAGGTAAAGGAAACTTTACGAGCCATAAAAGTGTGGTCCAAGAAAAATAATTACCCATTCTACTTTGGAACTGAAGCTTCTATTAATCTGGCTGATGATGATGAACTGCTTGAATTAATGAGAGATGTTGATTTCCGACTTGTATTTACCGGACTTGAAACTCCCGATGATGATGTGCTTGAAAAGGCAAATAAGAAAACAAACATGAACAGATCAATAGTAGAAGCAACAAAGAAAATCAGTTCGTATGGGATGGTAGTCAATGCAGGATTCATTATAGGCTTTGATAATGAGAATGGTCAAACAGCAAAAAGAATGAATGAGTTTATACAAGATACGGGAATATGTGTATCAATGCTTGGACTTATGTATGCTTTACCCAATACAAAGTTGACTAAACGATTGGCGCTGGAAGGTAGATTGTTTGAAGAGTCCTCAATTTTTACTGATACGAAAACTCAAATTGATCAGGCTTCAAGCGGATTGAATTTTATAACACTGAGACCAAGAATAAATATTTTAAAAGATTTCGTCGATGTCATCGGCTATATATATAATCCTGAAAATTATTATGAAAGAATCATCCGCACCTGTCTGAATCTGAGGGTGACGAATAAGCATAAATATAATTTTAAAAAGACCTTGAAAAACCTGAGATCCTTTTCAAGGATTCTGCGACGGGTTGGATTCAACAGAACAACCGGAAAGCACTTTTGGAAAATGTTTTTTACTGTTCTTCTCAAAAACCCAAAAGCAATTGAATGGGGTGTAAGTCTGTCAGCAATGTTCATACACTTTTACAAACATTCTAATTTCGTTGTGGATCTCACGAACCAGCAGATTGATTATATCGACAAATATGGAGAAGATGTTTACAATCAAAGCAGGATTAAAATGACCGAAACGCAAATTGCAAATTATGCAAATTGATGTTTCTGAAGGGAAGAACTGATACGACTAGCTTATTTAAAATTATTTTATAGGATGTTAACTCAATGGAAAAAATGAACATACTTTTAGTTTATCCAATGTATCCAGATACTTTTTGGAGCTTTAAGCACGCTCTGAAATTTGTATCGAAGAAAGCAAGCTTTCCACCTTTGGGTTTGATAACTGTTGCTGCAATACTTCCTGACGATTGGGATAAAAAATTAATTGATATGAACGCAGTAGAGTTAAAGAATGAAGATATCCTCCGGGCAGATTTTGTTTTTATCAGCGCAATGTCTGTTCAAAGCAAGTCCGCAGATGAAGTGATACAACGATGTAAAAAGTTAAACACAAAAATTGTAGCCGGTGGACCTTTATTTACAAGCAGCTCTGAAAATTATGAAGACGTTGATCATCTGGTTCTCAACGAAGCTGAAATTACTCTTCCTTTGTTTTTGTATGATCTTGAAAAAGGAATTCCAAAACATAAATATACTTCTGATGAATGGGCTGATATAACAACCACTCCTTTGCCCCGATGGGATATTGTTCCGATAAAAAATTACACATCAATGAATCTTCAGTACTCACGCGGCTGTCCCTTCGATTGTGATTTTTGTGATATCACCGTTCTTTATGGAAGAAAACCTCGTACAAAAACTAAAGAGCAGGTCATTGACGAATTAGATATACTTTACTTTACCGGCTGGAGAGGTCCTGTGTTTTTTGTTGATGATAATTTCATAGGAAATAAAGGTAAGCTGAAAAAAGAAATCCTGCCCGCAATAATCGACTGGATGAAAAAAAGAAAAAATCCATTTTACCTGAATACCGAGGCTTCAATTAATCTTGCAGACGACGAAGAACTTATGCAATTGATGGTGAAGGCAGGTTTCGAAGCTGTGTTTATTGGAATTGAGTCGACAAATGAAGATAGTCTGGTTGAGTGTAATAAGACTCAAAACAGAAACCGTGATTTGATTTTAAGCGTGAAGAAAATACAAAAAGCCGGACTTGAAGTGCAGGGAGGATTCATCGTCGGGTTTGATAATGATCCGCCGTCAATTTTTGAAAAGCTTACAAACTTTATACAGGAAAGCGGAATAGTAACAGCAATGGTGGGTTTACTAAATGCACCAAAGGGTACAAAGTTTCAGAAAAGATTGGAGAAAGAAGGAAGGCTGCTGAAAGATTTTACAGGCAACAACACTGACTTCTCAATTAACTTCGTTCCCAAAATGGATTCCAAAGAACTGCTCGATGGATACCAGAAAATCCTGAATAAAATTTACTCGCCGAAATATTTTTATGAAAGAGTAATGCGCTTTATGAAAGATTTTGAACCGAAGAAGAAAAAAGTATTTCATCTCAACCCTAATTATATACTTGCCCTTTTCAGGTCAATATTTAAACTGGGCGTTATCGGTGAGGAAAGAATTTATTACTGGAAATTATTCTTCTGGTCGCTTTTTAAAAAACCGCAGCTGTTTTCACTAGCAATCCTGTTTACGATTTATGGATTTCATTTTAAAAAAATATCGGGAAGCTATAATTGAAATTATCGGACAGGTTCTGAACTGTTACTAGTATTGTTCTTTTTATAATGAAGCAATTTGTATAAAACAGAATCCTGACAATAAATTCAATGCGTCAGGTCATAATAATAGATTTTAAATACGAAGGGATTGAAAATGTGTAAAGGTAAGATCATATGAAAAAAAAATTAAAATTTGAACGAAAGACACTTCCAAAATCTCCAACAAGCATTCAAGGATTTGATGAAATTACGGGCGGGGGATTACCGAAAGGAAGACCAACACTTGTCTGTGGAGGGGCAGGCTGTGGTAAAACTCTTTTTGCAATGGAGTTTCTCGTTCGCGGTGCAACTCTCTACAATGAACCTGGTGTATTTATTTCTTTCGAAGAAAACGAAAAAGAACTTATTGCGAATGTTGCCTCTCTGGGATTTGATTTAGCCGGGCTTATCAAACGCAAAAAGATTTGGCTTGAGCACATCCACGTTGAGCGGGGTGAAATAGAAGAGAGCGGTGAATATGATTTGAAAGGATTGTTCGTTCGTGTTCATCATGCTATTGAAAGCATCGGAGCCAAGCGTGTTGTATTAGATACGATTGAATCACTTTTTACAGCACTGCCAAATCCCACAGTGGTACGAACAGAGCTGCGGCGTTTATTCGGCTGGCTGAAAAAGAAAAGAGTTACTACAATTGTTACTGGTGAGAAAGGTGATGCTACTTTAACCCGTCAGGGTTTGGAAGAGTACGTTTCGGACTGTGTTATTCTGCTGGATCATCGTGTGAGTGATCAATCATCAATAAGACGATTACGTATTGTTAAATATCGCGGTTCAACACACGGCACAAACGAATATCCATTCTTAATTGATGAAGATGGTTTTTCTGTTCTGCCCGTAACTTCGCTTGGATTGAAACACATTTCATCTAAAGAAAGAATTTCCACCGGTATTCCACGACTTGATACAATGCTTTCTGGTGAAGGCTACTTTCGCGGAAGCACAGTTCTTGTTTCGGGTACTGCAGGTACGGGCAAGACTAGTCTTGCTGCNCAGTTTGTTGAAGCAGCATGCAAGCGGGGAGAACGTGTTCTGTATTTTGCTTTCGAAGAATCTCCAAGCCAATTTATGCGCAATATGTCTTCTATTGGAATTCATTTAGAACCGTGGGTAAAAAAAGGATTGCTTCACTTCCACGCAACACGACCTACACTGCACGGTTTGGAACATCATTTATCCACTTCTATCAAATTGATTAATAAAGTTAAACCGCAAATTGTAGTTCTCGATCCTATTGATGCATTTATTATGGGAGGAAACCAAACCGAAGTTAAAATAATGCTGCTGCGGATAGTTGATTATTTAAAGATGAGAAATATTACAGCATTGTTCGCAAGTCTCACCAATGGAGTTGAGAATCAGGAACTTACAGATATGGCAATATCATCATTGATAGATACCTGGCTTTTATTGCGTGATATTGAAATTGGTGGTGAACGTAACAGAGGATTATATATTCTTAAATCTCGCGGAATGGACCATTCAAACCAAATTCGTGAATTTATACTTACAGATCATGGAATTGAATTGCTTGATGTCTATGTTGGTCCCGAAGGCGTACTGACAGGCTCAGCCCGATTATCACAAGAAGCAAAAAACAACGAAGAACAATTATTACGACAGCAGGAAATCGAGCGCAAGCGATCCGGGTTAGAACTTAAACGGGCAGCAACTGAAGCTAATATTGTGGTTCTGCAATCTGAATTTAAAGCAGAAGAAGCAGAAACACTCAAGGTTATAGAGATGGAAAAAGCAAAAACTGAAAGGTTCGCACAGGAACAGAAAAAAATGTCACAAAGCAGAAAAGCGGATAAGTTTATCAAAAAAACTATAAGACCGCTAAGAAAAGTTTGAAGTCTTGAATAACCAAATAATCGTAAAACCAGAATTAATATGAAAAGTAACTTTGGCTATATCACGCTACTAATTTTTTTAATTGCCGCAATGACTGGTGCTTCATTAATTAAAGAAAAAACCAATCTAATTTCAAATTCATACTTTCCAATAGATCAGGGTGAAGAATTAGTTTATAAATCATCCTTTGGCGAAACAATAACAAATTATTTTCAGGACGGCGAATTTATAATCAGCACGAGTGAATCTGATGATTTCAAGTACAAACAGGCCTTAGTAATAAAAGAGGACGGTGTTTATGTAGTAGAAACTTATCAGTTCGTAAAAATATTTTTATTCCTTAATAAAGAAGGAACGTCTACATATGAAAAACCCTTATTACGATTTCCTCTCCCCTTATTGCCAGGAACGGAATGGAAATGGGAAGGTGATGAATATTCAGATGGCGATACAAATACAGTAATGGTTACCGGGAAAGTCCTTGGCAAGGGAATCGTTAAAACAGATGCCGGAAGTTTTGAAGCTATAAAAATAGAATCGCTTGTTGAAGGTTCTTCCGATCTTAAAAACAGAGTGACGGAATGGTATGCAGAAGATATCGGGCTAATCAAAGCAAAAGTAATTATTGAAGGCGGCGGAATAATGGGATTTGTAAGGGATATTTTAGGTTATGGAACCATCGAATTTGAATTGAAAGAAATCAGAGAGCAATAAACAAAAGTAAAATTTTACTGTGCGAACAACTCACCTCTTGATTTAGTAATAAATAAACTCATCTAAAAGATCTAATTCCTTTCTCATCCTTTTGATGGATTGATTCACTTTGTATACTTATGTATTATAGGATTGAGTCGAAATAAGTTGAAAGGAAAAAATTATGGAAAACATTTTATCCCTTAATCAAGAAATAGATGCCTTGATTAAAAGGAAGGTATCTGTTTGTAATGGTAATCCTTGCCGTTGCACTAAAGAAGAAAAGGAAAAATACTTTCAAGAATTGAAAGATATTTTATCAAGATTAAATTTTGAAAACTTACGCCTTAATCTGACATTTGATTTTTTGTTTAAAGAAAGACAAAAATTCTAAATAATTAATTATTAAAGCTCTTAATAGCTTGGTCACGAGTAAACAAAGATCACTGTGCCGTATTGACCCTTTCCACGAGGTGTATATTTTTATTTTTTTGTGTTTTGTTCAAACCTATTTCAATAAAATTATTAACACTCAGAAGATACTAATGAAATAACACAGCAAAAGATATTTTAAACAATCAAACTTCTATTAAACCTTTCATCTGCGATAATCATAGAATAGATGTAGTCCCCTTTTCATCCCTTTGCCGTATTGTGCAAAACGCTATTCCTACATATCATCCTATACAGATATTACCATCAATGAAGTGATAAAACGATGATTATAGCAATAATCAAGCTGTTATGAAAATGGAAACGCAGGTAATTTTTAATTATTAAAGAAATGAATTAAATGGATAAAATAATTGCACAGCAATCCTATAGTGAAAACAAGCAGGCCGAAGTCATTATGGAAGAATCTCCGGAAATTGTCCGTGATTCATTATTTAAAAAATTCTTCCTGGAAGTAGCCTCGCTTACAATTTTCACCTTACGTTTTTTTAAAGAAGTAATTAAACCGCCTTATGAGTTTAATGAACTGATGAAGCAATCCTTCATGATTGGTTACAAGTCTCTTCCTTTAGTAGCTATTACAGGATTTATCATTGGACTTGTACTAACTATTCAATCAAGACCTACGTTAGCAAAGTTTGGATCTGAATCGTTGTTGCCTGCGATGGTAGCTGTTTCAATTATACGTGAAATAGGACCGGTTATAACAGCGTTAATCTTTGCAGGAAAAGTGGGGTCAGGAATTGGAGCAGAGTTAGGTTCAATGAATGTTACAGAACAAATTGATGCTATGCAGGTATCGGATAATAATCCATTCAAATATCTTGTTGTCACAAGAATCCTTTCCGCAACATTCATGCTTCCGCTGTTAGTAATTTTTGCTGATGGTGTCGGGCTGATGGGATCATTTGTTGGTGTTAACATAAAAGGAAATGTAAGCGCCTACTTGTTTTTCTCCCAGATATTTCAGAGTCTTGAATTTGCTGATCTGTTCCCCGCAGTCATCAAAACATTTTTCTTCGGGTTTGCAATCGGGCTCATCGCAACCTACAAAGGATATTATTCAAATAAAGGTACTGAAGGTGTCGGCAAAGCGGCAAACTCAGCGGTGGTGTTGGGATCGTTAATGGTTTTTATAATAGATATGATAGCAGTGCAGGTTACAAGTGTGCTTCAAAACTAAATTGATAATTTTATAAATGACAGAGATAGCAACTGAAATAGCAGCCAATACCGAAACTGATTATAAGCTAAACGGTAATGTTGTGATTAAGATGGAACAT
>JGI20213J14113_1000071_pt1 | contig 20317 bp, 21 predicted proteins | sample WetSurMetagenome_3_FD_14113 | JGI IMG/M metagenome (IMG submission 14113) | reverse complement strand
CTCAAAAACACAACGGACCGCACAAGACCAGATGGTAGCGATAAGGAAAGCTTTCCATCAGCAAGTACATCACAGGCATTCTCTTATGCAACACTATCCAACAGAAATCTGGAATCGATTGATATCCCCAGCGGGCTCAGGGTTCCTATTCAAGTAAGCAATATCGTCATGGCCACAGGTGTTGCCTGGCAGCGGTTAGAAAACAATAAACATTTCCCATCAGATATCATTGCCGGAGCTGCAATTGGAAATTTTCTAACTGCCTTCGTACATGATGCTTTCCTCGGTCTCCCTGAAGACTCAAGGTTTGGATTCGTCATATTACCTTTGAAGAGTGGCGTTATTACCGATTTACGGTTTGCCTTCTAAGCAACCTTAGATATGCAAGAGGGACCTGATTCAAGAGGCTTCTTCTTCCGATTTGATTAAGCATAATCACATGGTCTCAAGGAATAATAAAAGGCACATGAAATGATCTGTATATAGAGATTATTTTATTCTTGCTGAAATTATATAATAATTATATAATTAAATATAAATTAATTCTTTATAAAATTATCTTTTATAAGAAACGATAATAGATGGATATATCTTTAACAGATATGGAAATCCTGCTACTCGCCACATCTTTGCTTATCTGTGGATCAAGGCGCTTGATGTGTTTTCAGTATTTATACTTTTATATAGCTACAAAAAAGGAGAAAAAATGAGGAGATTTTTAGATAGTAAGAATTTGATCATCTTGCTTTTTTGCAGTTTTTTAACGTTGACAGGAAGCGCCTGCGGTGGAGGAGGAGGTGGCGGAGGCACCACTGGAGGAGGTTCTAACCCTCCACCTCCCACAACAAATGGTCAGTTTGTTGTCTTTGCGTGGAATGATCTTGGTATGCATTGCCTTAATCCCACATATGATGAGGCAGTAATTTTACCGCCATACAATAATCTTTTTGCCCAGATTGTTAAAAAAGGGAACCCGCCTCAAATAGTAACATCGGGTGTTACTGTTGAATACACGATCCTAAATAATACTTCCTCATACGGAAAAACAGACGCATTTGGGGCTGTTTTTGCCCAATTCTGGGATAACGCTCTAAAGCTTTTTGGGATATCCCTTCAAAAGGACACAGGCCTTAATTTGGTAGACCCAAATGTTCACAACGGTCTTGCAGGCACTATGTTGGCAAAAACAGATTACTTTGTGGCCAATGGTATCCCTGTCACGCCTGTTGGCGACAACTCTGTCTGGAATCCCTATCAGGTGGCTGAAATAACAGTGAAAGATGCATCCGGCTCGACTATTGCACAGACAAGGGCAACTGTTCCGACATCGGATGAGATTAACTGCCAGAGATGTCATGGGACCCAAGCATTCAACGACATTCTTGTAAAACACGATCTCAAACATGGAACAACACTTGTCCAGCAGAAACCGGTACTATGTGCAAGTTGTCACGGAGATCCTATTCTCGGCAGTAGTGGCCCCGGAACCTCAGGCAAATATCTCTCTTTAGCCATACATGATTCACATGCACCGAGGGGAGCTTCCTGTTATGATTGTCATCCTGGTAATACCACAAAATGCAGCCGTAGTAATGCCCATACAGCCCCTGACGGAAATTGCACCATCTGTCACGGAACCATGAATGATATCGCAAATTCTATTGCATCAGGCACAAGAATGCCATGGGCAAGCGAACCAAAATGTGTTACTTGTCATGCTGTAAGTGGAGTCGATACAGGTGTTACTCTTTACAGAAATACCAGGGGTCACGGCAATTTGTACTGTGCAGATTGTCATGGCAGTCCTCATGCAATGATTCCGACAAATCAGGAAGCTGATAATTATCAGGCTTTGCAATATCAGGGAAAGGCAAAAACAATAGGAAGTTGCGCAGCATGTCATCAAAATTCAAAGGGCGAAGGCGCGAGTGAATTTGCAGGAAAGCATGGTGGCACTAATCCTCAGACAAAATCTGCATGCAATGTATGCCATACCGCTGTATCAAGCAATACAGCGCAGTGGCCACATGCGTTTCAATGGAAAAATAGATAAGACTTTCTAATACGAAGTTCCAAATGTACTATGCATTCATTGAGATGTATCTATACTGTTTCTTTGATGAGGAGTTGAGAAGAATTTTGAACTTTAAAAAACACTTTGAGTTGTAAATAACAGTGAGAAAAATTCTATGCGCCTTACGGGGCGAAAGAAACACGGCATTCAAGAGAGGTAAGAAAAGCAACAGTCCTTCCTGTTATAAACGCCCTGCAATACTATCAGGGATTACGGACTTCAGCCACTAACAGACAGAACGGCATGAAATGGTGCGATAACGATTATGGTAGGCAACATGGCCCGCATGAATATTTGTTTCCATTTCAAATAAGCACAGCGTGGTCTGGCCGTGAGACGGAGAAACTCAACAATAAGACTGACTTATTCCTTTCACATACTTATCTGCACTTTTAAAAGTTCAACAGTATTTAACTTCCGGTTGATAATATACGGTTGTTGAGTCATAGTTCTTCCTCCCTGGTTAAGTTTTTTGGATAAAAACATTTTAAGCTAACCAGAATGCCGTAACCCATTTCCCGGTAAGCGGGCTGGTGAGTTGTAAACGATATTCGTAACTATTTCATCTAAACATTTTAACAAATCTTCAGATCATACCTTGGAAATCGTGTAAGGAAGTTTTTGAAAGGTATCCGCATTCACCCTTGCTGAAAGGGCTTGAGGAAAGCGCGAACCGATAATTGATGCCCCATTCTTTCCTATCAGCACACTCGCGATAGGATAAACCCAGGCCAAGATAGATGCCGGGTGGGCTATGGCGACGATAGCACTATGGGAATTAAGCTAGCCGTTGTAGTACCATTACCGAGTTGACCATTGCTATTGCTTCCCCAGGTCCAGATAGTATTATCAATTTTCAAGGCCACGGAATGCGAAGTGCCTGCTGCAACGCCCATAATAGCGCCTGCCCCGCTTATCTGCTCAGGATCTGTATGACCAGATGTAGTGCCATCTCCAAGTTGACCATTGCTATTGCTTCCCCAGGTCCAGACATTACCATATATATCAACGGCGATGGAATGTAAAGAACCTCCTGCAATGGCTACAATATCTTCCAATTTGTTTACCTGCCCAGGGGTGGTTTTTTGAGTAGTNCCGCTGCGGCCGAGTTGACCATTGCTATTATCCCCCCACGACCAAACAATACCATCTTTTGTAAGGACAAGGGTATGTAAAGAGCCCGCTGTAATGGCAACTATATCTGACACGCCTACATGCACAGGGGAATGACGATCAGTCGTACTATCGTCTCCGATCTGGTTGTGGCTGTTACTTCCCCATGCCCAGACATTCCAATCGGTTTTCAGGGCAACGGTGTGTAAAGAGCCTGCTGCAATAGCTATAACATCTGACAGGCTGCTTACCTGTATGGGAGTCGTTCGATCGGTCGCAGTCCCATCGCCAAGCTGACCATTACTATTGCTCCCCCATGCCCAGACAGTCCCGTCGGTTTTCAGGGCAACGGTGTGTAAAGAGCCTGCTGCAATAGCTATAACATCTGCCAGGCCACTGACCTGTATGGGAGTCGTTTGATCGGTCGTAGTACCATCGCCAAGCTGGCCATTACTATTGCTCCCCCATGCCCAGACAGTTCCGTCGCTTTTAAGGTAAATGGTATCAGTTGCCGCTGATATCCTTACTTGAGTTTCAGCACTGAAGTTAAATCCATTTGCATGTTCAATACCGGAGATATAGGCTTTTTTGCTTCGGGGTACGAAATTATATCCTGTAAGTGAAGCAGTCACAGTAAATGTGCCCTCTGGTAAACCGGTAAACTCATAATCACCGTTTGTATTGGTCGTTGTAACTTTTGAAGCATCTCCAGAAATGGTTATCGTTACCCCTGAAAGCCGTGTACCGCCTAAAGTAACCTTGCCTTCAAGTGTATGGTTGTGGCTACCACTACCACTACATCCGGAAAGTATAAACAATGTCAGCACGCTTAACAATGCTGACATAAACATGAAAAATCGAGTAATCTTCACCCCGAAACAATCTGCCATAGTCTTAATCTCCCAAAGTAGCTTTGATTTGAGTAATGTTAAAATGATTATTCTTTCATTTTACCACTGAATGATCACAACTATAATTGCGTATAGTATATATTAACTCAAGATTTTGGTCATCTCTTTTCAAAGCATGAAAATAAAGGGAGGCCACAGGAAAACCTTATCTTATTGATTTCCATTGGTAATGTGGTATTTTAGGGCTGGAATTAAACATCAACATTTCAGGAAGTACAAAATGGGCGTGTAAATCTCACAGGACTATTGCTTCCTGTATAGTTAACATTTTAATCAAGTTAACATTTTAATCTTGACTTTTAAATATACCAATGGTATACTAATAAATAATGTTACCATACGAGTTGATAAAGTGGCGCAAAAACCAAGGATATACACAATCCGAATTAGGTGAGAAGCTTGGAGTAACAAAGACATGCGTTTATAGGTGGGAAGCAGGATATAGGCATATTCCAGCATTCCTGCACTTAGCCCTTGAGTGTCTGGAAAGGAAAGGAGATGAATTGAAAGCAAAGGGCATGGAAAAGAAAAAGGGAAGGGAGGTGAAAAAGTAATGGGCATGATCTACTGCAGAGGGAAGACTTTCTGGATTAAGTATTAGCGTAATGGTAAGCCTTACCGTGAATCCACGAAGTCTGAGAAAGAGACAGATGCAAAGAGACTCCTAAAACTAAGGAAAGACAGTGCGAAAGCGGCACGTTTCCGGGACTGAAAGTCGAGAAAATCCTTTTTGATGAACTTAAACAGGACATCCTTAATGACTACAAGCTAAACGGACGAAAATCTCTTGAGCGACTTGAAAACAGCCTGAAGCATCTCACTGGTTACTTCGGGAACATGAAGGCCGCTCGAATAGGCACAGATATGATTCAGCGGTATATCCTTGAGAGACAGAACAACGGGGCCGAAAATGGAACCATTAACAGGGAACTATCAGCATTGCATAGGATGTTTACATTAGGAGCTCGTCAGACCCCAGCTAAAGTAATTAGGGTGCCTTATATACGAAGCTCAGAGAGAACAATATCAGAACAGGATACTTTGAACATGACGAATATCTGAAGCTGAAGAAGGCCCTACCCATGTATTTACAGCCTGTCTTAACAATGGGATACCATACCGGCATGAGGAAAGAGGAAATTCTTTCTTTAACATGGGAGAAGGTAAACCTCATCGAAGGGAAAATAACTCTTGAGGCTGGAACCACGAATAATGACGAGGCACGGATTATCTATATCAGCGGTGAACTCTATCAGACAATCCTACAGCAAAAACAAACACGAGATGCTCTTTTCCCTAACTGTCAGCATGTCTTTTTCAATGAAGGAATAGGCATAAAGGATTTTCGGGCGGCATGGGAGACCTCCTGCAAAGCTGCCGGTGTCGAAGGAAAGCTCTTTCATGATCTCAGAAGGACAGCAGTTAGGAATATGATCCGGGCCGGTATTCCCGAAGTAGTTGCTATGAAAATATCAGGACATAAAACAAGAGCGGTCTTTGACCGTTATGACATTGTTAATGAGAATGATCTCAGGAACGCTTCAGAGAGAGTAACGAGTTGTCAAGAGTCACAGGAAAGACTTGAGAGGGCATCGCGTGGGCACAATTTGGGCACAATCCGCGATTTGGAGGAATTGACACATGGGTCGGACAGGGCATAAGTCCTTGATTTATCTGGTGCCGGTGGTGGGAGTCGAACCCACACAAGGTTGCCCTTACCGGATTTTGAGTCCGGCGCGTCTGCCATTTCACCACACCGGCAACCAATAATTTTAAAGTATTTTCAGCCTCTTCTGCAATCATTCATTTTTAAGGTCCATCAAAATTCCAGCAGAAGAAATCCGGCTAAGTGAAGTTGTAATGTTTTCTCACCGGTTTCTTGATATCCCACACACAAGAAAGCCCCTTGGAAAATGTGACAAAATCCCCTTCCCCAAATTGCACCTTTTTGCCATCTTTTGTTTCAACGACTACCTCCCCCTCAAGAATGTAACATTCCTCTGTCATGTCATAATGCCAGTCAAACCTTGACACTTCTTTTTCCCAGATCCCCCATGAACTAATCTTGCGGTCTTCGAGGAATTGATGGGTAGGTTTCTCAACCTTTATTTCCATAATCTGCCCTCCTCAATTGCACATGTTGAATAGCGATTATAAAGCGCACATTTAGGCAACGTTAATGATTGCCCAGATTTCAGGGTTTTCTTGCCTGCACGTATGCCGAAAAAACCATATTCTCTACACCTTCTCCGAAATTCCAGTCTTTGATTATTTCATCACTTTTTTCTTTATCCTTGATTATAATATCAAAAAATCCAGCTGCTCCAAGCATTCCTTTCAGTTCCTCCACGGGAACTGCACCAGTGATTCAGCCGCTGTAAGCGGCTTCGTTTTGTTTTATAGATTCAGAGAATTCACCTTTTTTGAGGATATCAGAAATCGCAAGTCGTCCTCCCGGCTTCAACACCCTGAAGGCCTCCTGAAAAACAGCCTGTTTATTTGGAGAGAGATTGATTGCGCAGTTGGATATGATCACATCAACCGAGTTGTCATCTGCCGGCAGATGTTCAATATCTCCGTGTCTGAACTCCACATTCTTGATTCCGAGCTTCTGTGCATTCTCTTTTGCCTTTTCAATCATTTCCGGAGTCATATCGATGCCGATAACATGACCTTCGTTTCCTACTCTCATAGAGCACAGGAAAGCGTCAAACCCGGAGCCGCTCCCTAGATCTAAGACCATCTCTCCTTCCTTCAGTTCTGCTATTGCCAATGGATTCCCGCATCCAAGGCCGAGGTTTGCCTCGCCAAGGCTAACCTTCAGTTCTTCATCTGAATATCCTATTAGCCTTCCTGTTTCACGAAGGTTCATAGGATTAAGCTCAGGCGCACAACAACTTGCAGGCATGGCACAGCATGTACCCTGCGAAGCGACATTGGCGTAAGTCTTTATTACAAGTTGTTTCAGTTTGGTATTTTCTTTGTTCATTATGAACCTCCTTATATGAGTTCAAAAACATATGCCAAGGAATAGTAGATTCCAACCAGAATAAAAATAATCCCGGTCAACTTTTTTGTATAAAACTCAATTCTTGTGATTCTGTAATGAAGGTTGTTGATAAACTCTGTGCCTGCTGCTACGAGGAAAGCAAAGAGCAGCACAGGTAAACCAGTACCGATACCGTAAATCAGGGGTAGCCCGATGCCCGATTTTGCTTTAACTGCAAGTGGAACCAGCCCACCGAAGAACAGGGCAGCTGAGACAGGACAAAAAGCGAGCGCAAACAGGATGCCCAGAGGCAATGAACCAAAGGTTCCCTTTTCAGCCAGTTGTTTTGCGACGTTTTCGGATATCGATGGGATAGGCAGGGGTATCCGCAGCAGGTCAAGCAGTACCATCCCAACGAGAATCAGCACTATGCCCAGGATTTTGTTGACATATCTCTGGAGGAAATCCGACAGGATCGGGACATCTACCAGTGTTTTTACGATAAGGATACCGAGGACAATATACGTAAAACTTCTTCCGAGGGTGTAGAGGATCCCGGATAAGAATACGGTATTCCTTTGCATAATCCGCCGTGAAATGAACGACACGGCCGCGATATTTGTAGCCAGGGGACATGGGCTGACCGATGTTAATATTCCAAGGCAAAGAGCTGAAGCAAAAAAAATCAATTCCATCGGTTACGTTTCCTTGAGAAATTTTTCTACTTCATCTTTTACATACTGAAAAAATTTGTCCTTGTCCCTCACAAGCTTCCAGACATCGGCAAGATTTTTTGATTTCGTCTCCTTGCCGTCTGACACCAAAGAAAGGACAAGAGATTTTGTAACGAGCTGATAGTCCTGGATAAAGTGTCTATTCCCCGGTTCTTCCACATTCACCCGCCTAAATTCGAGTCTTCCATTCCCGAGTTCTTTTGCAAAATACGTTTGAATGGCGTCATGGGAATATTCTTCAATGGTACGGCAGGTTGTACATCTGAATGTGCCATGGCAATAATATGCGATCACCTTAGAATTTTGAGCTTTCACCTCAGTCAGAGGTGAAGGGGCTTTTTCCTTCTGCCTTGTAGCAGTTTCTTTTAGGGGCAGGCTCCCAGTAACAGGCACAGGTTCAACTGATGCGGTCGTTTTATCAGCCCGTGTCGCCGCGATATCAATAGCATTGCTCTCTTTTTTGGGAGAGAATTCCTTATATATGAGAACCCCCAAACTCAAAACCACAAAAATGAAGAGCAGACTTTTTATCAATTTTTTGATATTCAATTACAACCTCCTTAATGTCTATTCAACTATTACATCGATTATAACGGCTCAGCCCCTTTAATCTGGCAATACTCAGAAGCAAAGTATTTCCGCTTAAAATACAGCGCTACATTTACCAGGCCGATTAACACAGGTACGGACCTATCACGGCAGCAAAGGCCTGGCCGGAATTAATCCCAAACACGGAGATGGCTACTGCAATTGCAAGTTCAAAATTATTGCTTGCAGCAGTGAACGAGAGTGTGGCGGTTTTTTCATATCCGGCGTTAAGTTTTCTTCCCATATAAAAGGAGACGAGGAACATCAGCAGAAAGTAGATCAAAAGCGGGATTGCCACTCTTATCACATCAAACGGCAGTCGAACGATATATTGACCTTTTAAAGAAAACATGACAATTATAGTAAAAAGCAACGCGATTAAAGTGACAGGGCTGATTTTCGGGATGAAAGCATCTTCATACCATGTGTTCCCTTTTATTTTTATCAGGCTGAAGCGGGTTATGATTCCCGCAATAAACGGGATTCCCAAATATATGAATACGCTCTTCGCAATCTGCGCAATGGTAATGTTCACAACAGCGCCTTTTAATCCAAACAGAGGAAGAAGCACCGTTATAAAGACATAGGCATAGAGGGAAAAGAAAAGCACCTGGAATATCGAATTGAAAGCAACGAGACCGGCAGCATATTCCCTATCACCGCATGCGAGATCATTCCACACGATTACCATTGCAATACAGCGGGCCAACCCGATCATTATCAATCCCATCATGTATTCCGGATAATCTCCAAGAAAGACAACGGCAAGTAGAAACATCAGAATGGGTCCCACTATCCAGTTTTGCACCAGAGAAAGGCTTAGCACCCTTACATTCATAAAAACCTCTCCGAGTTGTTCATATTTAACTTTTGCGAGGGGAGGATACATCATTAAGATTAGTCCGATAGCGATGGGGATATTGGTTGTGCCTACCTGAAAGATATTCCAGAAATCGGTGATTTGAGGATATAGATATCCTGTGCCAACCCCTGTAAACATTGCCAGGAATATCAATAGGGTAAGAAAACGGTCAAGAAACGACAGTCTTTTTATACCCTCAGCTATTTTTATTTCCCCCGCAACAGATTTTCTTATTTCTAATGGTTGCAACATTCCCTTTTGCTGTTTTATTCTTTAAGAATTCAGCCAGCCTTTTACTGTCTTCCTTTACAGATGCTGCTGAAATCCTCTCAAGCGCCGAGAGGATGAGAAACCTTCTGAACATATCAGAATCATCAATTTTGTAATGCACCCATTTCCCCTGCTTTCTGTCTTTAATAAGACCGGCGTCTTTAAGAACAGCAAGATGAAAGGATATCTTTGGCTGAATCAAGTCCAGGGCTGCGACGATATCACATACGCAGAGTTCTCCGCGATCAAGGAGCTTTAAGACCCTCAATCTTGTCTCTTCAGAGAGCGCTTTAAAAATGTTTAAAATATCCTGCATAGCTACACCGCCGCTTTTATCATTTCTTTTACCTTGTCAAGAGTCGGCAAAGGTTTTCCTGCGTGCTTCAGTTTGCCGTTAATTACCAGTCCCGGCGTTGACATGGTATATTTCATAATCTCACGTATGTCAGTCAGTTTATCAATTTTTGCCTCAATGCCGAGTTCTTTTACTGCCTTTTTGGCCAGTTCCTCCATCATCGAGCAGTTAGGACACCCCGGGCCTAATACTTTGATTTCCATATGAACCTCCTATAAGATTGCGTTAAACAAATAGCCGACGGCTATTATGGTCACAGTCATTATTCCAACAAAGACTGCCAACAGTTGTATCTTCAAGACCTTCCTCAGTATTATCATTTCGGGAAACGACAATGCTGTTACTGCCATCATGAAGGCAAGCACCGTCCCTGTGCTTAAGCCCTTTTCCATCAGGGCATAGACTATCGGGATGACCCCTGCGGCATTTGCATACAATGGCACGCCGATCAATACCGCTATTGGAACTGCAATAGGATTACCGGGTCCGGCATAGCGGACAAGGAAATCCTCAGGCACATAACCATGGATAAACCCTCCGATGCCGATTGCGATAAGTATGAATAACCATACTTTTTTCAGAATGTCTATTGTATTCTCTTTTGCATATTGGAGCCTTTCATTAAAAGTCCGCTTGACTATTTCATACTCCTGACCGTTGCGAAATTCATAAACATACTCTTCGACCCACTTCTCAAGTTTGAGTTTCCCTATAACCAGACCTCCAAAAATGGCTACGAAAAGACCGGATCCCATATATATTGCTGTTACTTTCCAGCCAAAGAGCCCAAAAAGTAAAACGACAGCTACCTCGTTCACCATGGGAGAAGAGATAAGAAAAGAAAATGTTACGCCGAGAGGCACCCCCGCTTCCACAAATCCGATAAACAAAGGGACCGCCGAACATGAGCAGAAAGGGGTAACAACTCCGAGCATGGCTGCAAGAATATTACCTATAAACTCCTTTTTATGGGATAAAATACGTTTCGTTTTTTCGGGAGGGAAATAGCTTCTGATTATTGATACTGCAAAAATGATGACCGAAAGCAAAATAAATATCTTGAGAGTATCATATATAAAGAAATCTATTGAATCAGCAATATGAGTTCCATGTTGAAGCTTCAATAAGCTATATGTAATATATTCTGAAAATAACTTTAGCATTATTGCTCCTTTTGTAATATTATATAAATGTTAGTTTATATGTTGTCAAGCATAATATAAAATGACTATTATTTTTCAGTGTATTCCCCGGTGGTTAAAGGGCAATTAATAAAAACAGGGCAGGGAATATATGGAAAAAGTCATAAAAGAAGAAGTATTATCCCAATAAATATTAGAATTAATAAAAATGGGAAACTCATCAGTGATAACTTGGGATATGGGCATATTTGCTATCCACACTGCAAGCTAATTTCTTATTAAGCTAATTTGAAATAATGAATGACTATTTCCCGATACAAAAATCGCTGAAAATTCTGTTCAGGATATCTTCTGTTGTGACTGCACCGACAATCTCGCCGAGATTGTCAAGCGAGGATCTGAGTTCAATTGCAATAATTTCGACAGGTTGATTCTCTGTTAAGGCTTGCGATGCCCTGTGGAGTGATTCCAATGCATTTTCAATTGAGGTCTTATGCCGGATATTTGTGACAACAACTCCTTCTCTTTCCTCTTTCCAGTCCTTCAGGCATGAATTAAAAATCGCTTCTTTTAATTCCTCAAGTCCATCGCCGCATGTTGCAGAGATATGAAGAGAGGATGAAGGATGAAGGATGAAGGATGAAAAGGACTCCTGATTAAAAGCTGCCGGAAGGTCACATTTGTTTAAAACAGCAATTACAGTTTTATTTTTTATCCTTTCCATAACCTCAAAATCCTCATCTCTGAGCGGTTCGCTCTGATCAAAAATAGCGATCACAAGGTCGGCGTTTTCGATGCTCCGGAGACTCCTTCTCACCCCTTCTTTTTCAGCGATGTCTTTGACATCCCGTATACCGGCAGTATCCATGATCCTTAAGGGCAGTCCCTTTATATTAAGATATTCCTCTATTACATCTCTTGTCGTGCCCGGGATATCTGTTACGATCGCCCTGTCTTTTTGCAGTAATGCATTAAGGAGAGATGATTTCCCGACATTAGGCCTTCCGACGATCGCTGTTGAAAGCCCTTCCCTGAAGAATTTTGCCTCATCATATGTCTTAAGAAGTGTTTCAATATCTCTGCCGGTATCTTTCATTGATGAGAACAAATCCTGTTTTGATGCTGTCTCAATTTCATCTTCAGGGAAATCTATATATGCCTCAAGATTGACACATATTGCCATGAGCCTGTCCCTGAGTGCAGTAATCTTTTCCGAGAGGCCGCCATGCAGCTGTTCAATTGCAATCCTTCTGCTTTCATCTGTTTTGGACCTTATGAGATCCAGTATTGCCTCTGCCTGGCTAAGGTCTATCCGTCCATTGATAAATGCTCTTCTGGTAAACTCTCCAGGATCTGCAAGTCTTGCGCCCTGCCTGAGGACAAGCTCAAGTGTTTTTCTCAGGGTGATCATGCCTCCGTGGCAGTTAATCTCCACTACATCCTCTTTTGTATAAGAGTGCGGAGACTTCATAACTGTGACAAGGACTTCATCAATCTTTTCGCCTGTGGACGGGTTGTGTATATGCCCATAGATAACGCTGGAAGATTTCATATTTTGGAGAGTTCTTTTTTTTGGTGAAGAAAAAATATTTTCTGCAATCTCTATTGAGTTCTTCCCGCTCAATCTTACGATACCGATGCCTCCTTCACCCAATGGCGTAGAAATTGCTGCAATAGTATCGTCTGTAAACATGTTTTAGTATAACGTAGATGAGATGATATTAAGAACGGGTTAGAGGAGGTTATTATTCTTACGCAGAGGCTGCTTCTTTTGCGACTTTTTTGTTTGTATAAAACTGCTGTGCGATGCTGAAAATGTTATTAATAAGCCAATATAGCACAAGACCGGATGCAAAATTGAGAAATAAAAAGGTGAATATAATAGGCATAAGCATCATCATCTTGTTCTGTGTCGGATCCAGAGATGTAGGTGTCATCTTCTGCTGTATAACCATTGTAATACCCATGACTATCGGTAAAGGACCAACTGCAAACCCTCCGATCAAAGGTATGGCTGCAGGTATGTGTCCAAAAAGAGTGTCAGGCGCTGAGAGGTCTTGTATCCAGAGCATAAATGGTGCGGCCCGAAGTTCTATGGCTATCAGCAATATTTTATACAGTGCAAAGAATACGGGAATCTGTAACAGGATGGGAAGACATCCTCCCACAGGATTAACCTTGTGTGTTTTGTAAATCTCCATCATTTCCTTCTGCATTCTCTGCGGGTCTTTCTTGTATTTTTCCTTTATCTCAGCCATTCTTGGTTGAATTTCCTGCATCTTTTTCATCGATTTCTGACTTTTACTTATGAGTGGAATAAAGGGGATTCTCGTAACAATGGTAAGCATGATAATAGCCCAGCCATAGTTTGCGGTCAGATTATAGAAGAGCTTCAACACCCAAAAAAGCGGTATTGCCAGGATGGAGAAAAATCCGAAATCCACAATGTGTTCGAGGCCTACATTGAGTGTTTTAAGATTATCATACCCCTTTGGCCCTGCATACAGGATAAAGCTGTTCGTGCCGGATTTTCCCTTAAAAGCAATAACCGGTGAATCCTTGATTTTCCAGACCCGTGCCTCTTCCATAGTGGTGATGGGAACGAGGGATGCGAAGAAATACTTATCTTCCTGTGCTATCCACCTCAGTCCCTGACTATAGGTTTTAGCTTCATTGAGTTTCCCCGCGGCAAATTCGATTCTGTCAGTTTCCTTCAGAAGCACTGGTCCGGAATGAACTGATGTATCTTTATTGTCGTAGATTCCAAAATCCGTACCAGTGGTGATCCAGTACTCAGGCAGTCCTGAAACCTCATCTTTTAAATCAACCTTGAAACTGTCATGATAAAAAGTAAATGAACGTTTTATAGAAAAACCTGAATCTGCATATTCGAATACCAGTGTGCCTGATGTATTATTTTTATCGAGTGTCATATTATGTCCTCCGCCAGGGGAGGAAATACGGAAGGTTACGTTTCCTAATGCAAAATCATCTTTTGTCCCTATACTTAACGGAGGTATTAGTCCCGGGTTTTTAAGGAGCAGGACATTTTTCCCATCCTTGTCTTTATACTTTTTAAGCTCATAGTGTTTTACTGTCGCCCCTTTTGTTGTAAGGATCATAGAATATACTTCGGTCTCAATTTTTATCTCTTTTTCTTCGGATGGGCCGCCTGTTGTTTTGGATACGGCCAGAGAAGACGGTGCCGGAACAGGTGACGATTTCGTTTCTTCGGAGACAGGTTTCTCTTTCTCTGTTACAACCGGCTGTTTCTGAATCTCCTGGGGCACAGGTTTAATAAAGAAATATTGATAAACCAGAAGGATTATAAATGAGATTGCAACGGCAATAAGCGCTCTTTTTTCCATCGTTATCTTACAGGATCGTACCCGCCGGGATTAAAAGGATGACACCTCAAAATTCTTCTTGCAGAGAGATAGAGTCCTTTTGCAGCACCATATGTGCGTATAGCTTCAATCGAATATTGAGAGCATGAAGGGGAAAACCTGCAACTCAGGGGAAGAAGCGGTGATAATATGTATTTATATAGTTTTATCAGCGATATGAGAATTTTTTTCATCGAATAGCCTTGATAAAAATCTTTTTATGTCCTGAGTAAAATCTTCCAGTGCGCCCTCTGCCGAAGGTTTTTTGGCAACAATTACAAAATCGCAATCCCGAGGTATCTCCTCCTGGATTTTCCTCATAGCTTCCTTCAGCAGTCGTTTAATTCTGTTGCGTATTACAGCTTTGCCGATCTTTTTACTAACAGAAAGGCCAAGACGGTTAATACTGAGTTCATTCGGCTTTGCGTATATGACGAGATATCTTGAACCAAGAGCAAATCCATCCCTGAAAACCAAGTCAAAATCCCGTTTTTTTCTCAGAGAGCGTAAAGGCTTTTTACGCATTAAACAGTCAATTTTTTACGCCCTTTGGCCCTTCTCCTTTTTAAAACCCTACGCCCGCCTGGAGAGCTCATTTTTTCAAGAAAGCCGTGAGTCCTCTTGCGTTTTCTGTTATGTGGATGATATGTGGTATATGTTCCCATAATATTGAACCTAAATTATAGTTTTTTCCTGAAAATAAAGTCAAGTCATCGAATTGCGCCTGCCGTACAGGTTATTTTATTGACAACCTTTACAATCTGATATGTGAGATGTTAGATTTTTAACATGAAGTACGGAGAAAAGGCTATAAGCAAAGCTGTGTTGGAAGTATGGAATAATCCGAATCCTGAAAGGGACTATGAAATAAACATAAGTTTCCCTGAGTTTGCATGTCTCTGCCCGCGCTCCGGATACCCAGACTTTGCGATAATAAAAATAAATTATGTACCTGACGGAAAGATAGTTGAGCTGAAATCTCTGAAACTGTATCTCAATTCGTTCCGTGATCTCCATATTTCTCACGAAGAGGTAACAAATACAATTTACTCGCAACTGATTAAAATATTGAAGCCGAGATTTCTGGAGGTTATTGGAGATTTTAATCCGCGCGGCAATGTGAAAACTGTTGTAAGAGTCTGTTCTGATTTAAAGCTAAGAGCTAAGAGCTAATTTATGCTCCCTTTGCCCTCTCAATAAACAGCTTCATTTTTTTATGGTCTTTTTTCCCTTTTTCTGACTCAACACCGCTGCTGACATCCACGCCGTAAGGTTTGACCCTCGCTACAGCATTTGAGATATTGTCGGGTGTTAAGCCCCCTGAAAGGATAATCCTGCCAAATTGTTTTGCTTCAACAGCTATATCCCAATTGAAAATCTGACCTGTCCCGCCAAAGACGTTAGGGGTGAATGTATCGAGCAAAAATACAGATACCATATCCCTGTAGTAAATCAGAGGGTCAAGGCTTTCAAGGCTTTTTACCCTTATCGCCTTAATGACGCGTCTCGAAAGATTACACATTTCCGGAGGTTCATTGCCATGGAGCTGTATGACATCAATGCCTGCTGCGTCCGTTATTTTTTCTATCTCTTTGGGTTTTTCGTCAACGAATACTCCAATGGTAGTTATGAATGACGGAAGGCTTTTTATGACTGCTGCAGCGTCTTTATAAGATATAAAACGAGGGCTTCCCTTAAAAAAAACAAATCCCAAGGCATCTGCGCCGAAATTAACCGCTGCCATTGCATCATCGAGGTTTGTTATGCCGCATATTTTAATTTTTACCTTCATTTTTCAATTGTATCACATTTCTCCCATTAACTCGTCAATCTTCCTTCCTATATCATTCGCTTCCATGAAAGAAGTTCCGATGAGCATTGCATCAATGCCAGCCTCTCTGAGCTTATTAACATCTTCGATAGTTTTTATCCCGCTTTCACTGACGACTACCTTATCAGAGGGAATTTCTCTTTTTATGTCGAAAGTTGTCTGAATGTCAACCTTTAATGTTTTCAAATCCCTGTTGTTAATGCCAATAATATCGCATTTTATAAAAAGCGCCATCTCAAGCTCTTCGAAATTATGTATCTCGAAGAGCACTGATAATCCGAGTTCTCTCGAAAGATGGAGGTATTCGGCTGCCTGGTTTTTCTCAAGGATGGCAGCTATCAAAAGAATAGCGTCAGCCTGATTGGTTCTTGACTCATAAATCTGGTATTCATCAAAGATGAAGTCTTTTCTTATAACGGGCTTCGTGAGAACCTGTTTGACCTCTTTTATGAATTGCAGGTTCCCCCTGAAAAAATCCTCCTCCGTAAGAACCGAAACAGCATGAACCCTTTTCTCCTCGTATATTCTGGCGATTGATAAAGGATCAAAATGTTCTCTTATGATACCTTTCGAAGGGGATGCCTTTTTTATCTCTGCGATGAGCTTAATTTTTTCATCCGCAGTCTGTTTTATAGCTGACCTGAAATCTATCGGTTTTTCAATGTCAGTTATTGCGGCTTTAAGTTCTCTGATAGACCGGCAAGATTTTGCATTCTCTACCTTATGTTTTTTCTTTGTAACAATGTCCTGAAGAATTCCCATTGAAGGATTTTATACAACAACTTTTACATTTTGCAAATTCTCCCTTATTTTTTTGCTATAATCCTCAACATGATGATAAGAAGACTCGTCATAGCGTTTATATTGCTCGGCCTTGTTTTTCTGTCAGGAATTCCAGGATATATGCTCATAGAGGGATGGGACTTTCTTGATTCAATATATATGACAGTAATAACAATCGCTTCAGTCGGCTAAATGGAAGTGAATCCCTTATCCCATCAAGGCAGAATATTTACAATATTCCTGATTATCTTCGGGATGGGCGTCTTATTGTTCGGCATATCAACTTTTACAGCTTTTTTAGTTGAAGGTGAACTGAGTGAAATGCTTAGGAGGAGGAAAATGGATAAACGTATTTCGGGATTAAAAGGACATTATATTGTATGCGGAATAGGTGGAATAGGAAAACACATACTTAATGAACTGCATAAGACAGGGAGACCATTTGTTGCTATAGATAAAAATGAACAGGTTTGCAGAACCTTGGGAGAGAGCGAAATATTGCTTGTTTGTGGTGATGCAACAAGCAGCGCTGTCCTGAAGGCTGCCAATGCAGAATATGCCAAGGGAGTATTCTGCGCTCTTCATAGCGATGCAGAGAACCTCCTCCTTATTTTGACAGCAAAGGGCACTAACCCGGATTTAAAAATAGTTGCAAAAGCAGATGAAGATGAATCAGAAAACAAGATGAGAAAAGCAGGCGCTGATGGGATTGTCTTGCCTGAGTTTATTGGTGGTTTGAGGATGGCGTCAGAGATGATACGACCTTAAGCGGTAAGTTTTCTTGATAAAATGTTAAAAAGTTCTGAAGAGGTCTTTAGAGTTGAAGATATTACAATAGCTTCAGATTCTCAATTCATCGGTAAGACACTCAAAAACTCAGGCTTGCTGGACAAAAAAGGCATAGCAGTTGCAGCTGTAAGAAAAGGGGACCGGTATATGTTTAATCCTCCGGAAAATGAAAGACTTGAGACAGGAGATGCCATAATTATTATTGGTGAAACCAAAAGCGTAAGAGAAATCAAAAAACTTGTTGGATAAACTCTATACTAAGTCATGACTCATGGGGATGAGAGAAGGCGCATAGCCAAAGCTGCCGGCCTTATGTCTATCGCAACATTTATTAGCCGGATCCTTGGCTATGTGAAGGACATGATACTGGCAGGGCTTTTCGGTGCTACCGGCATTGCAGATACATTCTTCGTTGCATTCAGAATTCCGAACCTTTTAAGAGAACTCTTTGCTGAAGGTTCCATGTCTTCTGCATTTATCCCTGTTCTGACAGAGTATCAGACAAAACATGGAGTTGAAGAGTCAAAGAGACTTGTCAGGATAACCTTTTCCTTTATTCTTCTGTTTGTTGGCTTAATATGTATTTTGGGGGTTGTTTTTTCACCTGAGATAGTGACGGCAATAGCTCCTGGATTTATTGATATGCCTGAAAAATTTTCATCAACCGTGCTTCTTACAAGGATAATGTTTCCTTTCTTGCTTTTCATTAGTCTCGCTGCCCTTATAATGGGTGCATTAAACGTAAAACGGATATTTTTTATCCCTGCACTTGCGCCTGCAATGCTTAACATAACCATTATTTGTGTAGTTCTCCTGATTGCCACAAAAATAGAACAACCGATTCTTGCGGTGGCCGTGGGAGTTACATTAGGGGGTCTTGTCCAGTTTGCTTTTCAGCTACCTTCTTTTTTAAAAAATGGATATTCTTTGAAACCGGCATATAATTTCAGACATGATGGGCTTAAAAAAATGTCATTACTTATCCTGCCTGCAACTATGGGAATGGCTGTCGCGCAGATAAATATATTTGTCAGTACAATTCTTGCTTCATATCTTCCCGAGGGCAGTGTAACGTATCTTTATTATTCAATGCGTTTAATCCAGTTCCCTATAGGCATATTCGGCGTTGCAATGGGGATGGCTGTTCTTCCAACTCTGTCAGAACATGCAGTGAAAGGAAATTATGACAGACTCAGGGATGATTTTTCATTTGCATTAAGGCTTTTGTTCTTTATTACTGTTCCAGCTATGGCAGGATTAATTGCTTTAAGGGAACCCATTGTAAATATACTCTTTCAGAGAGGTAAATTTGATTATGTCGCTACAGCAGGTACTGCTGAGGCCCTTTTATTTTATTCAATTGGGATATGGTCAATCGTTGGCGTGAGAGTTATAACAGCAAGCTTCTATTCAATGCAGGATACTAAGACGCCTGTAAAGGTTGCCGGCGTTGCATTAGCAGCAAATATTCTGTTCAGCATTATACTTATGAACCCGCTCAAACACAGTGGCCTCGCTCTTGCCAATTCTCTTGCCTCAGGTGTGAATTTTATACTTCTTTTCTATTTTCTCAGAAAAAGACTTAAGAGAGTCGATGCAGGAAGAATTTTGTCTTCTTTTCTGAAAACAATTGTCGCATCATCTGTAATGGGATGCATTGGCTGGTTTATGCTGCGGGGAGACCTATGGAAGATATATGGCAATACATCCTTGAAGGTTTTTTACCTCAGTGGAACTGTTGCTTTATGCGTTATGATATATGTATTCATCAGTTATATCATGAAAAGTGAAGAGTTCGCTTATGTTATCGGGCTGGTTAAGCAAAAATTCAGGAAATAAATCGGTGGAGGGCATATGATTATCAAAAAACTTGTCGTTGGTTCACTTGAAAATAACTGTTATATCATTGCGGATGAAAAGACAAATGAATGTTTTATAACCGATCCCGGTGATGAGCCTGACAGGATTCTTGATTTAATCCATAAAAATAACCTGATAATGAAGTATATAATCTGCACTCACGCGCATTTTGACCATGTCGCTGCAATACCTGAGATAAAGGAAGAAACAAAAGCCCGGATTGTTCTCCATAGCGATGATCTTAATATGTACCGTAGTACAAAGGATCAGGCCGCAGCATGGGGATATGAGATGGACCCGTTACCAGAGCCTGACATATTCGTTTCAGAAGGGGACATCCTGGAATTGGGTAGCTTGANGTTTGAAGTCCTCCATACCCCCGGTCACACCCAGGGAGGTATTTGCCTTTATGGCGAAGGCATTGTCATTACAGGAGATACGCTATTTGCAGGCTCTGTAGGAAGGACAGACCTTCAGGGAGGAGATATCAGTAAGCTAAGAAAGTCCTTTAAACGTCTCATGTCCCTTCCGGATGAAGTGAAGGTCCTTGCCGGGCATGGTCCGGAATCAACGATTAAGAAAGAAAAAATTGACAATTTCTTTTCCCATGAAATATAATAATCGCTTCCA
>JGI20213J14113_1000070_pt1 | contig 20426 bp, 23 predicted proteins | sample WetSurMetagenome_3_FD_14113 | JGI IMG/M metagenome (IMG submission 14113) | reverse complement strand
TTTAAGTCCTGATAGATAAGGCAGATAAAAATCATAGTGAAAGGGAAAAAGAGCAAAGACAATATGGGGCCTATCAGCGGAACTATGCCGAGGATGGCGGAAACAAGCCAGATTACGAAAAGCCTCAGAAATATATCGAACCATCTTTCCCTGACATATCCCTTGCTTTTGAGAATAGCGTTCATGCCCCTCTCGTCCTCGGAAGCGAGGATAAACTGGGCGAAGACAAACCAAACGAGAAAAATAACACCGGGGATAACTAGGAAAAAGAATCCTCCTGTGATAATAAACCCGAGTAGCGAGGCAAGCCACATAAAGGGACCAAGCTTCTGCCAGCCTTTTCCAAGGGCTTCCCTTATCCCGAGGGTTTCATCAACAACGGCAAAGGTGAACGCAGCAAAAACCCAGAACATGGCTATAAACCCTGGAATCATGCCTGTGAATATACCTGCTGCAATCACGGCATTTTTATTTTCAGGAAAAAGAGTTGAAAGTAGATAGCCAATACCGGAAAAGATTCCGATGAGAACAAATAAAAAGACTATGGATAGGAGGTAAAGGGCAATGAGAGTAACGAAGCGGCTCTTGAAAAATTCCCAGGACTCCTTGAAGAGTTCACCTATAGGTCGGAGTTCTATAAGAGTTGTAACAGGCTGACTGCTTTGAGGAGCAAGAGAAGTGAGAGTGCTATCTATCTTGTCTTTTTCTGCTTCCTGAGTTTCTTCTGGCTGTTGAAATTTTTCAAGGTTATTTTTCAGTTTGTCTTTTTTCCACTGTTCGTATTCTTCACGGCTATTAAATTTTGGCATGTGTCTCTTCCCTCAAAAGGTCACCCTTTTGAGAAAGTTTAGCAAAATATCGGGCAAAGTTCTATTTCAACCCCGAATTATTTTTTATGGTTTTTATCTGCATTGATGAATATCAATATATTTATGAATAGTTATTTGTGATATACTTAATTTAAATATTCTTTTAAAAGGAGGAAAAATGGCAACAGCAAAGAAGGTGGCATGTGCTGCAAAAACAAAAGAGGGGAAAAAGTGTAAAAACTCTGCAACCGGAAAATCTAAATTCTGCGCAACTCATAAGAAAAAGTAGGTATAAGTAAAAGGTATCTTTTTCACCAATCTCGTCAAATTCTCCCTTTCCAAAGGAGGGATTTGACGAGATTGTCTTTTATCTTCCCGGTTCAGTTTTAAATCTTACATTGAAATTCAACAGTAGAGGTTTGCAATCGGAATTTGATTGAAGGATACGTCTTTTTTTGTGGAAGGAGTTTTCTGGTGCCGAAGGCGGGATTTGAACCCGCACGGGTTACCCCACACGCCCCTCAAACGTGCGTGTCTACCAGGTTTCACCACTTCGGCATAAGTTATGTATGCTACTACAAAAATCTGAGGGTTTTCAAGTTTATCATTTAGGCAATAAGCTTTTTATTAACTGTGATCTTGATACTCTTTTTCTGACCTTCAATATACGACTTAACAGCCTTTTCTTTTTTCTCGCTGAGTTTCGCCTGGCTGAGCATCTTTGCTAACTCTTCATTCCCTGAAACCTGCTGTGGTATATTAGGGTCCATATCTGTTACATCAACAGATAATTCTATGAATCGTTTCATCTTATTGAATGTTAACTCCTGGCGTTTTGTACTCTCATAGTACTCCGGAGTTATCCTGTTCAACCGCAATCTGTTCACGTAAACATCCTTATCAAATACTCCGTTTTTATGAAAAGCCGGATCATGGATTATTGAGTCCTGAAGCTCCTCATCACTTATACCGATACCCGTCTGTTTGGCAGTTATGAGGAGGACATCTTCATTAATCATTGAGTCGAGGACATTCTCTTTCAGGTTCAGCTTTTTTTCTGTCTCTTCGTCAAACTTGTCCTTGTAAATCTCCCTGTAAAAACGGTATACCCTGTCATACGTCTTCCAATATTCATCAGTTGTTATTTTATATTCCCCTACCTCTGCAAGAACCTCCATGCCTCCTGTTTTATCAACAGTGCCTACCCCCCAGCCTATAAAACTTATTATAATTATCACGAAAAGGACATAAAAATATTTTTGATGCTTCCGCATTGCCTTGAGCATTTACTGATACCTCCCTGTGAAATAATCGTTCAAGATATTTCTGTGATCAAAGCCCATTTGATCAGGCGGGTTGCCCCTTTTTATTAAAATCATGCCTTTAAATATTTTATTATGAGGTCTGCAGCAGGTACAGGATTTCTGAGGTTATGACTGCTCTTCAAATCCTATCTCTATATCTTTCTCAGGTATTATAGTCGATATAGCATGTTTATAAATAAGCGAATTCGTATTTTCTCTCAAGAGAAGTACAAAATTGTCAAAGCCTCTTATTGTGCCTTTCAGCCGTACCCCATTTGTGAGATATATTACAACAGGAATCTTCTCTTTCCTGAGCTGGTTCAGATAGGTGTCCTGAAGGTTTATAGCTTTGCCGGCATTTGACATGACCTCTTCTCCTTATTTTTTATATCTTCTACCATAAAGTATTTTTCCTAATAATGCAAGATTTTCCTTTTACAGCTTGGTTTTAAGAGTATTCAAGACCCTTATAAACACTTCGTTGCTGTCCTGAACGCCGGTTATGTCGACCCATTGAATATGTTCTTCTTTTCTGAACCAGGTGAATTGCCTTTTCGCATATCTTTTTGTGCCCCGCTTTATGAGCATGATTGCCTCATCTAAAGAAATCTCCCTATGCAGGTACATGGCGATCTCTTTATATCCTATAGCCTGCATTGAAGGGAAGGGGTAAGGAGTATGGCGCAAGGGGCATGGAACGTCATTTAAGACAGATGATATATTACCCATGTGCTGTCCATCTGTCAGATGCATAAGCTTTTTAACTTCTTCTATCATGCCTGCCTTGATCATCACGTCAACCCTGTCCTCAATTATCCTGTAAAGTTCCTTTCTGTCACGAGTGATACCAATCTTAATGAACTCATATGGAAGTGGTTGAGTGAGATTTTTCTGCATATCTGAAATGCGGATATTACTTTTCAGACAGACTTCGATTGCCCTGATGATTCTCCGTATATCTTTCGGAGTAATTTTTAGTGCAGCTTCAGGGTCAAGTTCTTTTAGATAATTATAGAGAGAACCTTCCTCTTCCTTTTCTATTGAGAGAAACTCTTGTCTCAATTTCCAGTCGGCGGAAGGACCGCTGAACATACCACGTGTCATTGCCTTAATATAAAGGCCTGTTCCTCCCACTATGATAGGGATTTTTCCATTCCGATGCAAATGCTCAATAACAGGCACAACTGCTGCGATGTATTTCCCTGTACTGAAAGCCTCCCATGGATCAGCGATATCTATCATATGATGTCTGATCAGAGCCCTCTCTTCAGTCGCAGGTTTTGCAGTCCCAATATCCATATGCCTGTAAATCTGCATCGAATCCGCACTGATTATTTCTGTTTTCAGTTCCCTTGCAAGTAGGATGGATACCCCGGTCTTTCCAACGCCTGTGGGTCCAAGAAGGATGATGACTTTGTTCATTTCCTCTTAAACATCTTCTTCAGATCGTCCAGAGAAAAGAAGATTCTTGTCGGCCTGCCGTGAGGACACTGGTCAGGATGCTCTGTCTGTTCAAGGTCAGCAATAAGGTTTGAGAGTTCTTCCTGATTGAGGATTTCTTTGCCCCTTACTGAACTGTGACATGCAATCCGTGCAGCAAGAGCCTTTTTAAAAGATTTGTCAGGCGCAACCCCTTCGATAATACATGATGCAATATCTGAGAGAATCCCTCTTATGTCAGCATCTTTTAAAACATCAGGTAAAGAGCGGACAATAATAGTATCGTGTCCAAAATCATCTGCCTCTATGGCAAAATCACTGAGTATCTGAAGGTTCTCAAGGATAACCCGGTATTCCTTGTGTGAAAGCTTTACCTGCCTTGGAAATAATAACTGGTGGGAGTGAAGGTTTGTCCATCTCAGGAACTTCTCATAGAGTATTCTCTCATGGGCAGCGTGGTGGTCTATGAGCGTCAATCCTCCTTTTCCTGAAACAGCGATGAAGGTGTCTCCGAGGTATATAAATGGTAACGATGCCCTATATGGGAATTCAAGGTTTTCCGATACCTTGTGCTCGTAAGGGGTAAGGGGTAAGGGGTAAGGTGATGATGAAATCCCAGGATGAGGCATAGGAAAATCAACTGAAGGAATTTCAGTGAACTGTTTTGTATATTCAGCCCGCTCACTCCTTACTGCTTCCCTGATGCTGGTATTTATAAAGCGATACAGCAATTCCTTGTTCTCAAATCTGACCTCACGCTTTGTCGGATGTACATTAACATCCACTTTCGCCGGGTTGATATCAAGAAAGAGAAAGAAGACGGGATGCTTATCATGGGGGATTATACCTTCGTAAGCCTTATATACTGCATGAGACACAGACTGGTCCTTTATCGGTCTTCTGTTTATGAATATGAACTGATGGGATTTCATATTTCTGAAATTATCATTTTTAGTCACATAAGACTTCATTCTTATCCCTTCTGTTTCGGCATTCACCTCTGTGAGACCTTTCATAAACTCTTCACCGTAGACCTGCAGAATGCGTTCCTTAGGGCCGGAGGCTAAAGGAAGGCTTAAGATTTCCTTGTTATCAGAACGAAGTCTGAAGCCAATCTCCCAGTGGGAAAGGGCCTCTTTTGTGAGTGTATCTATAATGTGAAAAAGCTCAGTGTTGTTTGTTTTCAGGAATTTTTTTCTTGCGGGGGTATTAAAGAACAAATCTCTGACCTCAACCGTAGTGCCGACAGAAGGAGAATCCTTTATCTCCCGAACTTCGCCCCCTGTTAATTCAACTGATACCCCTGAAGGAGAACCCTTCTGCCCTGTAATTATCTTCATTTTTGTCACAGAAGCGATGGAGGGAAGGGCTTCTCCCCTGAACCCCATGGTCTTAATGTTGAAAAGATCGTCTTCTGAAATTAATTTACTTGTTGCATGTCTTTCGAAACACAGGATGGCGTCTTCCCTGTCCATGCCTGTTCCGTTATCAGATATTTTCATGAGACGTTTCCCACCGTAAAGGACATCGATCTGCATATCAGTGCTGCCTGCATCAATAGCGTTTTCTATCAATTCCTTTACTACAGATGCAGGTCTTTCGATCACCTCTCCTGCTGCAATCTTGTTTCGTAAATTTCTTGGGAGAACCTTAATCTGGGGCATAAGACATTTTAACGTACATTTTTATAAAATGCACATTAAGGATATGTACAGGAGAGAGAGAATTGCGCTTATTCCCGGTCGTTCCTCCCTGCGAGGCTTTTGCCTCTTTATTTATAGAATATTTTATAGAATATAGTAGACTATCGGCAAAAGAATCCGCTCAAATATTATCTCTCCGGCACATATTATTAAATGTTCAGAGAAAGTAAATCTTCCGTTATATCTCTTACGAAACATTCTGTGGTATATTTATCAAGATAATATAAGGAGGTAATTTATGGATATCAGGAAATATGTCCTTAATAAAGCACTCGATGCAAAAGAGGGGGCGAGGCTGATTGCAAAGGCATCGTCAAAACAGAAGAATGAAACCCTTGTCAGAATGGCAGAAGCCTTGCAAAAACGGGCAAAAGAGCTTATTTCTGAGAATAAGAAAGACATCCAGTATGCTGAGGGCAAGGGCCTCTCAAAGGCTTTAATAGACAGACTGAGATTGACAGAGAAACGCGTCAATGAAATGGCTCAGGGACTGATCGAGGTTGCGGCGCTGCCTGATCCCGCAGGTGAAATCATAAAGATGTGGAAGAGGCCGAATGGGATGACAGTCGGCAAGATGCGTGTTCCTATCGGGCTTATCGGGATTATCTATGAGTCAAGGCCGAATGTTACGGCAGATGCAGCAAGCCTGTGTCTTAAGGCCGGCAATGCGGTTATCCTGAGAGGAGGTTCTGAGGCCATACATTCCAATAAGGCGATTGTAAAAGTTTTAAGGGATGTCATAAAAAAGAATGGTCTTCATGAAGGGGCAGTAACCTTTATTGATATACCTGACAGGGAAGCCATAATGGAGATGCTCAGGCTCGAAGGGATAGTAGACCTGATCATACCGAGAGGTGGTGAAGCTCTTATCAGGGCTGTCACGGAAAACTCACGGATCCCTGTTCTTAAGCACTACAAAGGTGTCTGTCATATCTTTGTTGACCGGGATGCTGATCTGAAAATGGCAGAGGAGATATGTTTTAATGCAAAGGTTCAGCGGCCGGGCACCTGCAATGCTATGGAAACTATGCTCATTGATAAAAAGATCGCAAAGGTTTTTCTGCCTTCCATGATACAGAGATTTAAAAAAGCTGCTGTGACGCTGAAAGGATGTCCCTTAACAAGAAAGATAGATTCATCTATTGAAACAGTACAGGAAGAGGATTTTTATAAGGAATATCTCGATCTTATATTGAATGTGAAAGTGGTTGATGGCATCGATGAAGCGATGGCGCANATAGCGAAGTATAGCTCTGCACATTCAGATGCGATAGTGACAAATGATTACGGCAGGGCTATGCGTTTCCTTAAAGAGGTCGATTCATCAGCTGTATTTGTAAATGCTTCTACAAGGCTGAATGATGGTTTTCAGTTCGGGCTTGGTGCAGAGATAGGGATATCAACGGATAAGATTCACGCAAGAGGGCCGATGGGGCTCGAGGAGCTGACCTGTACAAAATTTATTGTGCTTGGCAGCGGGCAGTTAAGAGAATAAAGCCCTTGAAAGTCGGCATATTCGGCGGGACATTCAACCCGATACATTATGGCCACCTCAGGGCTGCAGAGGAGGCAAGGGAAAATCTAAGTTTAGATAAGATCCTGTTTATCCCCTCAGGAAAACCTCCTCTCAAGACAAAAGATATTGCAGATGCACGGCACAGATATGAGATGACAGGGATTGCAATTAAGAACAACCCTTTTTTCAGACTTTCAGATATAGAAGGCAGACTAAAAGGAAAATCATATACAGTAAAGACAATCGAAGGGCTGAGAGCACTAAATCCTGAGACAGAGTTTTATTTTATCCTCGGAATAGATGCATTTCTCGATATCCCAAACTGGTGGCAACCGGAAAAACTCATCACTGTCACTCATTTCATAATCATCTCCAGGCCTGGCTTCAGATTCACTGATCTGCAGATGTCCCCTTACATGAAAATCAGCAAGACAATCCTGAAACAGCTTGATGATAAAAAAACCGCAATGCACAGGGCGAAACTCAGGAGCAATATGAATGCAGTTCTTGTCAGACTTAGCCGGATAGGCATATCTTCAACAGAGATAAGAAAGCTTATAGAACGGGGTAAAAGCATAAAATATCTGTTGCCAGCAGGAGTCCAATCCTATATAATTAAGAATAAGCTTTACAGAAGTAAAAAGTTAAGAGTTAAAAGTTAAAATCAGTAAGTCAGAGAATTGTCTGAGATGTTAACTCTTAGCTATTAACTTTTTCACTTTTACGGTTAAATTTTGATAGAAGGGAGGGAAAGACTTTAGAAAACAGAGAGAGGGCACTTAAAGCAGCAAAGGCAGCACTCGATAAAAAGGCTAAAGATATCATTATCCTCGATTTACAAGGGTTGACCCAAATAGCAGATTTTTTTATCATCTGCTCGGGAGAGAGTACCACCCAAGTAAAAGCCATAGAAGAAAAGATCGAAGAAGAATTCAAAGAGGCTGGCATTAAACCGCTCGGAATTGAAGGCCTAAAGAATAATCTCTGGGTATTGATGGACTACGGTGATATCATCATTCATATCTTCGAAGAACAGACCAGGGCGTATTATGAACTTGAGAAACTATGGATTGATGCCAAAAGAATACCACTGGAATCATAATAATGAGTAAGCTGGCTGTTTTTATATTTGTTCTGTTCCTGGCATCACTCGCCTTATTTGCCATATACAATCAAAAAGTTACTATTGTACAAATGCCGTTCGGTAAGGTTTACGAAACCCCTACGATCGCTCTCATACTCCTTTCGATTGTAATCGGTGCACTCGCGATGCTCCTTGTGTTCATAGTTAGAGATACAAAAAGGTATGTGGATAGTCTGCAGTACCAGAAAAAACAGAAGAAAGAAGCAAAAGTTCGGGAATTATACTCAAAGGCATTAAACTATTTATTCTCCCATCATAATCAGGCAGAGGCGAAAGAATTGCTCGGTGGGGTTTTAACAGAGGAGCCGGAGCACATCAATGCATTACTTCAGCTTGGAGATATTGCTATTGCTGAAGATGATTTTCAAAAGGCGCGTGAATATTATCAGAGGGCAAGGGATCTTAATTCTAGGAACATTGAGGTCTTGTTTTCTCTTGAAAGGCTTATGGAAAAGACAGGCAGATGGACTGATGCCCTTAGGTACATTGAGGAAATCCTCGATTTAGACGATAAAAATCTCTCTGCCCTTTACAAAAAAAGAGATATACTCGAAAAACAGGAAAGATGGGATGACATCGTCTTTATTCAGAAAACAATACTGAAAAACGAATATGCAGAGAAAGATAAAAACCGCGAACGGCTCAACCTTATCGGTTACAAATATGAGTATGGAAGATACAGTCTTGAAAGCGGAGATCTTGAAAAGGCAAAAAAGGCGATAAGGACTGTATTGAGGTTAGAAAAGGACTTTATACCTGCAACCCTTGGACTTGCTGAAGTGCTTTTAAGAGAAGGAGAAACAGAAGAGGCAATCAACCTTCTTGAAAAGAGCTACGAGCAAACATTGTCTATGATAGTCCTTCTGAGACTTGAGGACCTGCTTATCAGTGTAGGCGAACCATTAAGGCTCATAAGGATATACAAAAATAATATATCAAAAAATCCGCATGATCCTATTATCAAGTTTTTCCTTGGAAAACTATATTACAGGCTCGAAATGATCGATGATGCGTTTGAGACAATGGCATCCATTGATACAGGAGGCACTATATATCCTGAAATGCATCAACTGATGGGTAACCTCTATATGAAGAGACATCAGATGGACCGGGCTATGCTTGAGTTCAAAAAAGCTCTGGATGCCCACAAGTGTGCTTTCAGTCTCTCTTACAGTTGTAAGAATTGTGCGTATACAGCTTCTGAATGGTCAGGGAGGTGCACCAGCTGCAGGCAATGGAGCACCTATCAGTTAAACCTTTCTGCCTGATCATCCTCCGCATTATCTGAAATCATCGTTTTTGCTATAATACCGTTCATGTAATTCTTGCTGATATATTGGTTTTATGTCAGTTTTTTATTGTTGTCAGGAGGTAAGTTATTTTGGAAGAAAGATACGATCCCCAGATAGTTGAATTAAAGTGGCAGAAATACTGGTCGGAGATGCAACTCTATAAAACTGATGGATCCCGGCATCGGAAAAAATTTTACTGCCTTGAGATGTTCCCTTATCCTTCGGGCGAGATTCATATGGGTCACGTAAGAAACTATGCTATCGGTGATGTGATAGCACGCTATAAACGGATGCACGGATACAATGTGCTTCATCCAATGGGATGGGATGCATTCGGACTTCCTGCTGAGAATGCCGCGATTAAGCATGATGTGCATCCATCAGAATGGACACGCAAAAATATTGATAACATGAAGATACAGCTTAACCGGATAGGACTGAGTTATGACTGGGACAGAGAGGTGACGACCTGCACCCCTGAGTATTACAAATGGAACCAGTGGTTTTTTCTGAAGATGTTAGAAAAGGGACTCGCGTACAGAAAATATTCTTTTGTTAACTGGTGTCCCTCCTGTAAAACTGTCCTTGCCAATGAGCAGGTTATTGATGAAAAATGCTGGCGCTGTGACAGCCTGGTTATCCAGAAGAAGCTTGAACAGTGGTTTTTCAGGATCACCGAATATGCAGAGGAGTTGCTGAAGGGCTGTGACGAGTTGGATGGATGGCCTGAAAGGGTAGTACTGATGCAGAAAAACTGGATCGGTAAGGGTGAAGGGGTTGAGGTTGACTTCCTTCTTAAGGGGATGGATGAAAAACTAAGAATATTTACAACAAGGCCCGATACCCTCTTTGGTGTGACCTTCATGTGTATTGCACCTGGACATCCTCTTTCAGAAAAACTCGTTAAGGATAACAATCAACTTGAGATGCTGAAAGCCAAATATGGTCAAGAGACTGAAAAGGCAGGAATATTTACAGGACATTACGCAATTAATCCTTTGAACAATAGCAGGATACCGGTATATGCAGCAAATTTCGTCCTCATGGAATATGGAACAGGCGCTATTATGTCTGTGCCAGCCCATGACCAGAGGGATTTTGAGTTTGCAAAGAAATATGGTCTGCCTGTTCAGGTGGTTATAGCTCCAGTAATCTCCCCTAACCATTCTTTACCAAACTGTGGGACAGGAGGATTACCGGATGCCGAACTCCTTACCGGGGCTTACGAAGATGAAGGTGTGCTGATTGATTCCGGCCAATTTACTGGTCTGCGTAGCGATGTTGCGAGGAAAGAGATAGTTAAATTCATAGAAGAAAAAGGATTCGGGAAAGCTGTTGTCAATTATAAATTACGGGATTGGGGCATTTCTCGACAGAGATATTGGGGCACACCCATACCTGTATTGTACTGTGATATGTGCGGAATTGTTCCTGTTCCGGAAAAGGATCTGCCGGTTATACTGCCTGAAGATGTGAAGATTACCGGCAAGGGTAGCTCCCCGCTGCTTGAATCCGAGGCTTTTTTATTTGCCGAATGCCCTAAATGTAGCGGCAGGGCAAGGCGTGAGACTGATACTATGGACACATTTGTCGACTCCTCATGGTATTTCATCAGGTATTGCTTTAAAAAGGGTGATATCGATCTGAGTTCAGAACTTATAACACAGGAATCAGAACTCAAATACTGGATGCCTGTTGACCAGTATATAGGCGGCGTTGAGCACGCAGTGCTTCATCTCCTGTATTCGAGGTTTTTTACAAAAGTGATCCGTGACCTTGGCATTTTGAATATCAATGAACCTTTCCAGAACCTTCTCACACAGGGCATGGTCATTAAAGATGGCTCAAAGATGTCAAAGTCAAAGGGCAATGTTGTAGACCCTAACTACCTGATACGGAAATACGGCGCTGATACATCAAGGCTGTTTTCATTGTTTGCTGCTCCGCCTGAGAAAGACCTTGAATGGTCAGACAAAGGCGTTGATGGCGCATACAGATTCCTGAACAGATTATGGGGGATCGTGTATAAAAACCGTGAAGGGTTAAGTCTAAAGCGTAAAGTGATTGGAGAGCTTGGTAAGACTTTGCCCTTATATAGAAAGACTCACCAGACGATTAAAAAGGTTACAACTGATATCGAGCGGGAGTACCACTTTAATACAGCTATAGCAGCATTGATGGAACTGGTAAATGAAATAACTGCATTTGAGCCGAAAAACGATGAAGAATGGAGCATTTTAAAGTTTGCAATAGAACGGCTCCTCCTTCTCCTATCGCCATTTTCTCCCCATATCTCGGAAGAGCTCTGGGATGCGCTTGGAAACAAGCCGGGCATATTTGAGCAGAAATGGCCTGAATGGGATGATGAGGCTGCAAAAGAAGATATGATCGAACTTGTTGTGCAGGTTAACGGCAAGCTGAGATCAAAGATCATGATAGCCGCAGGTATCCCTGATGATGAGATAAAAAAGATTACCTTTGAAGATAACAGGGTCAGAGAAATTATTGGCAGCAAAACAATCAAAAAGGTTATCATTGTTAAGGGAAAATTGGTTAACATAGTTATCGGGGAATGATAAAAGTTCAAAGCTCGACGCTTAAAGTTTACAGTTTAAAAGTCTGTTTGCTGGTTGCTGCCTGCTGTTTGCTGTTTGCTGTTTCTGGTTGTGGGTATTCACTTCAAAACAAGGCAACCCTGCCTTTTCAGGCAATCCAGATCGGCAAAATAGAGAATGTAACTGTTGAGCCGAAACTCCAGGACGTGCTCTACAGGGCGCTTACAGATGAGTTTTTAAAACATGGGGTTGTAGTTAATCGTGATGCAGGATATAAGCTGAGCGGTAAAATTAATCATTTCGAATTGCTCATACTCTCGGAAAAATCAGACATAGCTACAGAATATGAGGTGGTAATCAAGGGGAATTTCACCCTTACAGATCCTTCAGGAAAGATTAAGGAATTAAAAAATACAGGCTCTCCGTTTATAGTCTCTTTTACAGGCCCCGGACCATTAAATGATCTTATCGCATCTAAAGAAAAGGCTTCAGAAAAGGCCATGAAAGATATGGCTATGGAAATAGTAGGCATTATTCTTTATCAATGAGCTTCCAGACATTTCTTAACGCAGTAGAAAAAGGTTTNCCAGCCCCNGTNTATATGTTTTACGCATCAGATCTTTTTCTCCTCAGGGAGGCTATGGANGAGATAAAGAGACTTGTGCCTGAGACNGAGAGAGATTTCAATTTCCACATATTGGATCTTACCGTGCAGGGAGAAGACAGCATAACATTAGAGCAGATATTGAATGTGGCAAATACAGTTTCTTTCTTCAGCGGGAGAAGATTTACTATCCTCTCAGGAAACATTCAGAAGCTATTAAAGAAAGACCTTGAAAGGTTGCATTTATATATAGCAAATCCGGCTGAGGGTTCAGTCTTTGTGATACTCCATAGCGGGTTATTAAGCAAAGATGCGCGGGAGAAATTCAAGGCATTAAAACCTGTATCCCTCGATATGAGAGAATCAGAAATCCCTTTCTGGATAAAAAAGAGGGCCCGGATAAAAGGCATGGAAATATCTGATAACGCAATCGATTTTTTAATCGGTCTTCATGGCCCGGACCTTGGTTTGCTTGCAGCAGAGATTGAGAAGATTTCCCTGCTTGGCAAGGAAAAGGTTCATACGGATGACATCTCTGAAATAGTCACAGGGGGAAGGCTTTACAGTATATTTGACCTCACAAATGCACTTAGAGAAAGAGACCCCGGCCGAGTTTTCAGGATTTATAAGACATTACGGGAGACCTCAGACGATTACAGCCTGATTGGCGCGCTGAACTGGCAATACGGACGCCATATCCATTCAGGTGGCAATCAGGCAGAAAATGAATATCTTCTCAGGGTATTCGAACTCTTAAACAGTGTTGATAAAGATATTAAAAGCTCAGGGAGAATCTTCCCTATGGAGTATCTTCTAATTAAGCTGCTCCGGCTGCAGGAAGAGCGTTTACCTTCTTCGTAAGCCGGGATATTTTCCTTGAAGCAGTATTATCATGAATAACACCTTTTGAAGCAGCCTTATTGAGTGCTGTAACAGCCCTGAGAAGAGCTTTGCCTGCGTCTTCTCTGTTACCTGAAGCAATCGCCTCATCAACTTTCTTTAAGACAGTTTTAATAGAACTCAATACACTCGTGTTGCGAAGATTTCTTTTTACAGCCTGTCTCGCCCTCTTCATGGCTGAGAGATTTTTCTTTGGTCTTGCTTTTGCCGGCAATTCAATCCTCCTAATTAATTTAGATGTTTAAATTACCATAAAACGGGTTATAAAAGCAACAATGGTCGCTTTTTAGAATCCCGTGCATTTACCGGGTTGTTATCAAATGCCTAAATTTTAGCCTCTAAGGATAAAAGCCAGTAATCAGAAGGTGAGGCCTTGATTTTCTCAAGAGATTCTTCTGTAACCCAGTGTGAGTCATCTTCAAGACTGTAAAAATATGTATCTATACCGAAGAAACCATCCAGGAAATGGGTGATGACATGCAGCATCTTTGACTTGTAGCCTTGAGGAAGCTTCTTCAGGTCATTAAGGGTTGTTATCTCTTTTGACTGAAGTTCCTCTATAAGTTCGTTGACTATCTGCCGGTTTTTCAGGATTGCCTCATTCAACCTGTTCTCAAACCCTGAGTCTGCAGCAGACAGGGATCTATTTTCTAATATCGCAATGTCAGAGTAACGGACCAGCTGGTATTTTTTTAAAAAAAGCAAAACCTTTTTTTTGCAGACCTGAAAGTCTGAACCTTTTACAAGGATTTCATGATGATATTCCGTTTCCCTGCTATCTTCATGCCTGTACAATATATCCTGAAATGGCATTTCTAAACCCTCTTGCCCATCGATTTGTGAATAGAATATCAATTACACAGGCCTTTTTCAATATGCCAATTGTAATTCCAGATGCTTCAGGATACTTTTTGTGGTAATATTAATTCCATGAGAAAATATAAACCTGTATCATTAAAAAAGGTTAAGACCTGTTCAATAAGTAAAAGAAAAAGCAAAGTCTCTTTAGCTGCCATAGCGTCAATTCCTAAAAAAGGTGAGACATTCCGGACTTTTCTCGATTCACTCCCCGACATCCTTGCCGCAAAAAACTTTAAGGCTGCTGTTGCTGCTGTAGTTAAGGCAAGACAGAATAAGAGGCCTGTAGTTATTGGTATGGGAGCACATCCGATCAAAGTGGGTCTCTCACCCCTGATTATAGACCTTGTGAAAAAGGGAGTTATAACCGCTATAGCCACAAACGGCGCCTGTATAGTCCATGATTTTGAGCTCTCTTATATAGGACACACTTCTGAAGATGTCGGTAAAGAGCTCTGCAAAGGAACGTTTGGAATGGCAGGCGAGACCGGGACATATCTGAACAAGGCCATAAAAAATGGTCTTAAGAAGGGATTCGGCATAGGACAATCCGTAGGGGAGATGATTTACAGAAGCTCTTTCAGATTTAAAAACAGAAGTATCTTTGCCAATGCCTGTGAGCTTGGCATCCCTGCAACTGTGCATGTTGCAATTGGCACTGATATAATTCATATGCATCCTGAGGCTGACGGTATGGCTACAGGAGAGGGGAGCTTCAGGGACTTCAGGCTTTTTACCGCTGTTGTATCTGATCTTGAAGGCGGTGTTTACATCAATCTCGGTTCTGCCGTTATCATGCCCGAGGTTTTCCTGAAGGCATTGACAATAGCGAGAAATCTCGGTAATAAGGTTGAGAATATTACAACTGTTAACATGGACTTTATCCAGCATTACAGGCCTGCGGAGAATGTGCTCAGAAGGCCGACCATGAATAAAGGCGCGTGTTATGCCCTGATCGGACACCATGAGATTATGTTCCCTTTATTCGCTGCTGCAATAATTGAAGAGATTGGTTAAATAGCAGACAACCAGTGCTGTGTATAACCTCATAAGTTTTTCAGGGATATTTTTCCTTATGGCATTTACCTGGCTGCTTTCTGCGAACAGAAAGGCAATCAACTGGCGGGTTATTATCTGGGGGACTCTGCTCCAGCTCATGCTGGCATTTTTTATTTTCATTGTGCCTGCAGGTTCAGGGATATTCCTCTTCATAAACGATGCTGTGGTTAAAATACTTGAGAGCTCAACTGCCGGAACGAGGTTCCTTTTTGGCAGGCTCGCCCTTCCATCAGGAACCATAAATGAGGCAGGTGAAGACTCTTTGGGTTTTATCCTCGCATTTCAGGCCTTGCCCACGATTATATTCTTTGCGAGTCTTATGGCAGTTTACTATGCCGGGAATAATGCCCAGACTCATATAATTATTCTCGAAGGTTTTTACAAAGCTGATGAGAATAAGCGGGGCGGAATCCCTAAGTGTATCAAGCAATATCTTTGTGGGTGTTGAGGCAAACATGACCATATTGCGACATCTTGGCAGCATGACCCGCTCTGAATACTGCACAATCCTTGCTGCCGGCATGTCAACTACAGCCTCCAATGTCCTGGCCCTCTATGTCTTCCTGTTGCAAAAACAGTTCCCTGCGATAGCAGGCCACCTTGTTTCTGCATCTATCCTCTCTGCTATTGCAGCTATTGTGATATCAAAAATCATCATGCCTGAAACAGAAAAACCTGAGACCCTGGGTATTAATATAGAACCGCATTATGAAAAAGAGTCTTCACTGATGGAAGCGATTATTAATGGTGCAAATGAAGGGGTGAAGATGGTCATCGGGATGATGGCGCTTCTTCTCGCATTTCTTGGGATTGTGGTCCTGGCAGACCTTCTCATATCAGGCATTGGGTTGCGACTCAACAGCCTTCTCGGTATTTAGATAGACTGGTCATTAAAAGGCATTTTGGGATATTTGTTTTATCCTTTTGCGCTTATAATAGGCGTTCCTTCCTCAGATGCATTTGAAATCGCAAAACTCATAGGAGAACGCGCAGTACTCACCGAGGTCAAATCATATCAATACCTGTCACTGCTTCTCTCCCAGGGAGCGCTCAAAGACCCCCGATCAGCAGTGCTTGCAGCATACGCACTCTGCGGCTTTGCCCATATCGCTTCACTTGCAATATTTGTCGGCGGCACAGCAGCTCTTGTCCCTCAAAGGACAAAAGACATATCTGCAGTCGGAGTCAGGGCACTTATAGCAGCAACTCTTGCATGCCTCATGACCGCCGCAATGGCTGGGACGTTTTTACAGAAGGGCCGATACTTTTAGGAAAGTAAGCCGCATGTCCCGGACATGAGATAATTATGTTGAGTACAAAAAGGAATAATGAGAAGTTGACAAAAATCCTATGTTATACCGAATCGGTTTTTAGTCCTTATTACCATAATATACCGAATGCCGCCTGATAAAACATATTGATATTATTAGAGTATTAACTTTTTGTAACGTTTCAGATGTGCTATAATTTTTCCATAAAACCGAAAAATACAGTATCGGTATAATCATTGTTATGAGTAAAATAATTAGGATAATGGGCATAGTAATGGCGCTATCTTCGGCCTTCACGGGTATTTCATTTTCTACAGAACCTCAAGTCTCTATAACACCGAAATGGTCGGAGCGGAATTCAAACGCAAAAGAATGTGGCGGCTTTACAGAGGACAGCCTGATTCTTAAAATAAATATTGATGAAAAAGAAATTACAGATAACTTTTGTTCCAGCTACGGAAGGGCCGATGCTAAAATAATACAGGATGCACGGGACTTTAATTTTCTTATCCTAAAAACCGCCCAAGGTCATGGAACATACGTCACAACTCAATATCTTACAGTCTATAGGATTGACAAATATTTGGATGAACTCGCTCGCTTACCTGTATTCGAACCTTTAGGGCGTCTCTCAGGCGCTTCTTATGATTACAAAATTGAGAAACCCAAGAACGGTGGTCTATTATTTTTGATCACTGTTCGCATTGAAGGTACTGCTGAAGATGCGGCGTGGTTTCCAAAAGAAAAAAAATGAACAATACTAGTAAAATGACAACTCATAACAACAAGCTCCACTTGAACGGGAATAACCGCTGTTTGAAATTCAAAGGTATCTGCCCCGGCAAGTGAGCCAGATCGTCAGCAGGGACGGATGATGGATAACGTGACTGTGAAATAAAGGAGGACCGCATCCATGAACATGCGAGTTTGTTGTCTGCTTTGTTTAGCTTTCTATTTAATACCGTGTTTAAACGCTCAGGCAAACGACGTGGTGAGATACAATGGCATTCCGGGAAGCGATAGAATACAAATCTACGCGCATCGGGCCGGTAGAGGTTTGATGCCTGAACAGACACTGCCGGCTTATGTCGCCGCCCTCCGTCTTGGGGTGGATTACGTGGACATGGATGTCGGCATGACCAAAGACGGTGTGCTGGTTATCACACACGATCTGACCTTAAATCCTGATTTCACCCGGGACCAAAACGGGCAATGGATCACGGACCGGATCCCGATCAAGAGTTTAACGCTGCAGGAGCTCCAGAAATATGATGTGGGCAGACTGAAACCCGGGACGCAATACGCTTCGTATTTTCCCCATCAACGACCGGTTGACCTTACGCCTATCCCAACCCTTAGGGAGATTGTTCGATTCGTGAAAAAAATAGCCGGCGACAAAGTCGGTTTCCAAATAGAGATCAAAAACGATCCCACACAACCGGAACTGACCGCTTCGCCAAAAGAGTTTGCACAGGCTTTGTATCAATTGATAACGGAAGAGGACATCGCTCATCGAACGGAAATTCATGCTTTTGACTGGCGCTGTCTTATTGAGTTAAACAAGCTGGATAAAAATATCAAGACAGCTTACCTTTCCGATCATACCACGGAAGTGATGGATGACACGGAAAAAGGAATCTGGACCGCCGGTCTGCTGCCCAAAGATTATGGCTATTCCCTGCCGAAAATGGTCAAGCATCTTGGCGGCTGCTGCTGGGAACCGTTTGAAATGGACCTGACCAAGAGCGATCTTGATGAAGCCCACCGGCTCGGGCTCAAGGTTGTCGTATGGGGTTGGCCTGAAAAGGAGGGCACGGAATTCAACTATGCGCAGATTGAAAAATTGATCGATTTCGGGGTTGACGGGTTTATCACGGACCGGCCGGATATTTTGCGGGGCATTTTCGTTACCAGGGGCTTGAATCTGCCCAACGGATTCGAAATCCAACGAGATCTACTCCGAACACATTCCAAAGATAATTGAGGTTTTTCCCAGGTTACGGTCGGAATACAGCTATAAACAGGGACACATCCCATAATGCATAAACTTATAGGAGGTAAAATGAACGCAGTGATTGAGGCAATCAGAAAGAGACGGTCAGTGAGATCTTATGAGCCAAAGACCATTCCAATGGATATCATCAATATGATAATAGATGCTGGGAATGAGGCGCCATCTGCAATGAACAGCCAGCCGTGGAGGTTTGTCGTTGTTGAAGATGAGAAGGTGAAAGAAAAGCTCCTCGGCGCTGCGCTGCCGAATGCAAAGAAGATTCTGGAAAAGGTGAAAGATGTTGATCCGGCAAGATACGAAATGATAAAAAAACGCTATGGAGAGTTAAAAGATCCTGTTTACTATTCTGCTCCTGCGGTTATCTTTGTTATCGGTTTCGGGCGGTATGCGGATCATTCATGTCCTTTGGCCTGTGAGAATATGATGCTTGCTGCCCATTCATTGGGACTGGGAAGCTGTTGGGTTGGCTTCGGGGCTATGGTAACTGAGGATGCTGAAGTAACAAACATACTTGAACTGAAGGGGGATGAAAAAATATTCGGGCCCATCCTCCTCGGTTATCCGGACGGGTATCCTGAACGCCCATCCAAGAGAGACCCTCAGGTAAAATGGATATAAGATATACCTGCAGTTAGAGCTGAGAGGCAAGAGTAATTACTGAAGTCAATGCTTTATCCAAATGCTTTATCCTCATTTGACAGACAGAATCTTTTATGTATACTTTAATCAGAAGGGGATGATTTATAAACACTCCATGGGAAATCTTTATAATGCATAAAAATGAAAGACATGACAAAGAAATACCCCGCGAAAGCCTCAGGGTCCCTGCAGAAACATTCAAAGCAGCGAAAAAAGCCAACAACTAAGCAGAAGCAGACGGATAATATTGTTCACATATCTTCTGACACATGGCAGGTTACATTTGATGCTATAAAAGACGCTCTTTGTCTGATAGATACAAACGGGAAGATACTTCAATGTAATAAAGCTATGTCTAAACTTCTTAATAAACCTATGACCGAAATTATTGGCCGCACCTGTTGGGAACTGGTGCATGGAACCCCAAAACCTTTTGAAGGGTGTCCTGTTGTGCAAATGAAAAAATCCCTGAAGAGAGAGACTCTTAAATTGCCAGTAAAGGATAGGTGGCTTGAAATTACTGCTGACCCTGTCTTTGATGAATCAGGGAATCTCAGTGGAGCTGTTCATATTTTAACTGATATCACTAAGTCTAAGAAAATTGAGGAAACACTCAGAGAGTCTGAACAACGGTTTAAAGATATCTTTGATAAAGCCACAGACGGAATACTTATAGCTGATAAAGAAACCAAGAAATTTATTATGAGATAAAACCACTACCTCTGGTAGTGGTCCGGTAAAGCGGTTTAACCGTATAAGTAATTATAATGAACCTCCCTGAAAGGTACCAAGAGGAGGGAGGTTCAAATGAGTAGATTCAAGAAACTATCACATACGATATATGAATGTAAATATCATGTGGTAATCTGCCCGAAATATCGGCACAGGATATTCAAGGGAGAGATAGGAGAGTATGCGAGGCAGGAGATATATGTATTATGTAAGCAGAAGGAGTTATTGGAGGTACTGGAGCTAAGTATACAGGAAGACCATATACATCTTGTGATGTCAATGCCGCCGAAATATGCATTTTCGGAGATAATGGGGTATGTGAAGGGGAAATTATCGCTGAGATTATTTCAGAGGTATGAGAGAGTAGGGAAAAGGTATTGGGGACGGCATCTATGGTCACGTGGATATTGTGTAAGCACAGTGGGACTGACAGAGGAGCTAATAAGAAGATATGTGAGACACCAAGAGAAGATGGATAAGCAAATAGAGGATCAGCAGAAAGGCTTATTCAAGTAACAACGGCAAACACGATGGTACCTTTCAGGACTATCTTTTCAAGCCACCTCCTCTGGGGGTGGTAGTTGAC
>JGI20213J14113_1000069_pt1 | contig 20477 bp, 19 predicted proteins | sample WetSurMetagenome_3_FD_14113 | JGI IMG/M metagenome (IMG submission 14113) | reverse complement strand
AAGAAGCTAAAAACAGAAATTTAGAAAAAGAAAGAAAAGCATTGGAGAAATAAAAAAACAGTAAAAAATGCAGCGCCGAAGCGCTGCATTTTTATTTATTAAGCTTTTAATGCTTTTAATTTTTTATCTACAACTTTCTTTGTTTTTCTAGCTGACTTTTGGAATTTAACTTGATATTCCTGTGCAACTCTTTTTATTTCTTTTCTGTTTTTTTCATCTTTCAAATAGGCAACTAATGCTGCCGACATTAAAGATACAACTGCTATAGCTATAGTTCTAATAATTTTATCCTTCATTATATTCTCCTTTTTTAAAATTTTTTAAGACCATTCTGCAACTGTTATTAAATCTTTTCTCAGTTTGCCAAAATCAAAACCGGGTGCAAATTCAGGCTGTATTGCTTCCGGTGGAAGAATTGCATAAGCTTCATCTACACATAAATCCCACCATTCCCATGTACCCCATTGCGTATCTCCCCATGTCAACATGTTTATTCCTGTTGTATCATAGCCAACAGCAAACACAGCATGACCAGCGTTTATGAGCTTTCCGGGAGTCCAAGGTTGTTTATTTTTGAATTCTTCCATACAATCCTCTTGAACTTGGAATCCTAAGTAAATTCCACCAAATAGCATCATGGCTTGTTTTACATGGGTATGATTATGAGGATTGATGCTAACATATGCATAAATTTTTTCCCCCATAATAATATTTTTTCTAAAATATTCCAATACAGTAAGCATAGCGAGTCCGCTATCATCACCGTTTGTCAAATGAAAATATATTCTGGTTACTAATTCTTCCGGATATATACTTTTATTTCCGACTAAAGCACTCCATACTGTATCAGCATGTGCCATTCCAGCGATTGTACAATCCCCAAGCCTATCGTTTGCATCCATAGGGAAAATAATTCCCGGAATGTCGGGGTCAATATTTTTATATACCCTCTCAAGGCTGTTGAAACTAATTGGGGGATTGGGGATTTCGTCTTTTACCAAATAGTCTTTTAACATAAAGGTTCGATAATCCCTTATCGGAGGTTTCTTACCAAAGCGTAACATTTTTTCTATCATATTTTTCTCCTATGGTAATCTCGTAAGTTCTTTTTTAACAAATATCCTTTTGCCTAATTTATACCACTCTTTTCCATATTGGTCTTTTTCTATAGCTTCTGGATATAATTTTTGGTCTTTTTTACTAGTCCCACATACGTTTGTTGCGTCTGTTGGATTTGGTGCATGTCTGAGATTTGCTTCCCCTGTATTTACAATTACCATTTCCGGCACTGTACCGGGAGGAGGTTGAACAGGAGGTACTTCGCCTATTGGTTTAATATGTGTACCATATTTAGCATTAAATTGAACACATGTACCATTAAACCTGTCTAAATCCATGTCTCTATCCCCATTGGTTGAACCATATTCGGCAGCTTTGAGATTATTGTCTGCTGACCATTGCCAATGCAACCAAGCAGACCAATCATAAGGCATGGTAGGAGTATCTCGGGTAGTCCAATTGGCAACCCACAGTATTCTTCCAGACCAATAACTGCTTCTTGCAACGCTTGAATTCCAGAAACCAGCACTGGTATATATCGTCGCTTTTTTACCAGTCAAATTGGTTAATCTGGTATCTACTTCTTTTAGCCAATTTAATGTTCCTGTAGGGTCCAACGTTGTTCTTTCAGCATCTAATACAATATCTAGTTGAGGGGGATGTGTTCTTATTTCTTCTGCAAAACTCTCTGCGGTTAATTGAGCGTTTTGCCCGATATTACAGAACCAATAAACCCCCATTGGAAAGTCATTCAGTTTGGCGTTTTGATAGAAAGTATCGGCGGAAGGGTCTTTCCATTCTGGTCCATATCCTAATCTCATAAACCCATATTGACATTTAGTTTTAGTAACAGAGAAATCCATTTGACCATTCCATTTGGAAATATCTATACCCTGCACTTCCCAATAAGCCGCCCCAAATACAGTACTATAAAGTTTATCGAACACGCCTAATTTAGGCAAACTTCTTTTTGGGGGATAACCGCAAGTCGGACAATTTACTTGTGTGCCACCGCAGGACGGGCAGATTCTTGCACTCATTTTTTATTCTCCTTTCAAATATTTAATAGCATTAAGAAGATTATCTATACTATCATCAAATAATCCAATAGCGAAATTACAACGGTGACATATTAAACCTCTTACTTTGTTTTTCTTGTGGTCATGGTCTACAAACAAAGGTTTTTTCAATTTTGATTGATGTATTCCGCATATAGCGCAATAACCATTTTGAGCATCGAACATAAAATTATAATCATCGGGAGTAATCCCATATCTTTTTAATTTTCGTTTTCTATCATCTTCGGGGTTATAGCGTTTTCTATTGCTTTCTCTTACTTTTTCTGCATTATTTCTTGCCCACTCTTTTTGTTTTTCGTTATGGCGAGCTTTATGGCTTGGGTCAGAATTATATATACGTCTATATTCAACTATTTTTTCTTTATGTTCTTCATAGTATTTACGCTTTGTCGCTTTATGTTTTTCTTTATCCCTAGCCATTTTATAATCTCCTTATTAAATTTTTTCTTTTTTTGATGGACTTGATTTTGGTTGTACGAAACGTGCACCGTATTTAGCTGCTTTAACTTTCATATAGCCTACCTGTGATGCACCGTAGGCAACGATTGCTGTCACAACTACTTGGAACCAAGGTTGAATAGAAGAGATAACTGCGGGGTATTTTAGTAAAGCTGCTGCGCCAACGGTCAATAAAATTGACAGTAACATAGGTCCATAAAACTTAACCCAATGGGGTAATAAAGACCATTGTTGCCAGTTTTCCACCAAGAAAGATACCACGTACATTACCACTGCCGGACTACCCATTCCGAGTAACCACAATAAAACTTGTTGTAAATCTGCAAAATTCATTTTTTATTCCTCCGTTTCTGTATTTTTTATTTTAACTATTGAGCCATTGGTTATGTGTTCAATGGTTTTATCGGTATGAAGCTTTATTTTTTCCTTTTTAGCTTCATCTTCCTTTAATTCTTCTTCCAATCTAGATGTTTCGATAGATTGTTCTTCTGTACCATTTTCTTCTGCTTTTATTTTACCCTTTCTTTTTATTTCAAAAGAATCCAATCTGCGCTGCATATCTCCCATATTATATTTCAATGTCCGGATTTCGGAATCTTTGTCTATACCTGCTTGCATTAAATCGCCAATTTCTGTAGTCTTGTCTATCAAAGCTTTTTCCAATTCAAGCACTCTGGCTTGTAATCTGGTTACTTCGGTTTGCAGAGGACCAATAATATTCATAGCAGCACTTTGAGCGGCGGCATTCATATCTAATTTTGATTGATTCTTGTCTTTATTGGCTTGATTGACTAGTGCCCACACACCCGGTACAATGGCAACTACAGCAATTACGATAGAAACTATAAGTGACGTATCCATTATTTTTTACCTCCTATTGTTTTTATTAGTAGTACACCCACACTAATCATTATAATTAAGCCATGTAAAGAAAGCAAATCTCTCCATAGAATATAAACTTCTCTAGAAACTAAATTTAAACCAGTTAATATTATAAATATTATACCATGAAGTGAAAACAACATAGGCGCAACAGCATAATCTTTTTTTTCTTTATTTTTAATATACCAACTTAACCATATACATAAATTTATAAGAACAGCGCCAAATACAATACCACGCATAATTATTATTAATGTATTCATTTATTGGTCCTCCTTTTTTTCGCAATATTTAATTGGAGGGATACTTTCAATTGCCGCCACAAGTAATAAAATTAAACCATGCATTATAATTAAAGCTGTCCAAACATCCATTAGTACTTCATTTTTTTCAGTAACATAAAAAGCGGAAGGAGTATAAATAAAACGGTATATACCATATATCAATACATGAATTAACCATGTCATAGGGGCAAACGCCATTATCATTTTATAACGTTTATAAAATATAAACCATGCTGCACCAGCCAATGTGATTAATACAATATTAATTAGTCTTAAATATAATAATAAATGTAAATCATGTATTATTTCTTCCATATTACCCGCTCCTTTTTGGTTCTATAACGAGATATGTGAGAACTACCAATAAAGCATGTAAGCGAGCCACTCCTGACCAAATTAATAATTGTTGTCCTCCAATTATAGTCATATGTCCATAAATTTCTATGAGCAATACCACATAAAAAAGAAATATATCTAAGAACAAGCTGAGAGGAGCGAAGAGATATCCGTTTTTTCCTTTGCAAGAAACTATGTAGTAAACCGAAATAATTAAACCAATAAAGGATGCAAAAAATAGTGCTATAAATAGCAGAGGAGTTTGTGTTATATCCATAAAAGCCTCCTAATCCTTTTCTCTAAGAGATTTATTTTCTTTTTCACTCTTAAAAAAATTATATTTTATTTCAACGGACAACAAAATGGTCATAAACAACATTGTTGCTACTCCATCAAATCTTTGTAATGTGCTCCATGAATTAAATAGATTCGGCATATTAAAAAGAATATCTATTGTTGTTCCCATTAGACCTGCGTATATTATTAGAAAATAAAATATTGTTAAATGAATTGCCCAAACAAGCAAAGGTAAAAATAAATACCATTTCAGACTGTATCTAAAGATTAGGTCTAAACTCAATACCGTTACAGTTATTCCTGTTGCTAATATAAGCATATTCACCATATTAAATACACTATTTGTGTCCATATCATTATCTTTTCCTTACTGGTTGGAATATAATAAACGCTATGAATAGAAATAAACTATGCAAGCGTACTACTCCTGACCATATTTCTAGTTGATTTAAAGTTAAAAAACTTGTACCTAATGCATAGGTTGCGTATAGGGCGCAATTATAAAGGAATACATCCAAAAAATAAGTTAAGGGACCAATCAAATAACCTATTTTCCGATTATACTTATACATAAAAAATAATGAAATAAGTATCCCTATAAAAGATGTTAACCATATAACCGTATGTATTGGACTTAATATTATATCAATCATTTATATACCTCCTTTTGTAATTGCTGTGAGACACTATTTAAATGAATAGAGTTTCCTCTAAATATACATCATAAAATGCGTCTTTTAAATCCCAAGACTTTTCTTTCCGATTCCAAATGATATTTTTCTAAACGAGAACAAATAAGGTGTACCGAAATACACGTTTCCCGATAGCAAAATTAAGATAGAATTATTCATTCTTAAAATTACTATGTCAGTAACCAAAACAGTATTATCAGATGTTTGTATATGAACAGAATCTAAATTTGATAATAGATAGTGTTGTGTTAGTTCGACATTTTCTGCTGTTTGAATATGCGTGCCATTAAAAACGTTTGCTGTGCGCAAACTCATGCTCTCTACTGTTTGAGTTTGCGTAGCGTTTTGGATTTCTATATAAACAGGCGAATTTCCGATAGCTAAATATGTTACCCAATTTTCTGTAGGGTCTGCATCATCCATGACCGTTGTGAAACCATCGATGTTAATAGATTTTATGCGCATTAAACCTCGAATAGCATCATCTGCCACATTGACATATATATCTGAATCATAATTGGCATATGCGTCCTCTGAGACATCCAACCCACTCTCTTCCCAAATACCAGCAGAAGCTTGATTTTTCAAATAATCCGTTGCACCAATAGAAATAGCAGAATGAGTAGTAGACACGTCTACTGTACTGAGTACTCTGTTAACACTGAACATCAATAAAGATGATGGAGTAAACCCAACAGTTTCAATTATATCGTTTCCATCGGTACGTGTGTTGATATCTCCAACAACATAATTTCCACCTTTTAGTGCAATATAATAGAAATATAATGCACTACCGGGGTCAGTCATGCTTAAAGTAAATCCATCTGTGTCCATTGAAACGAGAGAACTACGGTATCCGGGAGTTGGGAATGATACATCCCCACCAGCATATGCCATACATTCTCCATTATAGCCATAAGAGAAAGCATTGGTAGTTCCAGCATTGTCTGATGCACGAATAGCCGCAGTGCCCTGTTTACCAACACCGCTTGTCATACCAAGTGTAAAATAAGTATGGTTTGCACCGTTAGCGACACTTGTAGTAAACGAAGTTGCAAATATCAAGGCATCTGGTTTGAAGCCAATCCCACTGTAAGATTTATTTCCCGTGCCAGCATAGAATGTACCGCTTCCGATTTTCGGAGTAAAGTCGGGTCCACCTAATGCCACGTAATCTATTTTAAACGCAGCAGTAAATTGGTCATCGATATGTACCGTAAAACCATCTGTGTCCATCGATGTAAAGTCAAGAATACCATTAAGAGTTGAAGTATCATTATAAATTCTAATAATCTGTGTATTGTATGTCCAATGATAGTTGTCACTTGTACCTTGATTATCTTCTGATATAGAGCCAACACAGAATCTATTTGAACCATCTGTAGCAGCACCATATACAATATTGAATGTTCCTCCAGAAACATTGTTTCCCGTTGCAGTTCCACCGGAACACCAGAACATTACCAGTTTTGGTGTGAAGCCAAGACCGGAGATAACTTGAGTTTGTCCCACTGTTTTAGCGGGGTCGATATTAAAACTACCAACTCTTGAATATACTTTGCTACCACTCCAGTAAACTAATATTGTATTGTTGGCGGTTTGTAATTGAGATGTATTATTAACAGTCAAGGAATAATGTAAAGACAATATTATATTATCGCTAGTTTGTACATGTATCGCATTAGATAATATAAATCCAAATATTATATTGCTGGATTCTTGTGTTTGTATTACACTATTAATTGATAAAACATAATTTTGTGTTAATATTATATTGTCGGTTGTTTGGGCTTGAACTGTGTTATTAATTGTTAAGTTATAGTGTTGAACCAATACTATATTATCAGATATTTGTATTAGAATTGTATCACTAATTATTAAATTATAGTGTTGAGTCAATACTATATTATCTACGTTCTGTAATTCTATAGCGTTTTGAGTTGTTACAATATAATAAGCACTTAGGATTATATTGTCTGTGCTTTGTAATTGAACAGAATCTTGTATTATTATGAAATAATGAGAATTTAATCCTATATTATCTGTAGCCTGAATATGTAGAGTATCTAAAACCGATAATATATGATGTTGTGTTAATATTATATTTTCTGATGTTTGCAGTTGTGTGGCGTTTTGTATAGTCAAAACACCGACAATATAACTAATCAATTCAATATTATCAGAACTTTGTATTTGAACAGAATCTTGAACTGATAATATATGATATTGTGTTAATGATATATTATCCGAAACATGCCCTTGTACAACATTACCGATAATTAGTACTTGGTGTTGAGTTAATATTATTATATCTGAAATTTGTATTTGTGCAGCAACGTCAATAGCCAGCGCTTGATGTTGAACTAATATTACTCCATCAGTAGTTTGTGCCTGTATAGCAATATTAATTACTAATATTTGATATTGAATTAGAACTACATTGTCCGATATTTGTGTTTGTATAGCATTATCGATAACCAATGCTTGATGTTGGGTTAATATCACTATATCAACAACTTGTGCTTGCGTAGCAGTATTGATTACTAATATTTGATGTTGAGTTAGAACTATATTGTCTGATATTTGTATCTGTATAGCATTATTAACAGCTAATATTTGATGTTGAGTTAATGTTATTACATCAGTAATCTGTATTTGTATAGCATTATTGACAGCCAATATTTGTTGTTGAATTAGAACTATATTGCCAACTGTTTGAACCTGTGTAGTGTTATCAATAACTAATACTTGATGTTGAGTCAATATTATATTATCGGAAGTTTGAACATGTACAACATCATTTACTATTATAGCATAATGAGCATTCAATACTGCATTATCGGAAGTTTGAACATGTACAACATCATTTACTATTATAGCATAATGAGCATTCAATACTGCATTATCGGAAGTTTGAACATGTGCAACATCGTTTACTATTATGGCATAATGAGCATTTAATACTATATTATCAGAAGTTTGCAAATGGGTAGAATTTTGTATTGATAATACGTGTTTTTGAGTTAATTCGATATTATTAGAGAATTGAGCATGTATACAATCTTGAATGATTAATACAAAATTAGGAATAAGAGTAATATTGCTCGAAGCCTCAAGTGGAAAATATAGCCTCGGCATTCCTTCTGTTCCAAAATACTGTTCTGTTAATATATAATCGCTTGCTGTATCAGATGGTTCAAAAGAGGACATACTTTGATTTGCATTATTGACTATTAAATAAAGTACCAAAGTTATTGTTATAGTATTAGATGTTTGAATCTGTATAACGTCTAAAATCGATAACACATGGTGTTGTGTTAATATTATATTTTCGGCAGTTTGTGAATGGATGGCATTTTGCATGGTTAAAATACCAACCATATAACTAATCAATTCAATATTATCGGAAATTTGTGCCTGAGTAGAGTTTTGGATTGATAATATATGATGTTGAGTTAATAATATATTAGCAGAAGTTTGAGCGTGTATAGCATTATTCGCTGTTGCAACATAATGAGCATTTAATATTACATTATCAGAAGTTTGCAACTGTGTTGTATCGCTAATTATTATTGCATAATGAGCGCTTAATATAACATTTTCGCTTGTTTGTGCTTGTATTGTATTGTCAACTATTATTATATAGTGAGCATTTAATATGGCATTATCAGAAGTTTGAATTTGAATAGCATTTTCAACTACTAATACATAACATTGTGTTGATGATATATTATCGGAAGTTTGTATTTGTATAGTATTATTAATTGTTAATATTTGATGCTGAATCAAAATTATATTATCTGATATTTGAATTTGCACAATATCATTAACAATTAACACTTGGTGTTGAATTAATATTATTGTATCGGTAATTTGTACCTGTATAGTGTCATTAACTACTAATATATAATGTTGTGTTAAGGTTATGTTATCCGATGTTTGAATTTGAGTAGAATTATTAATTATTAATATTTGATGTTGGGTTAATGCTATATTATCAAAACTTTGTAATTGAGTTGAATTATTAGTTATTATAGCATAGTGAGTACTTAGTATTATGTTGTCACTGGTTTGTAATTGGTTTGTATCTTGAACAGTTAATAAGTAATTTTGAATTAAACTAACATTATCACAAGCCTGTAGTTGGCTTGAATCTTGAACTGTTAAAGTTATTGTACCAGAATAGTAAGTTAAAACAACACTATCGGCAGTTTGTGAATGAATTGTACTCTGAACTAATATAGGAACATCATAAGACCATTCGACCATAATAGCAGCGGCAGTAATGGCTTGTTGCAATATGCTTTCTGTTTCTACCATGATACCTGCGGCAGTAATAGCTTGTTGCAGTGAACTTTCTGTTTCCACCATGATACCAGCAGCAGTGATGGCTACAGGAGCCGTGATTAAATTGATATCATCCGTTGTTTGTGTTTGAGTAGAATCTTCTACATTTATAAGATAATAAAATCCTATTATGGTATTTTCTGATGTTTGTGCTTGAATAGCATTTTGAACATCCAATACTGGATTATGCCATTCATACATTAAAGCGGCATTGGTTAAATATATTTTTTGAGGATTGTAGTATTCATATATTAAAGCGGCATTAGTTTGATTTATTATACTATAATGCGCCGTTAGAGTTATATTATCGCTGGTTTGCCCATGAGTAGCCCCGGAGGACGAATCTTCGTATAAAAAATCATCTCCGTTTTCGAGAAGAAGATTGTCACCGTCTTCGAGAATAAATAAATTAGGTGGAGGTAATTCTAAAAGGTATGCCGCATCTTCCGGAGAAGCATTGCTTCCATCTTCCAGAAGAAGATGGGTATTATCTTCGAGAAGTATGTGTGAACTATACATAATATTACCTCCTTTTTGATTATGCTGCTTCTATAACATATTCTAAACCATTAATATCGCTTTCTGTCCAAGAAGCAGATGTAACCGGATTAGTAATTGCTTCACTCCCTATATATCTTGCATAGCTTAAAGTTAATGCGGACGACCCCGAAAGTTGGTCTGTACCACTTAGAGGAAGATATCCAAGTTTTACAGCGGCAGACATTGCGGCTGTTTTCTTTATTCTGGCTTCAGGAAAAACCCGGGTAATAACTTTTCCTGTTACTGAAACTGTGCTTGTTTTATATTGGTCTTGAAAACCAATATTACTACCAGAACAATAAACATAGGTTGTATCGCTGTCATATGGATATTCATCTACATAAAGATAATTTGCACTACCTGATACGCTTCCACTATTAAGCCAGTTATTTGTAGTACCACTTCCGCTAGGAGTAAGTTTAAGTATAATACCATCTCCACACCAAGAATTGTCATTTGCACCATCTGTATTATTAACAGCAATATCATCTATATATATTTCATAGTTTGTGGTATGCCCAAATATAAGATTATCAAAATGTACATTCGCGGTTACTAAAGTATCTCCACTATAATCGATTATTATATTTCCATCTCTTTTCACAATAAATCTTCCAGCATCGGCTAATTTAAAATATGTTTCAAATAAAGTCCAAGTAGAACTTACCGTAGCAGTGCCAGTTCCAACTGTTACACCGTTTACGACAGCTATAGGTTGCCAAGACCCGTTTAAAGTTAAGTATGCTAATTCAGTTCCTCCATGACGTATACCGGGAAAACGCTGATATGTTGCTGCATTTAAAGAAAAAGAGCAACGTGCTCTAACATAAATTTCAGTTAAAGAAGACGGGAGATTTTTATATCCATAATCTCTAAACTTATAATAATAAGCACTTGCATAAGGAGTTGGACCACTATTTTGTGCATAAACACCGCTTGGTCCTTGAGAATCCCAAAATAACGCATCTCCCATTTCTGCACCATCTGTAATTATTCTTGTCATAATACTCCATCCTTATATATCGTGATAACCGTATTCAATATTGACCAACATATCATCCGCAGTAGGGTCTATTGTATTATTGTCCCATACTCGTATATTTTGTCCTGCTGTTAAAAATGCAGCCCCTATTAAAGGTGTCATCAAATCATTGTAATCACGCATAGTTGTTAAATCAGGAACACCCACGCCAAATAAATAATTATAACTTAGATTTTCATTTTGGGAAATTCCTGCTTGCCATTGTGCAATAGTGCTACCACTATCTTGAATCTGAATTTCCACTTGCCGTACTCCTGCTGTGGCTGTAGATGTATATTGTACTCGAATCCATAATATTTCCCACTCTGTATTTGCGGGAACAAGAAATTCTTTATCGCTATCGTTTTCAGTTATATCTTGGGTTAAGGCTACTCGCCATTCTGTTGTCATTATGTTTTCTCCTTTTATCCCGCAAATAATGTTACATTATCAGTGATTAATTTAGACGTAGAATTGTTAACCTTCAATGTTGCTTGATGCTGTGTTAATCCTGCACTATTACTGTTTTGTGTTTGAACAGAATTATTCATTGTTAAGGTTGTCATATTAGTAAATGTTACATTATCAGATGTTTGTACCTGAGCAGAATTGTTCATTGCCAAAGAAGCTATATTAGTAACCAGACTCTTGTCTATGCCAGTGGTTTGTGCTTGAACAGAATCATTCAACACTAAAATAACTGTATCAGTAAATAATTCGGTATTATCTGCGATTTGTGATTGTAGAGAATTATCAACAATTATTCCGGTATAGAATATCAGCGCAGTATTTTCGGCAGTTTGTAACTGTATCGTATCTTGAGGTATTGCTTCATAGTGTGTTATTATCCACAGTGTTATAGTTTCAACTGTTTCTTTTTGGGTTACATTCTGAACTACCAAAATATGATATTGAGTAAGAGCTATAGCATCACTCGCTTGTGTTTGAATGGCATTGCTAATTTCCAAACCATAAGTTTGTGGTGGCAAAGTTATATTTTCGGAAGCTTGTATTTGTAAGGAATTTTCAATAGTTAATGTCGCATAACGTTGCGTTAATGCTACTTTCTCAGAAGTTTGTGACTGAGCAGTATTGTTTATGGTTAATATCTGGTGGCGTGTAAACGCTCCTACTTTGTCAGATGTTTGTACTTGTGAAGAACTATTAACCGACAAGCCATAATAAACTTCTGTTATTACAGTGGTGCGAGTTGCATATTGTATTCTAACTGTCATATCGTCAGCAGAGGAATCTATTGCTTTATTATCCCATATTCTTATTTTCTGTCCTGCGGTTAAAAAAGTTCCTGCTGGTAAGGGGGTTGTTACATTATTTCCATCACGAACATTGGTTAAATCAGGAACACCAATACCGAATAAATATTTATAAGTTAAACTTTCGGTCTGTGTTACTCCTGTTTGAAATTGACCAATTACATTACCGCTAGCGTCTTGTAATTGAATTTCGAGTTGTCTACTTCCCCCTGTTGCTGTTGATGTATATTCTACCCAAACCCATAATATTTGCCATTCTACACTTGATGGGACTGTAAATGTTTTGTCACTATCATCTGCCGTTTCATCTTGGGTTAAAGCAACTCTCCAATCAACAGCGGGGTAAGCTACCCACGAACCAGATGCAGCATTCCAAGCTAATACATCTCCATCATTAGGAGAAATTGCACGGACATCTGTTATATCGTTTAATTTAGGAGCCAATGCTTCGCTTATAGGAGCGCCATTTAAAGTAAGACTATTGGTTACTATGTCTACACTACTAGAAGAGAGGGCGATACCATTTCCTAAACCACCTAAATATAATTTATTCGCAGATGAATCTAGGAATATCATATATTCTTGGTTGTCGCTTTCTGCTCTAAAGTCCCATGTCGGACTACCAATTTCATTTAGAATAACTGTACCTTTTAATAATGTTTCTTGTATATTATCGTCTCCGATAACTATCTGATTATCTTTGGTTGTATAGGAGTTAGCCCCAAGACCCATGCTATTTACGGGGTCATTTTTCTGATTACTATCTGCACCTGCATTAAAACCAAGAAAAGTATTATTATCACCAGACTCGAACCACCACGCCGCATTCGAACCAAATGCTGTATTTCCATTCCACGATGAACCGGAATATCCTAAATAGTCCAAAGCTTCGAAACCAAAAGCTGTATTGTCCATAGCGAGAGAACCTGCGGTAAAATTCTCTAAGGCATTAGTACCACCCCAAGTATTATTGTAATCATCGCTGGAAACATTGCCACCACCACCCCCGCCACCATCATCGTGGGTATGACTACCGGAAGCGACTTGATTTGCAGAAGTCCCTATTGTATGATGTATGGAACTTGCGCTTAAATCAATATCGTTTGCGTGTAATAAACGATAATTTGCAGCGTCCCAAGCCGAACGGTCCCCTCTAAGCGGTATAGCTGGCATAGTTCACCTCCTCATATTACTAAATAATAAACTGCACATCTCGTTTTTTCATTTTCTTTTAGCTTTATATCATCATATTTTATATGTATCATATTTTATCCTACGATATCTCATAAATAATACTATTACCAGATGCATTGGAATTAAGAACAAATACCTTATTACCACCTAGATATACTTGTCTAACCGGATAGGTCGGATATGTTCCGACCAATGCGGCTATTCCGGCATTGTGATTTATTACTACATTGCCATCGTCTAAAGATATTGCTTTAATATAAGGTGGTTCGGCATACCAAATACGATTTTCTCCATCAATCGCCATTGCAATATCCGAAGATTGTGGACGTTGAAGAGCGCCACCATGAGATACTGTTGTTGGAAGACTGGCAAGTATTGTATTAGTATCAAGGATATTGTAGACAGAACCATCATATGTCATCATATAAATCCCCGTTTCCCCTCCTAACAAGAGAGCGGGGTCGTGGGCTTGTGGTGCGTTTGTAGCATTAAAAACATTATAAATATATTCATAAGAATAATCATCGGGATTCATTTTACCAATAGCATAATTAACATGGTCCGGAGGTGGCACAATATCGTGCCAATGTTCGCTGATAAAATATAACATTTGGTCTACTGGATTATAGGTCAAATGGTACATTGACATATTTCCACCATCATAAAGAGGTCTAATCCTTGTCATGGTCTGTACATCTATATCTACTATAAACAAGCTCGTTGTTTCAGGGTCAGCCCCGGGATAATCTGTATCATAGTTATCAAGATTATATACATAGAAAAATTTATTTTCTAAAATAAGATTAGTGCAGGTGGCATTAGTGTCTTGGTCAATCGCATTTCCAACTTCCCAATTACCTGTAGCGTTAGATATTAAATCAGGTGTTATTATATTGTACAACCAATAATCATAATGTCTATGAATTATTGGGTCTGTGTCATAATCCCAATAGTCAACTTTTTGAGAAATAGTTAGCATATTATTAATTATTCCCCAACGCTCGTGTTGTGGTGACAAAAAAGCCAAAACAAAACGTTCACCCGTTTCAATGTTATATATTTCATATTTGTTATCGGCATGAATCACAATGCGGTTATAGTCTAAAACAGCATAAGTAAGCCCAAGAGTTTCATCTCCTATATCTGTATAAAGTATTTCGTCCGTATCGGTATCTATTCTGAGTATTCTAGTTTTTCCATTATAATAACAATTAGTATATAGATATTTATCTTGAGTAATTATTCCGGTTATACCCGGTGCGGAAAATAAGGTTCTGCTAGTTGTAATATTTGTTGGTGCATCACTAACAGGAGGAAAAGTAGATAATATGCTTACATAATAACTTCTAGGAGCATTTTGGGTATGGTGATAAACACTGGTAACAAGACACGGCATATCGCTGTTTTCAAGAAAAATATTATCATATTCTTTGTATGTCATAATTTACCATCCTATGTTATCAAGTAGTAATCTATTTGTGTACAACCCACATTCCAGCTAGTAGGAGGACTTCCGTGTGGATATAAAACCTCATTGTCTGTAGCGAGCAATATACTATCGCCCATATGTAATACATATACAGTATATCCATTTAATTGAGTAAAACCAGTTGGAAGCATATTGAAAACAGTATTTCCTGTTATAACATCTATCGCTTTTAAAGTATTGTCATTATAACTCCAGAACCAAAGAAGAGGATTTTCTCCATTGTTAGAATCCAATAAATTACTTATATTTAATCCTTCTTTAGAATCGTGAGGGGATGTTGCTGTAATATCTTTATATTCTACAGAATAATTTCCTAATATTTCATCAGTACTTCCTAGATAAAAATTATTATTTTCATCATTCCAAAAATAAGTATGTTCTCTAGATGAAAAAGGATAAAATATCCAATAGGGCGGATAATTCACAAAAATTGTCCCTTGTATGAATTCTCCTGTTACAGGATTAAAGGACATATCAACAATATCATCTTCCTCGGGATATTGTGATATTGCTTCATATAATTTTCCATTAGTAAAGTCAGGAGAACTAAATGTAACAATCGGGGAATCCCACCAATCTTCTCCCCAAGGACTTTGTAAGTCATATTCTACGGGAGGGGCACAGGTTATAACATCAAACACTACATGTACAAGATAGATTGGACCATATCCTCCGGGTTCATCCCTAAAACCAAAAATAACGAGATATCTGTTATCAACAATATCAAAAGCTCTATCCCATGCGCCTATATCGGTGTCTTGAGAATCGATAGGAACATCAAGTACTTGCCATTGACTATCAATCGTATAATTTTTATGATATATAGTAAAACCAGTTGCACCCAAAATATTGTTCCCATTGGGTCCAGCATATTTTTTGCTATCATCTCCGAAAATGCACATTACAAGCAAATGAATTTGGTTGTTTATATCTCTTATTACAGCAATATCCTGAATACTTCTCCAAAAAGTCGGTGTAACATCATCTTCTATCCACAATATTTCTTTAACTGTTTGAGTAGAAAAATCTACGATGCGAATATAGTGCCCTCCGGGAATAATTAGTTCGTCCAAATCATATTCATAATAAAGTATCTTGCGTTCCTCAACCACACATATTTGCGACCAAGGTCCTGTTCCTGTGTCACCCACTCCTAAATTTATATCAACAGTTTCACCAGTTGAAATACAGTATTCAATAACATGAGCATAATATGTAGAATCATTTGCTATGTCTTGATGGTCAATATAATACCACCAATCATATTCAGGAACCCGTTCCCATTCTGGAATATAAATATAATCTCCACATCTTACTACACCGTCGAAACGTGCCCAACCGCCCTCATGATAGGAAGAATAAATTAGAGTAGCAGTTCCTGTTATTTGGGATGCGTCTTTAGGTTCTCTGTTGTCATCAAGTTGATTACTAAGCCAATCTTCCGCCCATCCTCGGATGGTTAATTGGTGAGGTAAGCGGCAACTCATCCCTCCGTTTTCCAAATGTGTATTTGCGTATTCTTCGTATGTCATAATTTTTACCTCATTTGACCAAATAATAATCTTGTTCTTTTCCGGAAAATGCCGAATATGTTTGTAGAACGATATAATCATTAAATAGATGTATATTTGTATATGTTTTTGGTGTGAAACCAGTGAGAGTTATATCATAAATAATCGTATTACTAAAATTTTTTGCTTTTACAGTGCCACTTTCATAATACCAGATTAAATCATTATCATCTATAAGAAAACTAACCTGTGTTGCTCCATTTACAAAAGGAAGGATTATATTTCCAATAAGTGTATTTGTTTCTGCATCATAAAAATCTTGAGTTATAGTATTCCAAAAATAAGCATGAGTTCTACTTGAAAAAATTACACAATACGGGGGATTAACTCCTCCTCCTATATCTCTAATCTCTGTCCATGTATTAGTTAAAGCATTAAGCTTATATATCCAAGAATTATAAGGAGCAGATTTTAGTATGTTAAAATAAGCGCTTGTTGTATTAAGATTTGGACCAGCATATTCCGTCCAACGATAACCCCCGGGGGTCCAATCATATTTTACAAGAGTTTTATTAATAACATCAAATGTTACAATTGTTTCATAGTCATTATAATCAACATCTTCCATTTCGTTAATAGTAATTACTTTATCTCCTAGAAGAATAGGTTGCCAACCGTTCCATATTCCTATATCCCCCCATGTAGGAAGCGAATCGAGAACTGTATAAGTCCATTGAGTTTCAATAGTATAATCTTTGCAATAAACACCCCATGCGTGCCGTCGTGGGTCGTCGCCTGGATAGGGTATATCATATTCTGTGCACCATACTACTGCATAAATATGTCCATCTGAGCCTTTTACTACATCAAAAAAATTTATGTATCTTTCGAGGATTTCTGGAATAGTACTAACTACAAGTTCTGTTGTCATTATTGCAGATTCATTAGAGAAAACAATTTTTCTTATGTAATCTGAATCTGTGCCATAATTATCATAAGGTTCATATAAAAGAATGACATGCGGGGAAATGGGACAAAAATGAGCGCTTTGCCCTATTGTATAACTATACCAACCCATGTCAGGTACTTCAAAAATTATTTTATTTTCTGTAGAAATACAATATTCTATAAGATACCAAGCATAAGGATTCGCTGATGCTAGGTTACGTGCTCTAAAATATATATAATCTCCGTAACGTACCTGCGTACCCACTTGATAATAGGCGTTAGGAGATGTAAATGCATACATAAGTTCGGCATTACCAGTTATATCAGAGGGGTCTATTGGATAGTTTGCATCGGGATGTTGATATGTGGTGCTTTGATTACTAATTATCCATTCCATATTGCGTATAATTCTTGTTTCTTCGCATGGTATACCGCTACTTTTAAGAAACATGTTGCTATTTTCTTTATAAGTCATGAAACACCTCTGTCTTGCCATAATATTGAGTATGATAAACCCTGCAATCCGCCCCGGTATTTGCTGAAAAGGTATATGCAAGTCCATTATTACTATCTGCAATAACGGTTGAATTATCAACAACCAATTCTACCCCCGAATCTGCTATATATACCCCATGAGCAATACCAGTACCACATTGATAACAACGTATCTCGCAACCTTTTATATTGCAAGTTATATCACTGCTTGTGGTTTCTTGTACTACCACAGCTTTTATTTCATCGGTACTATTTTCTTCTTTTATAATATAAAGATTTTCTAAAAGACTCCCGGGTTCTATAGTAACCTGCCCTTCTATAATACTTTCACGGCTGCTGACTCCAACTAGATTTACACCGTTAGGGATGGAAAAATCTCCAGCGAGTTCTACATCAGGTAAAAATATAACATCTCCGCTTGCTGAATCAGCGATTGCACTATCAAGACCATCTGGTGTTGGGTCATACATAGATACACTTTGCCCACCTGAGAATAAAGTAATCATAATACTGGCAAGACCGCTGCCACTACCTTCTCCGCCAGTTCCTGCACCGACAGCCAAATTAAGAGGAACTCCATTCCACAGTAATTGACTTGCTTTGATATTTATACTTGAAACGGTGGATTCGATTCCGGCTATACCTCCTCCTGTTGTATTTGGAAGAGGATTAACATCAATTCCTACAGAGGGACTTGTTTTATTTACATTCATCCCTGTTGCTAAGTTTTGATATTGACTTTTATAATCTCTGGTCCAATCATTAAACGCTTGGGAATTTAAATTTATAGATGTTCCTGCGCTTAATGCTTTAGTCATTAAATCGTTAAAGTGAAATGACTCATCGTTCAAACGCAAACGATTACCAAATATTAGTTTAAAGTTATCGGGGCTATCGAAATCTATATCCACTCCTAAAAGGATAGGTAACAAGTATGTCCCCGGTCTTATTTCCAGTGTGATTCTTTTTCCTAAATCCAGTTGAGAGCCAAAAGTTTCCAGTTCCTTGATTTGTAGAAAACTAACGCTATCGATTTCAAAATTATATCGTGGTGCTGATAACCTATCCAAAACTCCCAACCCTTGATTATAAAGAGCGTTTTGCTGGTTTAGCATGGAACCAGAATCCATATTGTCTGTTAATATGATATTATCATTAACATAAGAGGATTGTATGATGAATGGTTGCAAAAGATTCTGTTGCTCTACAGTAAAATTTTCGGTATTAGTGAGCTTTAAACTGGTTGCCGAAGCTGAAATATTGGCATAGTGATTGTCCATTAAGACTTGCGTATCTCCCATGTGTGCCCAAAGCGTGTTGGCTTCCACCCATAAAGCTTCATAAGATGCTTTAAGGGCTACCATTTCAGGGTCGGTGATATCTCGTCCAGCGCTTGCGCTTGATTCATATTCTGTTTGGTCGTGACGTGCAGAGCCAGAGATAATATCCCATTCTACCCAATCCATCCAATAATGGTCGCTGTCTTCCCAATATTTTAATACTTCTGCGCCATATGCGGGAGATGCGGTGGTAACTTTATTTTCCCATATTATTATAGAGTCTATAAGGTTTTGGTCCATCCAAGCTGTGTTTTTAAAGTATTGAAAGTTATAAATAAGATTATTTGCCAATGGGTTGACCCAAGCGATACCTAAATCTCCTCCTCCAACAACATAAAGGCAGGTGGCTAATTCATCAGTTACTTCTTCTATGGACATTGATTTAATCACATTATCGTGTGAAATATATATGTCCGTCAATTCTGTGGTTTCGTTGGCATCACGTATAAATATTAAATCATTAACCGTATCAAAGTTAAAAACACATTCATAGGCTTCTTCCACATCGGTCATTAGAAGATTATATATAGTTGTATCTGATACATCAAAACTTCTAAACTTAGAGCCAGTTGTCTCGGGAATAATATCAAATGACCAACCTGCCATATAAGGAGATATTTCTCCCTGTAATTGTGCCATCGTAATAGGAATGGGGCTGCTTGATAAGAGAGTATCTCCATCCCATATGCCGCTTCCTGATACATACCCGGTCAATTTTCTAGATGATAATTCTATTTCTAGAGATTGGCAACCCACTTCTTTGTATTTAACAATCCCATCATTATTCTCACTAACATCGGTTATCATAAAATAGCCTATATCTTCAACATATATTAAGCGCCTGTTTACAATATAGGTATAATAAGGCATTAGAATTCCATCGATATATTCGTCTGCTCTAAAAGATAATTCTGATATAGCATTATATCTGGCAGAATATTTTCTTTCAGATATTCCTCCTAGGGCATATAATCTTTCCTTGTTAGGGTTACATAATATGAAGGTTGGAATTTCTGATAAATTAAAATAGTCAAAACTAGCAAGCGGAATTCCTGTCATTTTAACCTCCTATTTTAAATCTTTCCGTGTATTTAATCTCAAATAGACTAACTGTTTGTGGGGAATAAAGGGTTACAAGATTATATTTGGGTAATAGTCTGAACCAGTTATTATTAAAATAAGTTAATAACCCGGTTGTATCTGATGTTATCATTTGAAAATCATTATCAA
>JGI20213J14113_1000068_pt1 | contig 20576 bp, 17 predicted proteins | sample WetSurMetagenome_3_FD_14113 | JGI IMG/M metagenome (IMG submission 14113) | reverse complement strand
ACTTTGGAAAAATACCGAACGCTTGCTCAACACCAGCTTGCAATTCGTCAATCTCGCTTTCTTGGCTTTGCTGTTACGGAGATGTTGAACAGGTTCTAAGCTTTTAGCGGGCTTACGTTTACAAGTCAATCACCACTGCCAAATACAGCCAACTTTCTTGGACGTGAAAGTAAGTGATGTCACAGTATTACGTTACTATTTTTAAGTTAAGGAGAAAACGTCTGCGCTAGTTAGTTCCCAAGCTCAAGCTTGGGAATCAGCATAAACCAAATCCTGACAATAGTTTGTACTCCGAATAGACCGCATTGGCTGCCAGCTATTCATAATAAAATGTGTTATATAGCTCAACTCCCTCGGTATATCACCTACTTTTTGTTAAAACCCGCTTGAGTATCAGTTTTTTCTAATATAAACTCATAACACGTTGTTCCATTCTAAAATAAGTCATCAATAAGACGTTTGTCTGAGGAGCTGTTATGTCTACGCACTATTCCCGTCGTCGTTTTCTAACCCACTCTAGTATAGGATTACTGGCTTTTGCGGGTTTACCGCGTGTGTTGCAAGCTATGGAAGGTGGAATGCACGGTATGCCGAAAATAACACCTAATAAAGCTTCACCTAATTTTAAGCCAGATGTTGAAATTGAATTATTTTGTAAACCCAATTCAATCGCCATTTTGCAGGGCAAGAAAACGTGGGTGCAACAATATTCTGCTCGTTTATTACAAGGTCCAAAAGACACTATCACTGAGATAGCAGGATCGTATTTGGGTCCTGTTATTCGCTTACAAAAAGGGCAAAAAGTCCGTATTCATTTACATAACGAATTGGTACAACCCACTGTTACGCACTGGCATGGTTTACACGTTCCCGCCAATATGGATGGACATCCACAATATACGATTCAACCCAATGAAACATTAGTCTATGAATTTGAAGTGCTGAATCGTGCTAGCATGAACATTTACCATCCACACCCACATGAAATGACTGCTCAACAGGTTTATCATGGTTTGGCTGGTGCAATTATTGTCAATGATGACGAAGAAGCTGCCTTAGAACTGCCTTCGGGTGAATATGAAATCCCCATCGTTATTCAAGATCGCCGTTTTGATGAAGACAATCAACTGGTGTATGCAGGTCACATGCGCGACCGTATGATGGGTTTTTATGGCGATCGTATATTGATCAATGGTCATACGGATTTTCAACTGGATGTGGCTAGCCGTGCTTACCGTTTACGCGTGTTAAATGGTTCAACTGCGCGAATTTATAAATTAGCTTGGGATGATGGCACGCCTATCACCGTTATCGGTGTTGATGGCGGTTTATTAGAAAAACCTGAAGTTAAACCTTATGTGATGCTTGCACCAGGTGAACGCTTGGATGTGTGGGCTGATTTTAGTGGTCGTGCCGAAGGATCACAATTAGTGATGCGCAGTACGGCGTTTTCAGGCGTATTACCTAAAATGGGTGCGATGATGCACCGTGGCAGTTTACCTGTCGGCAGTGAATATCCATTATTCACGGTGAAAGTTACGCGCAAAGTCAGCGACAGCCCTAGCTTACCTTCTCAATTAAGCAAAATTAATTGGTACAAAGTTAGTGATACCGCTAATCCTGATAAACCGATACCTATTGCTATTTCCGAAGGTCCTATGGCAATGCTGCTCAATGGTCGTCCTTATAAGTATGATGACTTACAAGATTTTGAACGTATCAAAGTCAATACTATTCAACTCATGGAAATTTTCCATGCACATGGTGGCGGTGGTGGTCACGGTGCAGCAGCCAAAGCACAAGAAGGCGGCGGTGAGCATCAAGGCAATCAAGGCGGCGAAATGCAGCATGGCGGTATGGGTATGATGGGCGGCATGAAACATGGTGGTGGCATGGGCATGATGGGGGGTATGAATCACGGCGGTGGCGGCGGAATGGGTGGTATGGGTGGCATGAACCACGAAGGTGGCGGGGGCATGGGTATGATGGGCGGTGGCGGCATGGGCATGATGATGTCTATGGCACACCCCATTCATTTACACGGTCAATCTTTTCAAATTGTTAGTCGTAGTGTGGGTGCTGGTACAGAAGACGATTATGCCACGGTCAAAGACGGCTTCATTGAAACAGGCTTAAAAGATACGGTACTGGTTATGCCAGGTGAAACTGTCCGTATCATCAAACCATTCCAAGACTTTAAAGGTTTGTTTATGTATCACTGCCATAATCTTGAACATGAAGATATGGGCATGATGCGTGATTTTTCAGTGGAATAGATAGTGTGGGTGTAATATGAAGCGCGTCATACCTGATGACGCGCTTCGTATTTGAGTTATTCGCTTTCAAGCCACCGATAAACAGTGCCAGCTAAAAACGCACCTATAATAGGTGCAACCCAAAATAGCCACAATTGTGATATTGCCCAATCACCTGCAAATAAGGCAACCGCTGTGCTTCGTGCAGGATTAACTGAGGTATTAGTGACAGGAATACTGATAAGGTGAATCAATGTTAATCCAAGCCCAATAGCAATCGGTGCAAAGCCTTGGGGAGCGCGTTTATCAGTTGCACCAAGAATGATGATTAAAAACATAAACGTCATCACAACTTCTGTGGTCAGTGCTGAGACTAAACTATAGCCACCAGGTGAATGTTCGCCATAACCATTTGAGGCAAAGCCGCCTATTTCAAAGCCTGACTTTCCTGTTGCAATAAGATACAACACCGCCGCGCCCACTATACCGCCTGCGACTTGGGCAAGAATATAAAATCCCAGTTCAGACGCAGAAAATCGACCGCCTGACCAAAGACCTATCGACACGGCAGGATTTAAATGGCATCCCGATATATGACCAATAGCGAATGCCATTGTTAATACGGTAAGTCCAAACGCCAGTGCAACCCCAGCAAAGCCAATGCCCAGATTTGGAAATGCAGCAGCCAGCACCGCACTACCACATCCACCTAATACTAGCCAAAATGTACCGATAAATTCAGCCGCTAATTTTTTTGATAATGTCATCACAAACCTCTCTTTGCATAATTAAAATTTGTTACATAATGAAGTTAAATAAACGAGCGATAAAAAACCACTGTTAAACTTCAAGATACTCTTATTCTTAACTTCGGATTCGACATAAAAAGCAGCCTTTTAAAAATCGCTATTTGAAAAACTGCTCGCGGGATTCTACATCAACTTTTCTGTGATAGTTATGAGTTTTGTAAACATGACTTATTAAGGTTGCATCGTTAAGTGCGGAAAATGCAGTTATAGCGAGTTTATAGTACAATTTCGCATTCAAATTCAGTGAGTAAAGAAGATGAGGCTAGTCTTTGCAGCACTGTAAAACAGTTACTTTCAAAATACTTAATGTTGGAGAATCAAGCATGAAAACGATGGACGATAGAGATGGCGTTATTTGGCTGGATGGTCAATGGGTAGAATGGCGAGAAGCGAAAGTTCATGTACTTACCCATACGCTACATTACGGCATGGGTGTTTTTGAAGGTATTCGTGCCTATCAAACCGAACGAGGCACCGCGATTTTTAAACTGCAAGATCACACTGACCGTTTATTTCGTTCAGCGCAGATTATGAATATCAAGATTCCTTTTACTAAAGAGGAATTGAATGTCGCGCATAAAGGTGCGATTTCAGAAAATGGTCTGCACAGTGCGTATATTCGCAGTATGTGTTTTTACGGTTCAGAAGGCATGGGGCTACGCGCTGATAATTTAAAAGTGCATGTCATGGTTGCTGCGTGGCCGTGGGGCGCGTATTTAGGTCAAGAAAGCATTGAACACGGTATTCGTATTCGCACATCTTCTTATCGCCGTAGTCATGTTAATAGCACAATGTGTAAAGCCAAAGCTAACGGTAACTACATTAATTCTATGTTAGCGTTGCAAGAAGCCTTATCGACAGGCTATGACGAAGCCTTGATGTTAGATAATGATGGCTTTGCTGCTGAAGGCAGTGCAGAAAATTTATTTATCGTTCGTAACGGTAAAGTTTACACACCAGAAACCACCTCAGCCTTAGAAGGCATCACTCGCGATACGGTCATGACGATTGCCAGAGAACAAGGTTTTGAAGTCATTGAAAAACGGATTACTCGCGATGAAATTTATGTCGCCGATGAAGCGTTCTTTACAGGTTCAGCCGCAGAAGTAACACCAATTAGAGAATTAGATGGTCGCACCATTGGTTGTGGTAGTCGCGGTGTCATCACCGAAAAATTGCAATCTTTATATTTTGATTACGTTTATGGTCGTCGTGACGATCATGCCGATTGGTTGACTTACGTTAATTAAATCTGTTTCCCATGCGCCGCGTGGGAACGAGAATTACATAGGATGTGCCGACGATAGGAGACGCATCAACAGCGAACGATGCACTTTGTGCCGCACATCCTATCCTGTTCATTTGTTCTTATGCACCGCGCATGGGAACGAGAAAAATCGTGCGTAATAAGCTAAAAACATCTCATGAAAATCGCCATCGTTAAACTTTCCGCCCTAGGTGACATCGTTCATGCGATGGTTGCGTTGCAATTTATCAAAGCACGGTTTCCCGATAGTCAAATTGACTGGCTAGTCGAACAGGGTTTCGCCGAAGTGTTACGGCATAATCCTGATATTACTAACCTGCTCACGGTTAATTTGAAATCGCTAAAAACCAATAAAGCAGCGATTTTTCAGCAAATTAGCCAAGTGCATCGCTATGCGAATAACCACTACGATTTAGTGATAGATGCACAAGGGCTGATTAAATCGGCGGTGACAGCGCGATTGTTAGGTAAAAAAGTCGCGGGCTTCGATGCACAGTCAGTGCGCGAAAAAGCCGCCGCGTGGTTTTATCATGAAGCATTCACCTGTGCTTACGATACCAACACCATCGACCGCAATGCGTTTATTTTGTCTGAGTCATTGGGTTTTCAAATCAGCCACGAACAAATTCTTAATAAACAGCCATTTTTATTTTTCCAAAACGAAGACCGAATTATCTATGATTATTTGAGCAAAGATAAAGCCAACATCGTATTAGTCATCAGCTCAACATGGGAAAGTCGCAATTATCCTGCCGAAAAATTCGTCAATATTGCCAATGCGTTACAGCAAAATTGCTTAGTCATCTGGGGCAATGAAGCAGAAAAACAAAAAGCTGAAAAAATGGCGGAACAATCTCAGTTTATTCAAGTCGTACCTAAGCTCGATTTAAACAGTTTAAAAGCCTTGATTAACCATGCTGATTTATTAATCGGCAATGATACTGGACCTACACATATTGCATGGGGTTTAAATCGCCCGTCCATCACTATCTTTGGTCCTACGCCTATCAGTCGCGTGTATCAAACTGATATTAACAAAGTGATTAAATCCGCTTCGGTGGTCAATCCGTATAAACTGAATAAACAGGATTATTCGATTCAAGACATTGATGAACAAGGTATTATAGCAATGGCTGGCGTGTTACTTTCGCAAGCCTAAAAATTCATAGCACACTTAACTGGAGATATTAAACATGAAAGTAAAAAGATTAAGTTACCTCATCATGCTCAGTTTTTTATGTTCGGGACTTGCAAAAGCTGATGTAACTACCAACGATTTTGTGGATAAAAAAACCAAAAATTTAATCAATTTATGCAGTGCTAACCCTGAAGACCCACATTATCGAGAGGCGATACATTTTTGTCAGGGTTATTTAGTGGGGGCTTATGATTTTCATACCGCTCAATCGGACAACAAACCCGATTCGAGACTGTTTTGCCCACCCACACCTGTCCCGTCTCGAAATGAAGTCATCGGTGAATTTGTGGCATGGGCTAAACAGCATCCTGAATTTATGGATGAAATGCCCGTAGAAACGGAATTTAGATTTTTAACTCAAAAATGGCCTTGCAAAAATTCAACAGGAGACAAGTTATGAAAAAAATTACGATTTTAGTCATCACGTTGTTGGCTATTAATGGTTTAGCAGGCTGTGCGGGTATGTCGGACACGCAACAACGCACCGTAACAGGTGGATTAGGTGGTGCCGCAGGTGGTGCGATCATTGGTGCTATCGCAGGTAATGCAGGGATGGGCGCAGCCATTGGTGCAGCAGTAGGAACAACAGGTGGATTTTTGTATGGTAAACATAAAGAAGCTGAACAAAAAGCTTACCAACAAGGTCGTCGGGATGCTCAATATCATCAATAACTAACGCATCGTTCCAATGCGCTGCATTGGAACGTGATAACTATGTTTATGATAATCGACAGTTTATTAGCCAATAAAGCCAATAAATCATGATGATTATTAAATATATATAAAATTTAGTAAAAAAACCGACATCTTGCGCTTCAATGGGAGATTGAGTTATGGATTTAGGTAATGTACTTTGCTTATTTTCTTGAGTAAAGGCAACCTGATTAAGCACAGATACTTGGGCATAGCTATTCACTTTGGCATTTTCTTGGCTTTCAACGGCAAAGACATTAGGTGATAAAACGAGTGCTAATATGCAAAGTGCGATTTTTATCATAATCATGTCTACTTCCTCGCAGGTAGGTAAATTTATTTAATGAAGTATCGAATCGATATTATATGCTATTTTTATCACTTATAAAATAAACTTATATTTCCTGCAACAATGCGGTAGACAATGATAAATCTTGCTAACTCATGTATTTACTGTTTTTGTTAATCACATTAACCTACGAACTAACAGCAAAATTTTGTATAAAACCCAATTTTATGCTTATTCAAACCTCAATTTAACAGGCAATGCTATGGCAAAAATATTCACCAAAATAAAACACGAGTTTTTTAAATTACTTCCGCCCACGATTTTTTTCTTCATTGCTTTTAGCCTCCTCATGATTACTCAAAGGTTGATACAACGAGAATACGGTGTACCTTTAACAGGATTTGGTATGGCGGCGATTGGTGCGTTGCTGGTTGGTAAAGTGGTACTGCTGACTGATATGTTACCTTTTGTGAATAAATTTCCGCATAAGCCATTGCTTTATAACATAATATGGAAAACGGGTATTTATTTTTCAGCGGCATTTATGTTTCGTTATCTGGAACATATTGTGCCGTTATTGCGAAAATACGAAGATGTTGCACAGGCTCATCAACATCTTATTGAAGAAATAGTGTGGCCGCATTTTTGGTTGCTAATGATATGGCTAGGCGTGCTTTTCTTTGTCTACTGTACGATGCGGGAGCTGGTGCGAGCCATCGGTAGGGAAAAGGTTATTCAAATGTTTATTAGTGGTTCAGAAAAATAGACTACGCAACGTGTATTCCAGCCAAACAGATTACCGCAGGAATACCATCAGTGCCTGATAAAGTGAGTGCAAGCAAAGCGTCCTGTCGTGGCGATGGTCAAGCATATAAAAAATATCCTAATTTGATGCGATTTTCTGTAGGATAATCCTATTCATTTTCAGTCAGCATTGTGGCTTTCTATGATAAATACTCTTCATTTACCCGCACGTTTCTACCTCACGCTTATTTGTTCACTGTTATTAATTGACTGTAGTAAACCGCCTGAAAAAGTCCCTGTCGTTGAGCCAGTTGTTAAAGTGACTGAGGTGATACAACAAGATGTAGCCGTGTTTGAAGAATGGGTAGGAACGCTGGATGGTATGGTTAATGCGACCATTAACGCCCAAGTGACAGGTTATCTAATTAAGCAGAACTACAAAGAAGGCGATTTGGTTAAGAAAGGTCAGTTGCTTTACGAAATTGATCCTCGCACTTTTCAAGCAACATTGGCACAAGCGAAAGCAAATTTGGCGCAACAACAGGCAGTGCTACAAACCAATCAACTTGCCTTAGATAGAATTAAACGTTTATTACCTGAAAAAGCAGTGAGTGTTCGCGACCGTGATAATGCAGCGGGTGCAGTGGCTACCGCTAACGCGCAAGTATTGGCAGCACAGGCAGCCGTTACGACTGCTGAGCTTAATCTGGGCTTCACCAAAATTACCTCGCCAATAACGGGTGTTGCTGGTGTGTCTAAGACGCAACTCGGTGATTTAGTCGGATCAGGTAGTACTAATAATGAGCTGACTTCGGTTTCACAAGTTGACCCTATTCGCGCTTATATGGGTTTAAGCGAGGCGCAATATTTACACTTTTCTGAGAAAAGACAACAGGGCGGTGAGCATAAATCCATCCCCTTAGAGTTGACACTGGCGGATAACAGTATTTATCCGCAGAGCGGCACGTTCTTTTTTGCAGGTCGTGAAGTCGATGTGAATACGGGTACTATCAAAATAGCGGCATTATTTCCTAATGCTAAAAATGTCTTGCGTCCAGGTATGTATGCGAAGATTCGCGCTAACATTCGCACGGATGTTGCTGCCTTAGTCGTTCCGCAACAAGCCGTGATGACGCTACAAACCAATAATCAGGTAGCGGTAGTGAATGCGGATAACAGTGTTGATATACGCACGGTTAAAGTGGGTGAAACCAGCGGTCAGATGGTTGTTATTAAAGAAGGTGTTAAATTAGGTGAGAAAGTGATTGTTGAGGGAGGGCAAAAAGTACGCAACGGCATGAAAGTAAAGCCTGAGCCTTTCTCTGAAAAACCTGCCACTGATAAGACAGGGTAATAGCATGGCTAAGTTTTTTATTAATCGTCCTATCGTGGCGATGGTTATCGCCATTCTAATGGTGATCATGGGACTGGTGTCGATGCTAGGTTTGCCTGTTGCGTTGTTTCCCAATCTTGCTCCGCCTGAAATTCAAGTGAGTGCCAACTATACAGGTGCAGACGCGCTGACCATGGAACAAGCGGTTGCAACGCCGATAGAGCAGCAAATGTCGGGCGTTGATAACATGACTTATATGTATTCCATCAACACTAACAGTGGTGCTACCACGCTGAGGGTGGATTTTGATGTCACCACTGACCCAAATACCGACCAAATTTTGACCCAAATGCGCGAAACGCAAGCATCATCACAATTGCCCTCTGCGGTGAATAGCCAAGGGGTAACGGTCGTAAAATCTACGGTCGCGCCATTGATAATGTTCGCGTTGTATTCGCCTAAGGGTACTTACGATAACGTTTTCTTAGCCAATTATGCTTACATTAATCTTAATGACCAGCTCACACGCATTAAAGGCATTGCCAGTGTTTCGGTGTTTGGTGCAGGTCAATATGCGATGCGTATCTGGGTTAAGCCTGACAAATTGGCTTCAATGGACATTACCATTCCTGAAATCGTCAATGCCATTCAGTCACAAAATACCGTTAATCCAGCAGGACAAGTCGGTGCTGAGCCAGTACCGCAAGGTCAAGCATTTACTTATGCTTTACGCGCTCAAGGACGATTACAAACCGAAGAAGATTTTGGCAATGTTGTTTTGCGTGTTAATCCTTCGGGTTCTGTTGTGCGGATTAAAGATGTGGGACGTATTGAATTAGGAGCGCAAAACTACACCGTTTCCAGCCGCTTAAATGGTAAACCTGCTGCGTTAGTCGCGCTTTATCAATTACCTGGTACTAACGCACTGGATGCCGCCAACGGTGCGAAGAAATTAATGGCTGAACTGAAACAAAAGTTTCCTGCTGACCTTGATTATGAGGTTGCTCTGGATACCACCTTAGCAGTAACGGCGGGGATTGATGACATTGTTCACACGCTGTTTGAAGCCTTGGTGTTAGTCATGGTTGTGGTCTATCTGTTTTTACAGAGCTGGCGTGCCACGCTGATTCCTTTACTAGCAGTACCTGTCTCGCTCATCGGTACGTTTGCTTTGTTTCCTCTGTTTGGCTTTTCTATCAATACCCTGTCTTTGTTTGGACTGGTGCTGGCAGTAGGTTTGGTGGTTGATGATGCTATCGTTGTGGTAGAAGCGGTTGAGCATCACATTGAACACGGCAAGACCCCAAAAGAAGCAACCTTAAAAGCGATGGAAGAAGTAACAGGACCTGTTATTGCTATTGCGTTGATTCTGGCGGCGGTGTTTATACCTACGGCGTTTATTCCAGGTATCACAGGGCGGTTATATCAACCCTTTGCGGTGACTATTGCTATCTCGGTTATTTTGTCAGCGTTTAATGCCTTGACCTTAACTCCCGCGTTGTGCGCTCTCATGTTAAAACCAAGACAACCCAGCACGGGCTTGTTGCAACGTTTTTTTGATGGTTTCAATCGCGTGTTTGGACGTATTACCGATGGTTATGTCGGTATATGTGGCGCGTTAATTAGACGCTGGTTATTGGGTGTCATCCTGCTAATTAGCTTAACCGTATTAGCAGGTGGATTGGGTAAAATCGTTCCTAGCGGATTTCTTCCCGATGAAGATCAGGGCTATATTTATGGGGCGATGCAATTACCCGTTGCCGCCTCTGCGCAACGTACCAGTGAAATGGCAAGGCAAGTGGAGGCGGTATTAAAAAATACCGCAGGGATTGAGTATTACTCCTCCGTCCTTGGTTACAATATGCTCAGTCAAGCCAATACCACTTACAATGCATTTTTCTTTATCACCTTGAAAAATTGGGAAGAGCGCAAACTGCCTGCCGAGCAGTACACCGCCATTAAAAAACACATCAATCAAGAACTGGCAAAAATTCCAGGGGCAACCGCAATGGTATTTCCACCGCCTGCTATTCCAGGTGTGGGGACATCGGGTGGGGTTAGCTTTATTCTCGAAGACCGCGAAGGTAAAGATGTGGCTTATTTGGCTGGAAATGTTGAAAAATTCATGGCAGCGGCGCGTAAACGCCCTGAGCTGACAGGATTATTCACCACCTTCATTCCCTCCGTGCCGCAGTTTTTTGCCGAAGTTGATCCAGACAAAGTGATTAAGCAAGGTGTCAAACTGACCGATGTTTATCAAACCTTACAGTATTACATGGGTAGTGGCTTTGTAAATTACTTCAATCGGTTTGGACGACAGTGGCAAGTATATGTCGCGTCGGAAGGTGATTACCGCACCAGCACTGAACAACTAGGGCAGTTTTATGTGCGTAACAACACTGGAACGACTGTGCCACTGTCGGCATTAGTCAATGTGAAACAAATTTTCGGTCCAGAATTTACCATGCGCTTTAATTTGTATCGTAGCGCGCAAATTATGGCAAATGCCAAAGAAGGTTACAGTGAATCACAAGCCATGGCAGCGATGGAAGAGGTGTTCAACGAAGTCATGCCAAACGGCATGGGTTATGACTACATCGGCATGAGTTATCAAACTAAAATTGCCTCACTCGGCTTATCACCGATGGTTATTTTTGCCTTCTCGCTATTATGCGTATTTTTAATTTTAGCAGCACAATACGAAAGCTGGAATTTACCGTTTAGTGTATTACTCAGCACACCGATTGCCGTGTTTGGCGCGTTTGGCGCGTTAAAAATGGGCGGCTATGAAAACAATGTTTACGCACAAATTGGCTTAGTCATGCTGATAGGCTTAGCGGCTAAAAACGCTATTTTAATCGTCGAATTTGCCAAAATGGGCGTAGAAGAAGGCAAGCCACTAGTAGAAGCTACGCTGGAAGGCGCGAAATTACGCTTACGTCCTATCTTAATGACCAGCTTTGCGTTTATTCTCGGCTGTGTACCGTTAGCGATAGCCACGGGTGCAGGTGGTTTAGCACGACAAGTCATGGGTTTTGTGGTGATAGGTGGCATGATGGCGGCATCGGTAGTAGCTGTTTTTATGATTCCCTTGTGCTTTTATTTGATTGAAAAAATAACCCATCGTCAACCAGCAGTCACGCTGAATAAAGAATAACAGTATGAATAAATTATTAACTGTCTCTTTAGCTGCGTTACTGTCAGGCTGTACCGTGGGACCTGATTATAAAAAACCTGACATTATCACCCCCAGTGAGTGGCGTAATAAGGTCAGCAATACCGCAAATACCACCAACACCGAATGGTGGAAGCAATTAAACGACCCCGTATTAAATCGTTTAATAGAGCAAGCCATTCAAGGCAATTATGATTTAAAAATAGCCATTGCCAATGTTGAACAATACATGGGCTTGTACGGCACTACGCGTTCTAATTTATTTCCGCAACTGTCAGGCTCATTTCAATACAACCGCACTGAATCATCGAACAATTATGCAAATTTAAGCGGCGCAATGAACTGGCAAATAGATATTTGGGGGGCATTAAGACGGGCTAACGAAGCGGCGTTTGCAGAACTTCTTGCTCAAGAATCGACCAAGCAAGCCGTTATGCTCACCTTAGTCAGTCAAGTAGCGCGCACTTACATCACCTTGCGTGAGCTAGACAAACAGCTGGAAATTACCAAAGAAACTGTAGCCGCATTGAAAGAAGGTTTACATATTAATACTCTGCGCTTTAAAGAAGGCTTTAGCTCTGATTTGGAAGTGCAGCAAACCGACTCAGAATATCAACGCCGCAGTGCGCAAATTCCACAATATGAACAACAAATCGCGCTGACTGAAAATGCCTTAAATATATTACTAGGCAAAAATCCAACCACCATTGAGCGTGGTCTGCCGATAGATAAACTTAAATTACCTGCTGTACCCGCAGGTTTGCCATCTGATTTATTAGTGAGGCGACCTGATATTGCCCAAGCCGAACAACAACTGATTGCCGCTAATGCACAAATAGGTGTCGCACGAGCGCAATATTTTCCCAATATTTCCCTGACAGGTAACGTCGGACAAGTCAGCACGCAAATCGCTAGTTTGTTTGCACCAGGGGCAAATTTTTGGACAGTCGGTTCAGCGGTACTCACACCTATTTTTACTGCTGGCAAAATAGCAGGCGAAGTACAAGCCGCTGAAGCCGTGCAGAAAGCCGCCTTAGCCAATTACAAAAAAACCATCATTACAGGCTTTGGCGAATTTGAAAACGCACTCATTAGCTTAATAAAAAATCAAGAACAAGAAGACAAACAAAACAATCGAGTAGCTGCCAATAGACAGTATTATCAATTGTCGAAAGTGCGTTATGAAGAAGGTTATTCAGCTTACATCAATCAACTTGATGCCATTCGACAGCTATTTGATGCCCAAGTTGAACTGACTTCAGTGCGAGCTGCCACTTTTAAATCAGCGATTGATTTATACCTTGCAATGGGCGGCGGTTGGATAGTCGCAGAAGAAAAATCAGCTAATCTACCTAAACCAAAACCAGCGGCATATTTTCCTTAGTGCGAAGGATTGGTAGATAGAGAGATAACGCCACTATCATTATTAATTTGTTTACTACGCGCCGCGCACTCCAAGCAAATACGCGACTGCCACCGCAGGTGCGCAATCCGCTGTTGATAATTCAGACTCAGCCGAAACCTCTGGACAACACGCTGAAAAATCCACATAGTCACGCCCTAATAACTCAGCCAGTTCATGCACTAAAAACCGCCCAATACCCGCGCCAATTAATGGTGCGTCTGCCGTAAAAGCTTTATGCAAGTTAAGGCGATACTGACAAGCACAAAGAATTTTAGCAACCTGCTGAGTGCGAAGATTAGCCGCGAAATTTTGCCAACGTATTAATTCTTCAGGATGAAAATCACAGCCTATCATGCGTGATAAACGTCTAGCACTTGCCAGCACGGTTTTTTCTGCACCATCCGCCGTGTCAGTTTGATCGTGGGCTTCATTCAGTTCACCCGTCACGCGATACACATCTGCCATTGTGGCAAAATATTCTGCCATTAAACCAATCTCGTTACCTTCATCAACGGCTGTGTGTGCCACTGCCATGACGGCAGTTCTCACTACGCCTGTATAAACCAGCTCTTGAGAGATTAATCGCTGATAATCGCTATAAGCATCAGTGACCACTTGACCGTCATGCAGTAATAAAATATCAGTGGTGGTGCTACCTATATCGACAAACAAACCATTGCCTATCTGTTGTGCGGCAAGCGTTGCACTGGCTAACCAATTCGCTGAAGCAATCGCAGTATAGTGTTGATTTTTAACTTGTGATGCGGTTAAAAACCCCGCTTTACCTGCAAAAATAAACAGCTCACTATCGGTTAATAACGCGCTCATAGTGGTAATAATTTGTTCAACGCCATCGTCTCGGTTGGCAAATAAATCCACTAATTCGCCTGTCATAGTGATTGCATGACGATATTGTTCAGGCGGTAAGTCACGCGTTATTGCTGTAACAGCAAAACGTAATTGCTCTAAGCCTTTCCATAACGGGCAGGGCTGTTGATAAACTTTAACAATCTGTCCGTGTGCATTTAATAACGCGGCTTTAACGTGCGCTCCGCCTATATCCCAACCGATGATATGCTGCATAATGTTTTATGTGAGTTGAATGCGAATAGTCTGATTTTTCGTCGGTATAGGTTTTGCGTCACCCTCAAGTAATTGCAATACCAATTCCATGACATTAATCCCCAATGCTGCACCGATGCCCGTGTATGAACTGGTCAAGCGCGGATTAATTTCTACCACTAATAACTGCTCGTCGTGTTTAATTAAATCAATGCCTACATAACCCCACAAATCAGGAAACGCCTGTGCTATTTGATTGACAATGGTCTGGAATGCAGTTTTTTCCACATGGCAATTCACTTCACACCCTGTCAATTTAAGACGCTGATTCTCATGTATGCTAATAAACTGGCGATTGACAGATAACACAGTTCCCATACCTTGTTTAAATAACACTGATAGACTCAAGGCGATCCCTTTGATAAAAGGCTGAATAAGATAATGTTCTGGATGATGCAAACTGACTAACAGCCGTTCAAAATCATCTTCGTTATAACAGACAAAACAGTTTTCACAGCCCGCGCCATCACGCGCTTTAATCACCGTACCCTGCTCATGAAAATGTGGATACTTATCTAAACGGTGACTAGGTACAGTAGTGATATGATGCGCCGATAAAATAGCAAACGTTTCCATCTTATCAGCCGTTTTAGCCACTGCACTGGCTGACGATGACAACAAGCGTTTACCCGCCGCTTCAACCGTAGCACACAGCGTCCATAAAATCTGTTTAGTTTCAGGTGCAATAGGCAACACCGCATCACATTGTCGTAATGCCTGAGTAAAAACCGTCAACACATCGTCTTCTGGTTTCACAGTAATTACATTCACACCCTGTGGCGCAGCATGGACACACCGCTGATCCAACAACACCGACAATTCATGTTCACCATTAGCTATTAAGTCATTCAGCACGGCTGTTAGCATCAACAAGCCTTCACGCGCTAAGCTAGGCGGTAACTCAGTATCTGCAAAACCACCGCCATTAATATATTCAAAAATTAGGATTTTCATAAGCTATGTTGATAAATGATTTATATAATGGAGGCAAGGATATGCTGTTTAATAATTGGCGTAAAAATATTATTTCTTAGGAAAATCATTCAGCAATGGCTTTATTAAAGACATGTTAAAACAATAAAAAATAACCACAACGCTGATAATAATCCACAAGCCACCCCATAATAGCGTTGTGCCGCCTATGTAGTCAGCTAATAAATAAGCATCAGATGGTAAATGGCTACGCGAAATGGTGTCGCTATAAATATCCAGCGGGGCATACATCATGCTGGTTAAGCCAATGACTCTAAGGGCAAAATCGTTATATTGTTCGGCTAAATACTTTGCCATTAATAACATTGCCCCGCCTGTTAATAAGCCAAATAACCAGCTAAACAGACTGCGCGACAGCACGACCGTGATGATAATAATGCTGATGCCTAGCACGGTCATAATGGCTTTATCATAACGACTCTTTACACTGGCAAGGTAAATAACCACGCCCCAAAGTAATGAGCCAATATAACCTGCTGATAAGATAATAAACCGATTACCGCCTTGGGAAATAACATGCCCGCCTTGGTCTTTATTAATAATCAGTTCCTTAACCGAACCACCTGTTAATAAAGTGGCTAAAGCGTGTGATGATTCATGAAAAAATACCACCAATAATTTTAATGGGTAGAGCATGGGATAATCCCAGCCAATCATAATCAAGCCCAATAAAAGCATAAGATAGCTAAGTTGTTTCATGGGTTAATCAAAATAATAGGTGTACTGACGTTGAGACTATAAAAGATTTGCCATCTTAATAATTTTCCACGAAAAGCACGAAAGACACGAACAGTATGTAGCTTATAACATTAAGCTATTATTTTCGTGCTTTTTGTGTTTTTCGTGGACTAAATTGTGTCGTACCTACTTATCATCCAATTTTGCCCAGCGTAAACGGTTAGCATTCGTCACCACCGTGACTGAAGACATCGCCATCGCCGCACCTGCAATCATCGGATTGAGTAAAATACCAAATAATGGATACAACAAACCTGCGGCAACAGGAATGCTAAGCGTGTTGTAAATAAATGCACCGAGTAGGTTTTGTTTAATATTAATTACCGTTGCTTTAGATAAGGCAATCGCTTCAGGAACTTTGAGCAATGAGCCTTGCAAAATCACCACATCGGCACTTTCAATCGCCACATCCGTGCCTGTACCGATAGCAAAACCGACATTGGCTTGTGCCAGTGCAGGGGCATCGTTGATACCATCACCGACCATGCCAACTATCTCGCCTTGTTGTTGCAGGGCTGTGACAACGGTCGCTTTATCTTGCGGTAATACTTGTGCCTTAACTTCGCTGATACCGGCTTGCGCAGCAATAGCATGAGCAGTGATCGGATTGTCACCTGTCACCATAATAATGCGTATGCCTAGTTCATGCAGACGTTGCACAGCGGCGGCGGAATCTTTTTTAATGGGATCCGACACGGCAATAATACCGACTACGCGCTGATTGACGGTCAGTAACATCGGGGTTTGTCCTTGATGGGCAAACTGTTCCAGTTGTGCGGTGTATTCAGTGGTTGAAACGCCGTATTCTGCCATTAACGCCGTGTTACCAAACAAAATGAGTTGGTCGCCAATGTGACCGCTCACACCATGACCTGCACTGGCGGCAAATTGTGTAACTTTGCTGAGTGTGAGTTGTTTTTGTTCAGCGCGGGCTAAAATCGCGGCGGCTAACGGGTGTTCTGAGCCTGATTCAATACTGGCAGCCAGTTGTAACACCTCATCTTCACTTAAATCAGCGAGGGCTGACACACTGGCAACGGTGGGTTTGCCTTCGGTGACCGTGCCAGTTTTATCCAGCACTAAACAGCTAATTTTACCCGCGCTTTGCAGAGCTTCACCTTTACGAATCAGAATACCCGATTGTGCGGCACGACCAACGGCTACCATAACAGAAATTGGTGTGGCTAAACCCAACGCACAGGGGCAAGCAATGACTAACACGGTCATGGAGGTGACGAACGCATAACCCAAGGATGGCTCAGGGCCAAAGACGTACCAAATCAAAAAGGTGAATAGCGAGATGGCGACCACAGCAGGTACAAACACCGCAGAAATTTTATCCGCTAAACGGGCAATTTCAGGTTTACTGCTTTGTGCTTGTCGTACACTATTAATAATTTGTGCGAGGGCAGTATCACGACCAATACGCGTGGCAGTAAATAAAAAACTGCCTGTTTGATTCATCGTACCTGCGACCACCTGCATACCAACGGTTTTTTCAACAGGCAACGATTCACCTGTCAGCATGGATTCATCAACGCTGGAATGCCCTTCAATAAGCACACCATCAACGGCGATTTTTTCACCTGGTCTAACGCGTAAGGTTTCACCTAAACCAACGTGTTCAATAGCAATATCCATTTCTTCACCGTCTCTAATCACGCGAGCGGTGCGTGGTTGCAAGCCTATGAGTTGTCGAATTGCCGACGAAGTACGCCCTCTAGCTAAGGTTTCTAAGCCTGTTCCTAAATTGATAAATGCCAAAATTACCACTGCGGCTTCAAAATAGGCATGAGTGGCAATGCTAGGTAGCAAAGCTTGATAATCAATGACGATGCAGGAATATATCCACGCCGAGCCTGTCCCTAAGGCGATTAAGGTGTCCATATTGGCTTGCTTTAACAGCAAGGATTTATACGCACCTTTATAAAAATGCTCGCCCGAATAAGCGAGTATGCCTAGCGTAATGATGGCGATAATAATCCAGAACCATTTTCCTGATGTCATGTCTGGCATCCAGCCAAATAGATCAATCAACATTAGAAATGCACCAAAGCCACCTGCAACTTTGGCTTTTTGCATTAATTGTTGATAGCGTTGGTGTTCTTGTTGCTCTTGTTCAGCAGGGTCTTCCAATCCTTCCATAATGGCGGCATCAAACCCTGCGTCTTTAACGGCTTGTTTTAACTGTTCAGGATTAGCATTGCCCTTGACTAACGCGGAATGGTCGGCAAAATTAACCGTGACTTCAGTAACGCCCTCAACGGCGGCTAATGAACCTTCCACCGCACTGACGCAACCTGCACAGCGCATTCCTAAAATGGATAAGCGAATACCTTCCACTGTTTGATCTTGAGACATAAAACCCCCTAGACGAATGAGTTACTCGACGGTAAAACCCGCTTGAGTGATGACACTTTTAATGGTGTCCAGATTGACTTTTTCGCTATCAAACTCAACCACGACTTCGTTGTTTTTGAAAGACGCGGTGACTGAGCTGATACCGTCAATGGCTTGTAATTTATCTTTGACAGTGGTTTCACAACCGCCACATTTCATACCTTTTACAGTTAAGATGCTAGATTCAGTCATGTTTTTTCTCCTTAGAATGTTGGGTAAGTGTAGGGTAATCATACTCGATATATCACGCTTTAAGCAGTGCTGAGGCAACAAAAAATCAACAAGTTTTTTTAGTGCAGTAATGAGAATGACATAAGTTGTCATGGTGGTGCAGGTGAGGGGGGATATATTCACTGTAAAGACCTTGCATTGCAAGGTCTTTACAGTGTCGATTACCAACTATTGAATAGCAATTAATTGATAGTCTTTTTGTGCTGATTGCCAAGACAGATAAACGTTCTGCCCATCACTGACTAGAAATGGCTCATCTGCCATTTCTGCCGTTTGCGCAATTATTTCAGGGGTAGACCATGTTTTGCCTTCATTATTGGATTTCATGATGAAAGCACGGTTCACTTTGCCATCAAAATGCTGCCAAGTGATGAACACTTGTTTATTGAACGCTAAAACGTGTGGATGACTGGTACCTTCTTTGCCAAAATTGACTGACTCAGAAAAATTCTTGCCACCATCGGTAGAGTAAGCGTAAAACAAGCCTTGTTTATTGGCTGCGCCGCTAAACCAAACGGCATGATAAATACCCGAATCACTGATACTGAGCGCAGGACCGTGATGAGGGCAAGCATCAATTTGCCATTGTTCTTTGCTCAAGCGTTGAGGGGCATAAGGCGTTTGCCAATCTTTAAATTTAACCAAAGCATGGTCACGAATGCCACCCTCAAAAATATGTCGCCATACTACAACGGGCGTGTTATCTGGGGCAACAGCGGTGTCTATGCGACAACATTCGCACACATGCTCAGCAATGCTTTTGTTAGGCGCGAAATGTTTTCCACCGTCAGTTGAGACCGTGTAGTACAAGGACAAACCTTTAGCCTCTTTACCTGCTTTTTTTGCCGCTTCATAATCACGCGCATCTAACCAGACGACAAAAATTTCACCGTTTTTACCCACAGCTAAACTATCGAAACGATGGCGAATCACTTGTAAATCATCGTTGACAGTGACAGGGGTAGAAAATGATTTACCGCCATCGGTGGAACGGCTAAAGCGCACATAAGAGCTACGTTTTTTATCCAACATAATCACCCATGTTAGATAGATATTGCCTTTTACATCGACTTTTATTTTGGGGCGGCTTTCATTTTCTGCTGCCACCGCTTCAGGTTTAGCATTGACTAACATAGGTGCAGTAAAGTTTTTACCCTTATTCTTCGATGACTGTACATAAATAGCTTGGTTGTTTGTCCAAACTGCCCACAATACGCCTTTATTATCAAAAGTGGCTGTTACGGTATCAGCACATTTACTTAAAGGTGGTGCTTTGGTATCGGCACACACACCTTTCTTTTCATGTTTGTGCGACATTTTTTTGTCAGCAGATTTAGTTTTTGCAGAAGATTCGTTAGCGATTAATGAGGGTGCGTTAGTATCAGTGGCACAAGCTGATAATAAAAAACTGATGAGTGGAATGAAGTAAAAAAGAGGTGATTTCATAGTGAATTCCGTGAAAATGTCGAGTTACATTATACTAACTTGATCTTATCTCTTTTCCAAAGCAATGATACATTGTCTGGTTAATTATATTCAGAATACATGATTAGAGTTTGAACCTGACCTTAGGCAATAAAGCTTGTGACGTAGATAAAACCCATGCACTAACTTTCTTAAAACTGAATGGTTGATGTGTTAACTCTTTTCAGGACACAAAGTTAAGCAGCTTTGTGCTGTGATTCGGTGTGACGGGCGAGATACAGGGATTCGTTGTCGGTTGTAAAAGATTTGGTAGTGGCTAAATTTTTAGTGATGGTAGATAATTTGCATCATGATAGAAGAAAAAATAATTTACCGATGTCATTCCTGTGAGAGTGTCGAGCTGATAAAAAATGGTCATTCTGGCAGAGGGAAACTGCAAGAGTTGTGGACGCAGAGGAGTTGTTAATCCAGAAGCTAGGCATAGCGAAGAGAAGAGAAG
>JGI20213J14113_1000067_pt1 | contig 20647 bp, 14 predicted proteins | sample WetSurMetagenome_3_FD_14113 | JGI IMG/M metagenome (IMG submission 14113) | reverse complement strand
TAAAGTAGTAAGCTGCGGTCATTGGAAGATTTATCTTTCCAGGGCCAACAACTTTCCCTTTGAATATTCCAAAGTCTTCTGCGTCATCTACACCATTATTGTTTTTGTCTTCGCCAGCAACACCATCAACCAAAGGACCCTGGAAAAAGTCGAATCCGGTTGCAGGGGGAGGAAGCGGATTATAAGTTGGATCATTTGCTATACCATTATAAACGTACATTAAGCTTAGAGTTGTATCGCTACCGGCAAAATCGTCAGTTGCATTACCCAAATCAACATCAGACCACATTGAAACGTACATACTATCGAATGTTCTGGGATTACCAAGAACGTCTGATTTATTAATCAGCGTATAACGTCTGAAGAACATACTTCCAAGGGCACCTGTCTGTGCATAAGCCCACATTGTTGCCTGCATTTCAATACCCATAGGAAATGAACCATACAAGCCTTGCGTTACACCAACTTCCTGATCATTTGCTACAAACCAGATTGTCTGGTCTGCGCCGGGAACACCGGGGATATCTCTTAACGAATCAACCGGATTCGGGATTGCATCGTAAATGCCATTTCCGTTTCCATCAAAATAAGGTGCGCCAAGGTCGGCTGGCCACTCAGTCCAGTCAGTTTCATATCGAGCTCTTACATCTGACTCTGATAGACCTTCATCATCTGCTTCAGCGGACACATCAACATTGGGTCCACCCGGATATACTATACGGTTGGACGAACTCTGAAAATTCTGGCACGTGGATCATTAGGATCTGTTACTTGGCCAGTAGAAGTTATCCAGCCACCCTGCAAACCTTCGCGGTAGGTAGAACCTCCAACATGTGGATCTGCCTCATTAATATCATAAATATTTGCACCCCAAAGAAAACCGGATTGAAATACAGCTGTTTTACCACTGCCTTTGGGGTACACCAATCCAGAATTGGCTTCACCGGCGTCAATATCACTTATTCCGGTATTTTTTATTACGGTTGAGATAAGATTAATATTCATATAAGCCCTTACGGGATCTCCCATAGGCTTGTTTAGTGTATTACCTTTCTTGTCTCCTCCTTCAGCAAACGCATTGCTCAAAAAAAGCATTGCACTCAGAAAGAGTACAAGAAAGAATTTTATTGATTTTGAATTCATATTTTTAAACTCCTTTTTTATTCATCAGGTTGAAATTTTAATATTCTAACCGTATACCGAATCTGACTTGTCTTGGGGCTCCGTAGATAACCGGCTGTGTTGTGTAAGCAGCACCGGTTGTAGCGGCGTACCACTGCTGGTGGTAATCAAGATTAAGAGCACTGTACAATGCTACGAAATCAGCACCGTAATTAGCAGCCTGAGTACCTCCAAGGTTAGGATCTCCTAAATATCCATCATCTGTCTCTGTGCCTGTTCGCATGAAGACGTTTTGAACATTCTTTGTATCGAAAAGATTAACTACGAGGAAGTAGACGTTCAGATTAAATAACTCAGCAATATTAAATGTTTTGTCGAGCCTCATATCTACCTGGAAAGTTGAAGGAGTTGTAGAATTGTTAAGCGGCTCTAATGGCTGCCTGTCTCTTGCATCACCCTCAAGGTCTGCTCCACCTTTACCTGTGGTATAGGGATGACCACTGGAGTATTTTCCAAGGAATGTAATACCTAACTCCTGAAATACTGGTCCGCCATCTCCTTTACCAAAACGATAGTCAAAGTTAAAAGCAGCTCTGATCGCCTGGTTAAACTCCAATGGACTAATATACTGAGGCTCAAAAATTGTAACTCCATCAAGTGGTGCACCTACAATACCTCTATTAGAGTTCGGATAGGAACCGGTTCCTTTTCCATCTGTGAATGTTAAACTTCCATCAACTTTAAACCTTTCTATTCTGCGCATATTATATGAAATTTCAACACCCTTAGTTGTAGCCACGTCTCCATTTTGTAGGGTATAATAATTTCCAAATTCTGATTCCACCACATAGATTTGTTTGTAGACTATTTGGTCTTTAATATCTTTATAAAATCCCGTCAAGTCTATAGAGGCAAATTCACCTATCTGCTGAGTAAAACCGACTTCATATTGTGTCGTCTTTGTTGGTTGAACATCAAACCCAACTGGTGCGGGGTTGAAAAAACCAGCAGTTGAAACCTGATTACCAGTGTTATTTAAACCCTGATAAATATCTCTTAAGCGGGATTGCTGAATAAATTTACCCCACTGTGCGTGGAATACCGTCTGATCAGTAACCGGAAATGAAAAGCCAAGACGTGGACTTATATAGTCCCTTGCCTCAGTTTGAACAATTCCACTTGCTATAACATCTGATGTTTGTTTAACCCATGTTAATTGTGGTCTTGTTGGATCAATAGGTATCCAGTTATCAATGTCTATCCTGTCATATCTGAGACCAACATTAATAATAAGGTCTTTGTACTCTATCCTATCTTGGGCATAAACTCCAAGAAATGTCGGCTTTCTGGATTTTTCCCAATCCGGAATCCCTTCATTAGTTTTTTCGCCAAGTGGATTGTAACCAAAATTATTAACGCCTTCTCTACGGATTATAGTTTCGGCTCCAAGAGGAGTCTCTGAATTTGCATCATCTGCAATTTTACTAGGAAGTGCCATAATCCTTTCGTTACCAAAAGAGAAATTAGCTATATCATAATACTGGAATTCCGCTCCCAATTTTATGTTATGCTCTTTAGTAATTTGAGAAGTGTATGCTAAATTTAAATTAAGATTCTGTCTGTTATATTTCTGATACCCAGCTACGGTCTTTCCATAAGGGAAGAAATTAAAGTTAAACAATATAATATCGGTTGGTGCATCATATCGATTCAATTCATTGCCTAAGGAGTCGACAGAATATGGCCAATCAAATAATGGTGTTCCATCTGACCCTAAAATTCCTTCGTTCGCCTTACCATCACCATATTCTAACCATCTATCTTTCAAATAAGGATCAAATCTGCTGAGGTCACTAAATGAGTAGCCACCATTAAATTCCAGGAACGAAGTCCCTGAAAATAGATATGTGAACTTCAGATTGGCTGCACCATCTGAAGTTTCAACCATTTCGGTTCTGCCTTGATTAAGGAGATTACCAATTTGAGTTATATTTCTTGTATTAGACCATGGATTGGGATTTGAAGAGGATGTGTATGTCCCTATCAACCTAATAATCATGGGATTAAGATCAAAAGTGAAAGATCCTGTTCCCGTATAATTTTCTAACCAGCTATTTGGTCTTGCACCCGCAGGATATAGAATATCCAGACTGACCGGGTTTTCAGGGTCGGTATTGTCTGTAATGTCTTCAAGTTGTATTCCGGGTAATGGCTGTGGATTTTGGTCATTTATGAAATTGTAGTTGAATAAGCCAAAGAACTTAACCTGTGGAGTAAATATAGGACCACTAAGCGTAATGATTGATTCGTTATAACCGTACCAATAAGCATCAGCCCAGTTTTTTTCTCCACTATATCGGTCATCCGAGCCATTGAAATTAATATTGTCAGTGATGTATTCTAAAGAAAACTTCCAATCTGGAGTTCCTGATTTAATCTGCTGACGAATAATACCAGAGTTAGCATTTCCGTATTCAGCATTGTAACCGCCTGACTGAACGTTTATTTCTTCAAGAGCTTCCTGAACAAGAGTAACCTGACGACCACCAACCATTGGATCGGTGATGTTAGAACCCTCAAGATAGAAACCAACTTCATCCTGTCTGCCGCCACGGATAAATATCTGATTATCCTGAAGAGTAACACCAGGAGTAGTAGCAAGAATATTATCTACACCTCTTATAGGAAGTGCATCAATATCCTCTGATGTTGTGATTCTGTTTGCGTTGGTATTGTATTTATTCACCAACGGTTTTTCGGCAATTACTTCAACTGTGCCTACCTGAATACCTTCCGCGGCCAACTTAAAATCCAGTCCCGTGGTAAGGTCTGCGTTGATACGGACATTTGAAATTGTTTTTGCCTGGTAGCCTATGTAGGATGCTTTAACTTCGTAAGTACCGGCTACGAGGTTAAGTATGATGTACTGGCCGTTTACATCGGTTGCAGCACCATATGAACTCCCAACTATGATGACGTTAGCTCCGACTAGAGCCTCACCCGTTTCCTGATCTGTAATCTGACCTCTCAGTTTTCCTGATTGGGCCAGAGCCATTGCTGGCAAGAGCAGGAGTAAAAAGAGAATAGTTATTATTCTATTCATATCTCTCTCCTAAATTAGTGGATAATGGTGATTGAATTACTGATTTCATTTAATTAAGTCCTAATGTTATTTATTTAAAGAAATAATATGCACGCTTCCATGAACAACGATTAAGTTGACAAGTAAGCATTAATTTGCTTTTTCCTACCGACGGACAAAAGCGGTAGAAAAACATTACAACCCGTGAATTGATAAAGAGATAGATACTTTAGTTTTAAGGAAAGTGTAAAAAACTGTCATAAACCTCCATAATTTATAAGAATTTTAATTGTCGGCTGTAACCTTACAAAAAAAAATAATAAAGTCAACATATTTTTAAAATATCTACCAGCCCAATAATTATGCAGTATCAACTATTATGTCAAGTTACGACGATGAAAATTACTATAACCTTGTTAATAATTTTAACTCAACTCCCTGAAATGCTGGTTCGTACCTGCATACACCGCCAATACAAATATTGCCTGCTTGGCGAGTTCCCACAAGCAAACTAATGTCTGTATGTCCACCAATTTTGTATCCGGCTTGAGCAAAGCCCCAAAACTTTCTAACTATTCTATCGGGTTCAGGTTCTTTAGTTTGTACTTCCGCTACAATTGCAAAGCTGAAATTCGGAGATCTTAAATATTCAACATTAAGAACATCTGAATAATATTCTTCTGTGGTTGTCCTATCAGTTACTTGCTGATGTTCGAATACTACTTTTATTGTATTAACCTCGCCGAAATAAAATCTGTTTTCCAGAATTGGTGTAATGTTTTTTGTATTAGTTGCAAGCTCTTCATTATACGCAAAAGCTAAAATGGTGGTTAAACTTTCGCTCCAGTCTTGCTGACCAGTTACATAAATTTCCTCCAGCTGTGTACTAATGGGAATATCAATTTGGTTTACTTTCTGATAATAAGAACTTGAAGGCAACGTTTTAGTTTGCGTATATGCACCGGTAAAATAAGTTTCATCACTTAAGTTAAAGCCAGCTGCAACTTGAAAACCTTGTTCATTGGCCTGGTTCAACGGAGATGGATGTCTGTTCGGTAAAACGTAAGTATACTCAAGTCTTACTGATGGTGGTGTGTTATAAAAAATTGTTCCATCCTGTGATGTGAACGCAATGTTATCATAATATTTATATTCACCAAGCAGCGAGAGCGAACCAAGATAAAAATTCAGATTACCATAGACACCTTGACCGACAATAGTTTCTGAGCCATTAAAAATATCCTCGTTAATATCTTCATTGAACTTGGCAGTGTACTCTCCGTAGATATCAACATTCCAGAAGCTTGGAAGAATTCTCAAAGAAGCCAGAGTTGTTCTGGCTGCATCACCGGAAGATGGAAGATTTGAGGCAACCGTCAAACCAGTTTTAAGTGGTTTCCATCCACGATATTCCAGGTCTGCTGCATGAAGAATATCAAGTCTTTCATTATTTGCATTTGCTGCTGTGCCGGTGAGTCCGGTTAAAACAAAGCCCGCATATTTTCCTGCAACTCTTAAACCCAATAAATTATTATCAATTCTTATCGCACGGTCTTCATAACTTTTGAGCACCAGTCCTCTGCCGAACAGAGTATAATAATTTCCGCCTACGATTTCCAGACCTTCATCTCTTTCACCTATGTCGGCCTTAAAATATTTATAATCGATTCCGGCATAATTTTCCTTTCCACGACTTATTGATGGATCTGGATCATTTGGTTGAAATACTTCTAACCGTAATCCCGCAGAAAACATTCCTAATGAATAATCTAGATTTAACCAGTTCTCTAATATCTCAGTTTCACTTTCAACATTATAAGAGTATTCGAGGTGGTTTGCGAATCCTAATCCCTGTGGCCATGTAAGGCCTGTTGACTCACTCTGACCAAAAGCAGATGAACCAATTATAATAAATAGTGTTATTGTTATTAAATAGAATGAAGCGGAAAAATGTTTTTTCATTTGATTTAACCGAAAGAGTTTATTTGAATAATGATGGAGAAGCGACAAACATATTGTTTGCAGAAAATCATTTTTGAAGAAGTAGTTATAACAAAAACCCCCGGCAAATATCCGGGGGCTATAATTATTTATTAATTTCGGATGAAATAATTTCTTTCACTTTAACTTCATCACCTTTCATATAGCCAAGGTGAGAATAAATTATCATCCCCTTTTTGTCCAGAATAACTGAATAAGGAACCGATTGTGCATAATATAATCTTGAAATGTCCGAATTTGTATCGAGCAAAACCGGGAATTCAAATCCTTTGGATTTAACGAATGGTTTAACCTTCGCAACCGTTCTTTCATCATCAGTTGAGATAGCAAACATTTTAAATCCTTTGTCTTTATAATCTTTATAAATCTTTTTGTATTCCGCAAGCTCTTCAATACAAGGTTTGCACCACGTAGCCCAGAAACTGAGTAATATCGGACCATCACCAACTTCATTATTTAATTCAACAACTTCACCGTCAAGATTTTCAACTTTGAAGTTTGGCCCTTTCCGAATACCATCCGATTCACCCTGTGAGTATACAGGCAAGGAAATGATAACTAATAAAAGAATAATTGTTAAACTTTTCATTTATTTCTCCAGGATCATTTTTCTGGTTTGAGTGAAGTTGTTAACAGACAAAGAGTAGAAATATACTCCGCTGGAAAGTCTTGCGGCATCGAAGCCTATCGTATAATTGCCTGCGTTCTGCTGTTCATTCACTAGTGAGGCAACTTCAACTCCCAACACATTATAAACTTTTAACTGGACTAATCCACGCTCTCCAACATTATAACTTATACTTGTTGATGGATTAAACGGATTGGGAAAATTCTGAGAAAGATAATATGTATTAAGTAAATTATCTTCATTCACGCTGACGGCTGGATCTGTAGTTGCCGTAAAATCAAGCACATATCTTATATCAGGATTTCTAAAAGTGCCAACTTCAATCTGAATATAACCTGTACCAATATTAACCTGATCCGGATATACATGGATTGATGTTTTAAGCGTATCGCCCGGTTCTACTGCTGGTGTTTGAAAATCCGGTGTTGTTGCAACACTATCAATAAATGGTGCAAAGCATAGGTCACCAAAACACATAGAAGATGACCAGTCTGTTGGTAAATTTTCGATTGTTCTAACTTCGAATATAGTCTGTGTGAATGGAGATTTATTCACCACTTCAAATTCAATATCAATATCTGTTGTTCCCAATGGTTCATATTTTGTCATTTGGTGAGTAATTATTTCGATATCCTGAGCAAATGATATGGGACCCAAAAGAAATAAAGTAACAAATAACAGTTTTTTAAAGAATAATTTCATACAAATACCTAATAAATTTTTTACATTTAAACATTTTCAAGCGAAGAAAAGGTACGCCACAGCTGTGATGTACCTTTAAAAAATTTAAATATTACTTGAGCAACACCATTTTCTTTACTGATATAAAATCACCGGCAATTAACTTATAAAAGTAAGTTCCTGAAGCTAGGGATACTGCATCGAACTCAACGTTATAGGATCCTGTTGACTGCTTTCCATTTACAAGCTCGACAATTTCTTTCCCCATCACATCGTAAATTTTTAAGCTTACCTGTGATTCTTTTGGAATTGAATAAGCGATTGTTGTAGCCGGGTTAAATGGATTCGGATAGTTCTGTTCAAGAGTATATGCTGATGGAACTGATCCTTCAACAGGATTGTCCAGAACTATACCTTCTGTCAACCATTGCACTGATCTTTTTATTAAAGTATCAGCAATTGTTAAGTCATTAAATTGTTCAAAAGCAAAACCAAAATAAACTACTTTGTGGTTTCCGTTGTCTGCTCTTACTGAGTTAATTTTGGGCCCTGTTCCAAACTGAGCAATTGGAGTTGTAAATGCATCGAATGCAGAAATTTCATCGGGCGATCTTGTGGCATAGACAGAATTTAGTGGTATCACTGTTCCATCTGTAATTGGATCGCCGGTAAAACCAGTTAAAATATAACTGCCACCAAAGTTTGCAAGATAGCTTGAATGTAAGTAGTTGTTAAAGAAACTTTGAGCAAATTGACTCTGTCCTCCTACTTCAAAAATGTCTGATCCAAGGTTGTGTGCTGCAAGAAGAAGATTTCCACCACCATCAAGATAGTCTTGTAGATTTTCTACTTCTTCAGGATAAAATGCAGGATTTGAATTTCCACCAGCCCATGCGATCATTGTAAAGTATGACAAATCAATACCTGCAGGCTGTAATGCAGCTCTCGAAACAACTCCATATCTTCCTTCATAAAAACCATCCAGTGAATTTGAAATTATAGAACCATAACCATCTTCACTGGCATCAACAACCAGCAAGTGAACGCCAGTATTTGTAACAACATTAAAATTTATGTTGACTATCATCCCTGGATCATTCTTTGATGCGCATTCAAGTGTAATAACTCCAGCGCCATTAAAATAATTTGGATTAACAGAAACAGAAATTGAAGTTGAATCGCCAACTGTAACCTGAACTGAATCTAATTCTCCAAAAGGAAATGTTCCGTTTTCAGTTGTAAATTCTCCCATCCATCCTGTGGGTCCATCTATACTTGCTGTTATATTATAAGTATCATCAAGAAGACCTTTGTTATAAAGTGTAGCGGTGAATTCCGCAGTAGAATTATTTGCTACTATCATATCCGGACTTGAAGAAGCCATTGTGGCAACGTAATCAGGTGAAACAAGATCCCATTTCTCACCTTGCTGAATTGTTCCGGTGTACAAAGGAGAAGCCACTTTATAAACAAATGCGACAAGTTCGCAACTATCAGGAATAACAACCGAAGGTACCGTATATTGAATATTCTTGGTTATTGTTTGTCCCTGGTTCCATGGATTTACGCCATTCAGTTCTTCACCATTTGAACCATTAATCATTGCTCTTACAACATGATGATGAACATAGTTGGAACCCCCGGTACAAGAACCATTGCCAGTCTGGCCATATATCAGACCATCTTCCAATAGCAGAAAACTGAGCTTGTATTCGCCAGTAAGACTTTCAAGAGCCGTTACATGTATATCGGCACTTAATTCTCTGGTTATTTTATTAAAAGTTTTATCCATCGTAATACTGACGGTTGCAGGAACATTATATCTCTGATTCATTGTGCTTGACCAAGCACTTCGGGATAGTGGTGCCCCCGTTCTATCAATAACGGCCGTCGGATATCCCGAAAATCCTAATAAACTCAATATTTGGTTGCCTGGGAAATCGTCCCAAGGATCACTGCTACCTACTGGTCCATGATATCCAATCATAATAGCATTTGGCATTGCGGCTAGTATTTGTGCCATTACAGTATGACCGCAAGGGCACCATTGACACCAGGTACCTGTGCATTCTTCTAACACAGGATTTCTCTGTGTTTGAGCGAATATGTTTTGGGAGAAAGTTATCATAGAGATCACTGTGCTCAAAACAATCGCTAGGGTTCGTAGTTTATTTTTCATAACTACCTCTTAATTATTATTGATTGATTTATAATTATATCTTTTTTAATACTATTCGATTTTATTTCAACAAATTCATTTTTTTAACTGAAGAAAAATCTCCCGCAATCATTTTATAAAAATAAACACCTGAAGCTAAATTTTCACCATCAAAAGAAACCTGATAAATACCTGGTTGTTTGGTTTCATTTATCAGAACAGCTACTTCTCTGCCAATTACGTCGTATACTTTTATTGAGACGAGAGTTGTATTTGAAATCTCATATTCTATTACTGTACCAGGATTGAAAGGATTGGGATAATTTTGTTGTAACTCAAATGTTTCAGGCAACAGATCTGAGTTCGGGTCTTCAACACTTACCGGAATATTTAGCCAAGCCATAATCCGCTCAGCGAATAAAGCTCTTCTTTCTGCAAGAGCAATTGTTTCAAAACCAAAAGTTGAGAATACAATTTTGCTTGAAGTGCCATGGAATGCTCTGATAGCAGGATGTTCATCCGGTTTTAACCAGAATGAGAGAATGTTTGCATTATACATACCTGCTGCACTAATCTGATTTGCATAGTGGTTTTGAGAATGATTAATTGTATTTGCGCCTGTTCCGCCGACGAGAGTCATCATTCCCAAACCATCAGTAATTGGATCTCCACTTATACCTTGTGCTATTGAAGATGTATGTTCACGCAAAATATAACTGCTATGCAAATAGTTAGTGAAAAAGTTCAAGGTTTCAGATGAATAATACGGGCTTGAAGGATCTGCTAGCTGGTATGCAATATCTACACCATTCAGATAAAGGTTCCCTCCACTATCAAGAAAAGACTTTATCACATTCATTTCAACGTTTGAAATTCCAGGTTCTGTAATTCCGGTATTCCAGATAATAATATTGAAGGTATTTATACTATCGGCATTTGCCGGAATAAAATCGCTTGGGATAATTCCAAATTCAGAGTTCAAAGTTACTAACTCATTTTGGACGTACTCCTCATAATTTGGTCCCCCATCATCATCCACAACAAGCACATCCAATCCAAATGTTGTAAATCTAAATTTAACACTGCCAGACTCTCCCTGGTTTGAGAGAAAGTGAACTGTGGTTTTTCCATATCCATTTATTGAATTAGGAGTAACACCAACCTGAATTTCGGTGGAATCGCCAGGATTTAGTGTCACAGAATCAGTTTCCCCGATATTAAATGTTCCATTAATCGTAGTGAACGTTTGTAACCAACCAACCGGACCATCATAACCCAAAGTGATATTATATGTATCGGGAAATAATCCGGCATTTTTTACATAAGCTTTATAAACTGCTGTTCCGGATGAGGCACCAAAATAATATTCATCCGGGGTAGTTATTGTTGCACTAAAATTTTTATATATGTTTTGCATTCCGGATTGATATATCGCTCGTGTATTATCGTCTTGAATAAAGGCTACCACCCTTAAGCTATCCATATTTACTGCTTGTAAAAAAGCTGTTGTCGGAACATACTGCAAACTAATTATTACAGAATCTCCAGGAGCCGGGATTGTAAATGTGCTGCCGGTTGCATCTGGCAACATTTTGCGACAAATACTGTAAAATTCTCTCTCACCGTTACTGCCAGGTGGTGTACTATAAGCAACTGTTTTTTCAGTTAGGGCTACTCTTAGTTTGACATTACCAAATGTAGTAACATCAGTAGGATCCCTGATTATTTTTACATTTACTTCTATAAGATTATTTGATAACACTCCCTGTGAAATTACAATATTAAAAGGTGCAAATTGATTATTACCGTTTGTTACTGCAGAAGTAAATGCGCCTTGTGTCTCGTTAATGTGGGTACCATTTACATCAATCCAGGGGACATAATTGCACCCATAATAATTTGTTCGAGTTGTGTTATCAGGTTGATTGAGCAAGTACATTGGGTCACTAGCACCCGGCCACCACACATTATAAACGAGGTGAGATATTAAACCTGAATTAACATAATTTTGAGTGGTTGAAGTGTACCAAGCAGTGTTTAAATCGGCACAAGGACCACAGGATGCATTGGTGAACCGTTCAACGAGCGATAATTTTTCATAAGCGTTCAATTGAGAAACAAAAACACATATGAAAATAAAAAATAAGTTTTTTTTCATGACTACCTCACTGACAAGAATGATTTTTTTTATTTATACTTTTCTATTTCAACAAATTCATCTTCCTGACTGAAGAAAAATTCCCGGCAGTCATTTTATAAAAATAAACTCCGGAAGCAAGATTATCAGTGCCAAAGGAAACCTGGTAAATACCTGGCTGCTTAACTTCATTTACGAGAACCGCCAGTTCTCTGCCAACTAAATCGTATACTTTTATCTTAACAAGAGAAGCTTCCGACACCTGATAATTAATTGATGTAACTGGATTAAAAGGGTTTGGATAATTTTGACCCAAGTTAAATTCTTTCGGAATACCACTCTCAATTTCTTTGACACCGTTAGGTATTGTAATAATAAAGACAGCATCACTAATATCATAAACGAGATCATCATCAACATTTGTAATTCTTATCAGACATTGAGTAGAAGAAACAGTTGACTCAACAAGCCATGAATATGTGCCTGTGTTTGGTGTGGATTCAATGATAGTTGACCAAGTTGTGCCGTTATCTTTACTTAATTCTATTTTTACATCATAAACATTTATATCTGTCCAGGTTATTTCCCCAGTTTCACCGACTATCCAGACTTCTCCTCCGTTGGGAGATTGGACAGTTAGGCTTGAATAGTTCAACCAATAATTTATCAAATAATTATAATCTTGGTACATCGCAGTGTTATTGAACCGATACGGCCGACCAGCAATATAGATGAAGCCACCATGATTTTCTTTTTGAATTCTGAAACCAGCAACAAAATTTGTCGATACATTATCATCAAAAATCGGAACTGCTTCAGAGCTAGCATCAAGGACTACAAACTGATTACGATCATTTGTTCCGACTGCAGCTATGCTAACCAAGCTGTCATCAAGCGCTATAAGCTGAGGAATAGCTGATAATCCCGAAAAAGAAGTTATTCCACAATAATTTCTAAAATCTGTATTGAAGAAATCTGCTCCTTCCCTGGTTGCAAGTAAAAGGTTTCCTCCGTTCGATACGTAGTTCAACATCATTGCTGGATTAAAAAACACTTCATCGCCGCCGTAGCTGTTTCCAATCCAGATAACTTTTTTATACATATTTAATATTGAAGCAGGAATATTTCTATTGAATAAGTTAACCCTTTGAATATTTGGGTTAGCTCCGTAATCAAAACATTGATTACCAAATAAATCCCATACATCCACCTGGTGATTGCCAAAACCGGCTGAGCTAGTGTAAAAGTTTAACATCTCACTACTGTACGTAACATATGCAATACCATTTACAACGAGAATATCTGAATTACGTCCAAGTACGGTTATATATTTTTCTGCTGAATATGTGTTTTGATTTGTACCATCACTAACTGTTAGTGACACTGTATAAGCTTCTTCATTACTATATGTCCAGGAAGGATTTGGATCATTAGAATCTATGGTTCCGTCATTATCAAAATCCCAAGCCCACGATAAAATATTATTCCCCGTAGCTGCTATAGAGTGATCTGAAAAGTTAACTGTGAAAGGTGAAGCACCAATAGTTTCATCTGCAGTAAATGAAGCAGAAGTTCGATCCACTGAAATAATATCTGTCATCGTTGATTGAAATGTTTCCTGTGTACAATGTTCCTGAATAAAAGCAACCACTCTTAGCTCATTCAAATTAACTTGCTGCAAAAAATCGGCAGTCGGTACATACTGGAAACTCATTTCGATCGAATCACCAGGCGCTGGGATTGTAAATGAGCTTCCATATCCATCAGGGATCATTTTTCGACTGATACTGTGGAAGTTAGTCTCTCCATTATTACAACAGGATGGATTAACTACATATACCTGTTTTTCGGTAAGTGCAATTCTCAACCTAGTATCATTAAATGTTGTCGCATCAGATGGATCCCGGATTATTTTCACATTAATAACTATAACATTATTTGGAAGCTTTTCTGGTGTTAAAATAATTCTAAATGGAGAGTATTGTGCATTCCCTGTATTTACGGCGTTCGTAAAAGCAGTAGCTCCACCAGATGTGGCGAAGTTTGTGCCATTAATTTCAACCCAGGGGACAGAATTACATCCGTAATAATTAGTCCGAAAATCGTTATCGGTTTTATTAAGAAGATGCATCGGATCGCATTCGCCAGGAGATGGCCAATAAACATTGTAAACAATATGAGTCATTGACCCCGAGTTAATAAGACTTTCAGTGGTTGCGTTGTACCAAGAGTTGTTCAGTGTAGCACAAGGACCACAAGAGCAATTTGTGAATCTTTCAACTAATGAGAGTTTTTCGTAAGCATTGGTTGAAAAAGCAAAGCTTGTTAGTATCAGAACCAGTAATAATTTTTTCATATTACTTACTCTCCAATAATATTATAGATATTATAAATTTGATGAGGTGTGCATTTCACACACCTCATTTAAATATTAAAATTGAATTATTTCAATACGTTAAACTTCTTTACAGAAGTAAAGTTGTCGGTTACCATCCTGTATAAATATACACCCGATGCAAGATTGCGTGCATCAAATTTTATTTCATAAGTGCCAACTTCTTTTACTTCGTTAACAAGTAAAGCAACTTCCTGCCCGGTTAGATCATATACTTTAATGTTTACAAGACTTGTTTTCGGTACTGCATATTTTATTGTTGTTGATGGATTAAATGGATTCGGATAATTCTGATGCAATACAAAATCTTTCGGTATATTAAATTCAGCTTCAACAATGCTGCTGTAATTAACTCTACCATCAAGATCAACTTGCTTCAATCGATAAAAGAAAATTTCTCCGCCTTTATAATCAACATCATCAGTATATGAATATGTTTTGGTTTCAGTTGTTGTCCCAGATCCCGGAATGAAGGCAACGGTATAAAACTCAATACCGTTCAATGACCTCTCAACTTCAAAACCATGATTGTTCAGTTCAGAAGCAGTTGTCCATTTAAGAAGAACACCCTCTGGTGAAGCTTCAGCTGTGAATGATGTTAATTCAACCGGAACTGGTTGTAAATCAGCTATCCAAACTTTATCTCCCTGCAATATCTCTTTAGTATTAAGATTCTGGATGAATGCTGAGAGTTGGCAGTTCTCAGTAACCCATGAAGCATTTAAAGAGAATGATAGCGGAATATCAATCTGTGTATTATTAATTAAGTCAACTGGTGTTCCTAATTCATTTGGCACCATAAGTCTTTCAGCATAGTCAACTTCTGTTTGTCCTTGCCAGTTGAATGGAATATCTGATTCAGTTACTGTAAAATGAACCACAAGATTATTCCAAGTTGGAGGGATTGCAGCTAATCTGTTTAATCTTACTATTACGTTATAATCCAGCCCTGAATTACTGCCAAACATATCAACTGAGAAAGCAGACATAATTTCTTTTCTTCCTTCGTAGATAGGAAGATAATATTGATACATACTTTGTGTATGATCACCACCCACAAATGACTGAACTCCATCAAATACTGCTGTTGGAAAACCATTAATGCCATAATAGGTATTTCTAGCGTCGGAATATGTATTTGTGAAAGAATCACCGTTATGATATTCAACCACAGTAACAGCACAACCATTTGCTACTAGATCATCAGCTCCCAATTGTGACCCTGGACAATATTGACACCAGGTTCCGGTTCCTATTTCAAGAACTACCATTTCACGATCTGTTGTATAAGTATTAAAATATTCTGTCCTTGAATCGTTTGCTGGATCCATATCACCGGTAAGATTGGTCTTTACCGTTATTTCATACAAATCATTTGCGGCATTTAATACATAAGACGGAAATGATACCGTTTGTTCAGCTCCTGCAGCCAGAGTAACTGCCGAACAATTCTGAGTATATACATTACTTCCGCCAAGTTTAATTACACATGTTGCATCAAATGTTTCTGTATTTTGACCAAAGTTTTTTAGTGTTGCTTGAGGCGTGAAATTTGTTCCCGGGGGGTAAGTTGGATCAAGTAAAATATCTTTTACTATAGCATCATGAGCCAGTGGAACAATAAGTTTCAAATCATCCAGATACCAGTAATTTAGATTATACGAATAACCGGAGAAATACCAGCAAATTTGAAAATCTGCTGCTCCGACATCACTATTATTTATACTAACAATTTCGGTAGTTGCCGGCACTGACCCTGTTGGATTAACTATCGACCATACGATATTCCATGCACCACCCCCAGATCTTGTTGCAATTCCTATTGAATATGGCCCGCCATAATGGTCAAGGTTATATTTAAATTCTGTAGTTAGTATTGTATTGCCGGATGTATTAAAAGTAGGGCTAATCAATCTTGAATCTCCAGTAAATGTTGGAGAATAGTTTAACCTTGCCTCAGGTGCAGTTCCTCCAGCATTATTTGTACTGACTGCGGACCAATTTGCAGCATGGGCATCAATGGTCCATCCAGTAGGGGGAAATGTTCCGCTAAAATTCACATTAAATAGAGTGTTTTGTGCCATCAATAGTGATGGAAACAAAAAAAGAGAGAGTATTAGTTTTTTCATAAGAGCTCCAATGAATAAATGATTTATAGTTAGTAAATAATTAACCCAATTTTAATCGGGATATACTGAGCTTTAAAATTTTAATGTTAAATGGTTATCAACCTTACCTGTTTTTAAATAATTTAGTTTGAGACTTAGTTTGAAACAAATGAAAACGATTCAATTTTATCAACGGAGTCTTTTCCTACTTCATTAACATCTACTCCCTGATCCCACAAATGATAAAATAAAATGCTGCAAGCTTCTGCAAGCTGCTTGTGTTCAATGTAAATCATAGTTAACTCATTTTGTACCGGGATAGGCTGTTCAAGTGCAAACATTACTTTTTCCTGATCAAAGACAAGCATTTTTATGGGAAGATTTTTTACGACTCTGGCTTGCTGTCCAAGTTTTAAAGACTTTTTAACAGAACTTAATAGCCAATCAACTTCTTTAAGTTCCTTCAATTCATAAATATCCTTACAGGATCCACCTCTTTTTAAAAGTTTAAACTCCTCATCTTCCTGCTCTTCCAAGCGCTCCGAAGTATCACAAGCATAAGGTCCTTTGTTTAAAGTCAGCATCTCTCTTTTAGTGCTTTTTACACAGGCAGTATATCTTTTATGAATTTGCCCTTTCTCTTTCATCACATCAATAAATTCCAGCGGATTTACAATTGATTTACTGCTTTGAAAAATGGGAGTGAAAACTTCTGAAACCTGATTAATGAGTTCTTCTTTTCTTTCAAGATCTTTTTTGTATGAATCAACAACCCGTTCGAGTGCAAGTTTTGGTTCAACCGCCTCGTACAGTTTATTCCTGCCAAGTTTCTTCTCAATACAGATGTTTCTGCTGACCAGTTTGTTAAGCACTTCATAAATTTTTGTTCGTGGAATATTGACTGCCTCCTGAAGTTCTAAAATGGTGAACATCTTACCACTCAGTAGTGTCATATAAACTTTAGCTTCTCGCTCGGTAAGCCCGATCTCGATAAAAGACCGAAGATATTTTGAAGTATCCATAGGCGTGATATTTATTCAATTACCTAATAAAGGGGTTAACAATTAATAATTTTACCCCGCTGGGGGTATAAACTACTAAATGAGTATAAAAGTATCAACAAAAATAATTGGCAAGTGCAAATAAATGCTGAAATTGAAAGAAATTTAATTTAATTAAACTTTTCTAATCGAAGGTCGATCCTGTTTGATAAATTTCTTTTGTGGTTTTATTCTGGATGTAAACAACAAAATTTAGCTTCTCAAGATTCCAGGATGAAAGTAAAGCATCTTCAAATGTGAATATTAACTCTCCCTGATCAATCAATTGACGAACCGAGGTTCCATCTTTGGAAGGTAACATTAATCGAGTGACATCATAAAATTTTGTTTCACCATTTGAACCTGGCGCTTGTTCAAACTCAATGTCTGTTTCTGTAAGTACGGTGTGTATTACTAAATCACTCAAATTTAATCCTGATGTATCTATAAATTTAACATTTACGTTGACCACATAATCACCCTCAAAGCTCCCATGGGCACCTATCCCAAACCTAGGCGTAACTGCAAGTTTTGCATCAACAGCTGTTTTTAGTGTGGTTGTATCCGTTAATGAATAAAGCCTAGTTATACCATCAATTATCGTGGTTGGTGCAGCAATAATATTGTAATGGCTCATTCTCTGATCACAAATCTCTTTTGCAGCTAAATAGAAAAGATCGTTTTGTGCTGGGAAATTCGTTGCGAATTTTACGATCGCTAATTTTGCTGGTCCATAAGAGTTCGAAACTGCCTCGATAACTTTATTTGAAGCAACACAGGGTATGCAGCTCACATTTGCAAAATCCTCAATCAGTACAACCTTACTTGCTGCTGAAACAATTGTTGTATTATCAACTTTTAGTGTTAGCACAACATTTCCTGTTGGAGTGACATCAGGTGATGTTGGCGGGTTTGTATTACAACTTACAATTAGTAGGATAGAAAGTACGAGGAATAAAAGCTTCTGTATCATCTTTAACAAACATTTAAATTATTTTATTGCTAACTGTAAATTATCCAATATTGCTGAATTTATAAAGTAATAATTTTAACCCCTTTTTAACGAAAACACTTCTCTTACTTTAAAACAAAAATGCCGTTATTCATTTTCAGAACAACGGCAAAAATTGAATTACAGAAATATTAGTCTTGAGAACCTGTTGAAGTTTCTGCGTGAGCTACCCAAAAACCACTAACGCTTAATATCTTTGTATCACCCCACGTTTTTACTTCAACTGTAAAACCATCTCTTGATACTGAAATTGGTTTAACTGCATATTTGACGGCAGTATTTTTATCTACATCAATCATCGTAATACCGCAAACAACATCTGGTTTGTTCTCAAACGGTTTTAAGAAATTTACTTCAACCGTGAATTTTCTTTCGCCAGTGTTATCATGAAGCGTATAGTATTTCGTCTCTGAATTACCACTCCAGGTACCGCTTAAAACCTGTGACTGGCTGAAAGCAACTGCAGAAACCATTAAAAATAATCCAAGTGTTAAAATGAACTTTTTCATTAGGACCTCCATTTATTGTTAATTAAGGATAATTAAGTAGTTCTGTAAAAAACCTGAGGAAATATAATTATTCTATTGATGAAAAAACATTGAATCTGTAATCCATTTAACAATTATTTAATTTTTTTAAGTTCTGATTTCTTTAATCCGGACGCAACTAAATAATAAGATTCATCAATCCATTCAAATATTTTCCTGATAGAAATACCTCCATCTATTATTATAGTGTTCCAATGCTTTTTATTCATATGATATCCTGGCTGAACACATTCATATTCTTCCCGAAGTTCCAAAGCTTTTTCAGGATCGCATTTCAAATTAATTTGAAGTGGTATGCTTTCTAAGGAAGCAAGAAGAAATATTTTTCCGGCTACTTTAAAGACTAATGTTTCTTCGTCAAAAGGGAACTCTTCAGTGACGCTTTCCTTTTTCAGACAATGTTCGCGGATTTGTTCAATGTTCATAAATTTTTTCTAAAATCTTTATTAAAATAAAAATAATCGTGTTTTATAAAACTGACTTTATACATCGCATATTCATAAATACAACAAGTCGGGTTTAGTCATAAATTTGGCTATTTTTAAGCATGCTGGTTTTCATTAACAATCGATTTGTTCCTATAGAAGAAGCCCACATCTCACCATTCGATCGCGGTTTTCTGTTTGCCGATGGAGTTTATGAATCCATCCGTACTTACAATAAAAAACTTTTCAGATACATAGATCATCTCGACAGGCTGAAAAGAAGTCTGAAAGAAATCAGAATTGATTTTAACGAACTTGACTCGATTGAAAATATTATCTACGATCTTATGATAAAAAATGAAATTGAAGTCGAGGCATTAATCTATATTCAGATAACTCGCGGCTCAGTAGTTCCACGCAGACACAGTTTTCCAAATGAAAAAACCTCTCCCACAATATTTATCTCCGTTCAGGAATTAAAAGAAAGCACAGAAGATCAAACAAAGGGTGTAAAAGTAATTCTTCAGGAAGATTTACGCTGGCTGAGATGCGATATCAAATCCACTTCGCTTTTGCCGGTGGTTCTGGCTAGCCAAAAAGCAACTGAGGAAAATGCAGCAGAAGCAATACTTGTTAGAGACGGAATGATCACTGAAGGAACGCACACCAATTTCTTCGCAGTTAAAAATGAAACTCTCTTTACTGCTCCAAAATCAAAATTAATTCTCGAAGGGATTACACGAAAAGTTGTTCTGGAACTTTGCGAAAAATTCAAAATTGATTTTCGTGAAGAATTTATCAATAAAGACAATCTAAAAAGTTTTGATGAATTTTTTATAACGAGTACAACTAAAGAAATAACGCCGATTACATCCATAGACTACTGGAAAATTAATGAAGGAAATCCCGGTAAAATTACAATGTCACTGCAGTCTGTATTCAAGAAACTAGTAGAGGATTATTGATGTCTGGCTCAGGTAAACAATCTGTTAAAGTCTTTATTCTTACTGGCGAATGGCAGGATATTAGGGGAAAGAACCTGTTGAAATTTGTCGGGACATCTGATGACTTGGGTACCGTTGAATTGATTTTTTCCAACAATCCCGTTTTCTTCGTCGAACGCAAATCTTCTATTTCCAATCTGTCAGTTCCTTGCAACAGAAAAGAAGTCGATCTCAAAAATTTTGATCATAAAGAAGTTGATGCATTATACTTCAACACTCAGAGAGATTTAAAAACAGCAGATGAAGAGCTTGCGAGAATGGGTATTACAACATTTGAGTCAGATGTTGATCCGGCAAGAAGATTTC
>JGI20213J14113_1000066_pt1 | contig 20743 bp, 20 predicted proteins | sample WetSurMetagenome_3_FD_14113 | JGI IMG/M metagenome (IMG submission 14113) | reverse complement strand
CTGGTTATCCTTTCGTTATCTGTATAATTTGTCATATAATAAGATAAATAGGCTCCTCCGCTTATTACAAAATGAACTGTTGGATAAAGATATTCCTCTTCACTGGATGAATTGTAGATTTCGATTGCTTTATATTCGTTAGAGAGACTTCCGGTGATAGTTTTTTGGGGTCCATAAGCAAATGGGCTATCACAAACTACTGTGCATGTAAAAGCATAGTTTATATTTCCGATATATCGGGGTTCGGGGTCTTTAAACATGCAATTGAAATACGCACCATTCATGTCATCCTGTAGAATGTAGAGTTTGTTGTATCCCGCACGTCCAAATAACCATGCGGAAATTAAGTCCCTATCCATTGCGCTAATGGGTCTAGCAGTACCAAAGGTTAGGGGGAACTCTAGTTTAGTTGGTTGTGTTCTTCCGAGAAAAAAAGGTTTGGATTTTCTTAATACCTTTTGTTCCAATATTTCGATATTGCTGCTTCCAACTCCGCTAAAAATTCCAGAGTTATCAAGGTCAATTATTCGCAAATCCCATTGAGTAGAAGAAATTCCAGAATATTCGAAATCGAATGCCGTAAATTGAGCCATTTATACCTCCTTTTTTATTACAAAATCATTATATATATCTATCCAATATTTCCCATGTACAATTCCAGAAATTTGTGATTGACAGATTCCAAATGAATAATTATCAAAAATTTCTTTTATAGAAAAGTTTTGATTATAATATAAATCTAAAATTTCTATTACATTTTCTTTTTTTAATTTTGCTTTATTGCTTTTTTCTCCAGATTGTGTAATTGATATTTTTAATTTTGTTTCATCTGAATGTTTTTTTCCATAAAAAGGATTATTTTTTCCGCTAAACTTTCCTTTTAATTTTTTTGATATTATATCTCTTGTTTTATCTGAGTGTTTTTTTCCATAAAAAGGATTATTTTTCCCCGATAATTTTTTTATTGTTTCTTCAGAAAGCTTTTTCCCTTTATGTGATTCAGACATTTTCTTTTTTGTTTCTTCTGAATGTTTTCTCCCTTTGTTTATTTCGGATATCTTCCGCTTTGTTTCTTCGGAATGATGTTTTTTATAGAAATGGTTTTTCTCTTTATAGTTTCCATACATAGGATTTTTTGGACCAATATTAGCTTCTCTTATTTTTTCAATTTCTTCGTTGGTGTGTCTTAATCCTAAATTACTATCTATACATTCTCTAATATTATATGAAAGATTTAATTTTTTATAACAATTATCAAAGAATGTTTCATATCTTGTTAATTCAAATTTTTCACAATAAAGTAAAATATGAAATGAGAAATTATTTTTTCCATATTTATTATATGCGTCTTGTAAATGTTTATTATTATGCTTGTTATTTTTTAAAAAATTTAAATGATGTGATTTTCTATTCATTAAATCTATACTTTGCCCTATATATCTTTTCCCGTTTGCTAAATTTTCTATACAATAAATTCCCGATTTCATTTTATTCTCCTGTACTCCGAAAAATAAAAATGGGAAGCAGGAGTCTTGCTTGTCAGATGATTCATGAGGTCATCCTATCCCATTTTTTATTAAATTGCAAACGAATCTGCTGTTCTTCGAATACCTCTTTTTTCAAGGCTTTTGTTTATTTCTTTAATTACAGCTTTTTTGAGGTCTGGCAATACTGTTTTATCCAACGAACCTTCGACATATATCGGCATTTCAATATTGATATCCTTATAAGCGTTTTCATAAGGTTTAGGAACTATTGGTTTAATTAAATCACTCGAAGGACGGGTGGAGGGACCATTTATTATCGTTGGTTGTATAGTTATATTGGGTGGTTTGATACCGCTAGTAAGATTAGTTGGTTCAACCCCTAGTCTAGACCTTGTATCTGCTTTAGCCCTCAACATTCGCTTTTCATCTTCCAACATTTTCGACGCTTCGGATGCTATGCTCGGAAGGGTTTTTCTTAAAAAGCTTTTCATTTGGTCTTCGGTAGCGACATATTCACCTTTTAATAATTTGGCAAAGATTTCACTGTCTTTGAGAGTTCCTTCGAAAATATCGGGTCCATGCTTAGAGGCAAAACCACCTTCGTGTATTGGCTTTCCTTCACCCCAATCGCCTCCGCCGCCAGGAATTGACCCGGGAGGAGGATTTTTCCAATCTGTAGGAGGACCTCCGGGACCAGTATAAACCGAAACATTTCCGGCTTTAATCGCTGCATCTGCCGCCGCTTTTGCATTGTTGCTTTCGGTTATTAAACGAAGCATCTGGTTTATTGTTTCTTGAATAGCAACATCCAAACTTCCGAATTTTGCAATATTATTGTCAATCATCCTTTGTATTGCTTCATCAGTGAACGACCCCTCTATTCCTAGCGCTGCCATCATTTCTTTTACTCTTTCGAGAGCCGATAAAAGACTTGGTCCACCTCCGCCTCCGCCTCCGCCTTGAAGCGCATTGATGGTTTCTTGAATGGCTTCCTTTTCCTCTTGCCATACTTCTATTCTATCCCGCATTACCTGTATTTGGTCTTGAATTGGTTGGATTAATGCATCGATTGCAAGCTTCTCATCTTCATAACCTTGTATTACTAAATCAATCCCTTCTTTTTGTTCTTCAAGAGGATATATGAGGTCTTCGAGTGCTAGTTTCTGTGCTTCAAGGGGTTTTATTAACGCATCAATTGCTTCTTTTTCGTCTTCATATTGTTTTATCTGGTCATTAATAAGTTTTATTTGGTCATCGATGAGTGCTTTTTGGGTGTTAATAAAATCTTCAAATGCTTTTTGTGCATCCTCTAACGCACGTATTTGAAGGTCATATTTTCTATCTTCGGTGAACTTTGTTAAGTCTTCCTCATCTTCTCCAAGTTGTTCTTGTAGTTCGAGTTGCCTCTTTTGACCTTCTTCGCTGTCATCCAACATTGCTAGAGCAAGTTCTGCTTTAGTGGCTGCTAATTTTTTATGTTTCTTTTCAAGTTCCTCTACATAGTCTGCCTCGTCTTTCATTCTTTCTAAAGACTCTTTTTGCAAATCAATATATTCGCTAAATTTGTCAAGACGTTCGTCCAATAAGTCTTTTTGTTCTTCGAGAGGTTCTTTTAATTTTTCTTGTGCATCTATTAGTTCGTCAATAGCGTCTTTTTGTCTTTCATATAATTCTACTTGACGGTCAAGGTCATCTATTTGCTCTTGATAAATGGCAATTTGCCTATCGATTAATTCTTTTTTCCATTCTTCTTTGGCTATCAGTCTGTCGATGGCTTCTTTTTGACGATTATATAGTTCTATTTGGTCTTCTAATTTTTCTATTTTATCTTCTTCAAGTTCTATTAATCTGTCAAGTTCCTTTATGCGAGGGTCTTCTTGTTTACCACCACCGCCACCACCACCACCACCGCCACCAACAGGTTTATAAGGTAAAGGTTCATAGGGGGTTGCTTTTGTAACAAAATTGAAAAGAGCCGCCACCTGTTGTTGGATTTTTGCCATATTTTCTAGAGTTTTATTACCAGCTTGTACGGCTGCATCTCCATAAGCCAATAAACTGTTATATAAAGCTGCATATATCATTTGCTCGGACTGTAAAGCAGTACCATTAATATCATAGAAAGTAAATTTCTGGTCTTGTGCCATTGCCCATAGATAACTTGCTAACGATTGTGTCATTTGAGCATATTGTTCTTCGGTTACACTAACCATATTACCGTTAATGTTTATCATACGGTCTGTTGTTTCTTGTGATTTAGTTGTTAAATCATTAAGAAGAGTAATAAATGCAGCTTTTAACACAGGAGTTAATTCTGCAAATGCTTTACTCTTTAAAAATGATTCATATACAGAAGCTGTATATTTATCCCATGCATCTGTATCTAATTCTCCAGTTTTAATATTTATAAAATCTGTTATAGATTTATTGGGTAAATTTGGTATGGTCTCGGCTAATTTATTGACTACTACAAGGACACCTTCCATTGCTTTTTTCTTATCTTCAAATGTCGCATTTTTATCTGCCATTGTTGTAGCATATGTATCTTCTGCGGTAGTAACTTGAGATAATGCGTCGATTTGGTCTAAATAACTTTGTTTTAATTCTTCGTTGTCTTCGGTAATATGATTTACCGCTTTACGGGCTTCTAATAAAGCTTTTTCATGTTGAGCTATTGTTCTTTGGGCACTATCATAAACACTTTTTGCTTCGGCTAATGCATCTGATACAACCTTAACACCTCCAGCAGCCATGCTCTCTATTTGTTTCATGAATCCTATAGATGCTTCATCTTGTTTGCCTATAGACATACTTATTAGTTCTGTAAGACTATCTTGTATGCCTTTTTTTGCTGCCTGATTACTCATTAAATCATTACCCGCTTGAATTATAGCAGTAGATAAACTATTTGAAAAGCTGTCTTTTATTTTATATGTTAGAGAATCAGTATTACTTGTTATAAAATCTTCTACTTCTTCAAAAGCCTGTTTTTGTGCAGCAGTATAATGACCACTAGACTCTAATTTATCCAGATATTCCAGTCCCTCAGTACGTGTTTTTATTCCTTTAGTTTGAAGAAGTTGTAAGAGTTCTTCTTTTTTTGTATTTCTATCTATAGCAGCAGCAGCTTGGTCATATGCATATATTTGTCCATTCATATCTGTTATAAATGCTTGTATTCCGGGAGCCTGTATTTTATATAATTGTATAATAGCATCTTTTAGATTAGTTGCTGCTAAAGTACTTTTATCCAAAAAAGGAGAACCATCGGCAAATTTCCAAGGAAGATTGGGCAATAATGTATATAATTCTCTGAATAAATCATTTATTTTTATTTGTTCATCTTCTGTTGCCTTTTGACCTTTTGGTATTTTATCAAATATATCTAATAGTTCATGCTGTACATCTTTTGCCCTTTGTATTTGTCTCGGCATCTCTTGTATTTTTTTCAAATAATCATCTACTGCTTTAGTTGCATCTTCGGTGGCTTTCTTTGCATCTGCTTGCTGTTTTTTATAGAGCATTACAGCAGCAACAACCAACGTTATTCCTGCGGCTATTAGCAAAAGCGCCGCATTAGCTGCTGCTGTTGATATTGCAAGTTCTTTTTCGGCATCCGAAAGAGCTAATGCCGCAAATTTTTCTTCTCCCATAACAACAGCACCCTGTTGATTTAATATTATTTGAATTTGTTCTGCTTCTGATAATACTTTAACACTTGTAGTTAGAGTTCTTAAAGATAGAATAAAGCCTTGTATACCATCTATTATCTTTATTATAGCTGTATAAATTGATTGTCTATTAAAAATTGCCATTAAAGCAATTATTTCTATAAGGATAGGAGGTATTCCTCCTGCATCACTTACAAATTGTACTACGGCAATACCTGCATCTAAGAACCACTTTACCATATTGGAATTAATTGTTTGAGCCATAAGAGCTTGCATTGCAGCCGTAAGCTTACCCTGTTTAGCCTCAACACTTTCTAAATAAATACCATATCTGTCCATTGCCAAACCAGTAGCATCAGTTTGTGCCGCTTGATAAGTTAGTGCCTTATTCATATTATTCATTAAAACAAGGAAGGGTTCTTTTTGACGTACACCACCGATAGCAACGGCGATTTCGGTTTGTTCTCTTCTAGTAAGAGTATCCCATTTTCCAGAAATCTCTTCTAGAACATCGCCCATGTTTCTCCAAGTATCATCGGCATTTACCATTTCTATATTTATTGCTTTTAAAGCCTTTTGTACTTTACTGATTGTCCAACCTTCTTCATCAGTGCCCCCGCCTTGAATAAGGGTCATTCTGGCAAACATGGTCTTGAATGCTTGACCAATCATTTCTGCGTTCTGTCTGGTAACAGTAGAAACAGTACCAATATATGAAATCAATTGCTCTAGAGAAACACCAGCTAAAGCCGCTGATTCAGAAGTATATCTTAAAGCAGTTGCAAGTTCACCCGCGCTGGTTGCTGCAATATTATCTACCGCAATCAATTTATCAACAACATTGGTGGTATCATCTACACTTATTTTGAAAGCATTAGTAATAGAAGTCAAATAGTTGGTAGCATCGGCGGATTCCATTGCACCTAATTTAGAAAGCATCAAGGATGCCCTCATTAACTTTTGGGTTTCTTCAACTGTTCTACCCTGTCTGAACCATTCAACACTACCTTTAGCGATTTCTAGGGTTGAAGCACCCATTTCCTGACCTAACTTGTTAAAAGATACAGCCAAGGCATTTATTTCTTCGGGTGTTCTTGCACCTTCCGCTTGAAGCACCTGAATCTTTACCATTTCGGTATTCAAATCAATTGCATATTTTACAGCATCGTTGAGGAGTTGTTGTGCTTTGTATACCAAACCGATTGAGAGGGAATATGCAATGGTTTGTTGAACAGCATTGGCGATTCTTGTAGTGAAACTCTGGAATACATTAGCTCCGGCTTTTGTTTGCTCAATAGCGGTATTCATATTTTTTACAAGTTGGGTATAGTGTTCATATTCGCCCGCATATTCCTTAGTTGTTTTATCTAAGCCTTTTAATACTTCTGCGTGTTTTAATACGGCTCTTGCTGCTTCTTGAGCGCCTTTTACTTGTTGCCCACTCATATTCTTGGATTTTGCTAAGAATTTATCGGCGGCATTTGTACCACTGTTCATCGCAGTTACAGATTCTTTGATGGCTTGTTCGGCTAATTTTTCAGCAGTTCTAAAATTAACGGTAGCAGTGGCATTGCCTGTCATTGTGACAGTGTTTTCCCCGGTTGCAGTTGATGCTTGTTTCATTGCTTCCGCTAGCGCTTGTTCTTGGGTTTTAAGTTGTATTACTTGAGTTATTGCTTCCCCTGTGGGACCCAAAAACGTCTGTGTTTCTTGGGTTGCTATTTTTATTGCATTTCCCGCAGAATCTGCAAATAATGTATATGCGGTACTTAATTTACCAGCTTGAGTAGCTGCTTGTTGGACAACGTTGAAAAACGATTCAGCCCCGCCCAATTGTTCGGTAAGACTTTTTCCTGTTTGTGCTTTTAAATCTAATTTTATACTAACTGCATTTTTTGAAAAAGCATCCTGCATTTGTTTCATTGTTTGATTATTTCGTTCAACATCAAAAATGGTGGTGACAGGAAAAACAATTTCCATTCCGCTATTACCTGTTGCCATAATAAACCTCCTTCGCCATCTCCATTAACACTTTTTTAATACTTTTTATATCAAAAACAGTGATGATGGGAAAGACTATTTTTATTCCGCTTCCAGAAGTTATTGCCATATAAGCCTCCTCAATAATGCTAAAACCGCTTTGTAAATAAAACTATAATTTTAAGTTCTCTAAACCCTCATATATCCTATCGCGGGCAGATGTATCGTCATAAATTTGGACCATTTCGCTCGATGACCACCCCATTAATTCTTGAATTAATGGTTGGGGTATGTTTTTCTTACTCAATAAGGTTACTAAAAAGTGCCTTAGTGCATGAGCATAAAAGGGTACACCTAAATACTTTTCGAATCCCTCAATCCAACCTCGCACAGTAGCACCTGTAGCGGGAGTTCCATCTTGTTTAACAAATAAGAAATTATGATTTAATTTCTTTTCTTTTAAAATCTCGTCTCTTTCTTTAAGCCACTCTTTATAATAGAGTAAAAACTTTTCTTTTAGAATATATTTATAAAGCAATTTTCCAGATTTCCCTCTGCCTTTAGTCTTAATTTGTTTTGTTGTTTCCAGAAATAAATCACCAAAGGCGGTTCTATTTTCATCAATCAAATCGGTTTCAAAACACAAGAGTTCGGAAAATCTAGCTCCGCTTGTTACCGCAAGGGCAAGCCAACATGCTTGCTGCTTATCACTCTTTTTTAAATATTCTAATAGACTCTCTACTTGTTCATCTGTAAGAATTGTTTTTTCTCTACGTATTTCTTTAGGAGAAGAGTCGATAACTTTTAAAATTACATTTCTAAAATTAGGATAATCTTCATCAAAAAATCGTTCAATAAAATTAGATAGAGAAGATAATGTACTCCTAAGATTATTCAATCTGGCTGACCCTAATTTGAGTTCAGTTGATGCAAATGAAAAGAAATCAGAAAATTCTAATTTTTTTATATCTACAAAAAACTTATTATCATTATATAATAAATTCCAAGTGAAAAACATAGTAAGATTTGACTCGTATACAATAATTGTTTTTTGACTTGTCCTTATTGATTTATCTTTCAGAAATTTTTCCATCAATTTGATATTTTCTGGATTTATTTGTTTAGTAAGTTCGGGACTTGTTATTTTATCACGAAATGTTGAGCGTGGCATTGTTTTTCATCCATCCTTCTTGAATACCCCAATAAATACAAAGACCACAAGCGTCACTTTCATCTGTTGTAGTAAATCTTATTTTTGGATAAATTTTTAATATTGCATCTGCTACTTTTTCTTTTTCCGAATTTCCAAAACCAGTTAGTTTTTTCTTAATTGTAGAAGAAGGAATAGAATATTGAGGAATATCAGCAAATATATATTCTGTAACTCCCGCAACCCTCATAAGTTGCGCTGTTGAATTAACATAACGCATAAATCCCTGCTCCATTATTATAAATTCCGGTTTGTATTCTTTTTTATATTTTAATAATTCTTCTCCGATATATTTCAGTTTGTTTTTAGTCTCCTTCATATTCTGAGAAGACTTATCAATAGCTATTGTAGACGTTTCTACAAATTGCATATCATCGGTTGTAAATACAGCAATACCAGTTGAGTTAAGACTAAGGTCCAATCCAAAAAAATATTTATCTTTCATGTATCATCTCCTCATTGATAAGATAACAAATAATCTATTGCGTTTTGTAATATCTCCGGGTCGTCTTGCAACTTTCCTAGTGCGGTATTACAAGAGACGCAAAGCAATCCTCTTACATATTTTCTTTTTTCCTGTATCGAAAATTTTTCGTATCCGTCTATATGAATATGGTCTACAGCAAAAGCTCTAGAACATTCGCTTTGTGGTCTTCCACAAACAGCGCATCTTCCGTTTTGGGAATCAAACATATGATAATATTCGTCTATTGTTATTCCGAAAAGTTTTATCAATTTTGATTTATTAATAATTTCTTTATTATTTTGATAATATTTTTTTCTTTTTTCTTGAAATCTGTTTTTATTATTTTCCCAATATTCTTTTTTGTGTTTTGTTATTTTTTCTTTGTTTTTTTCTCTATATTTCTTTTTATCTATACGAATAATTTCTTTGTTTTTCTCTCTGTAGTCTTTGGCATATTTTTTTGCTTTTTCTCTATTTTGTTCTCGATAGATTCTTCTTTTATCTCTATTCAATTCGTTCCATTTTTTTCTATATTTTTTTAGGCATTCTTTGCATATATTCCCTTTAAATAAATTTTTGTTTCCTTTAAAATTACATTTTATACATGTTTTTTCCATTATACCTCCCAAAAAAGAAAGGGGTATAATAAATCAATTATACCCCTTTCTTAAAATAAGTATTTTAATAACTAATATTTATATTTGAAAAGTTAAATGCTGGCATTTCCAAATTTTTAATTCTTCCAAAAAAATTTCTAGCCTCTTTTCCTTGTCCAATCCCGCTCATAAATTTTAACAAGTCTCTTCTCATCAAATATATTCTTTCTAAATTTTTTAGTAAATCATTTATACCCTTTTTTGTATTTTCTCCAGAAAACAGACTTTCGAAACTCATTTCATAAGTTTGAGTATAGTTTATTGATGTTTTTGTCTTATTCTTTTTTAAGGCAGACTGTGAAATTTTAACATAAGGACCAGTATATGTTATTCCCCTTTGCCCTGATAAAGACCCCCTATATCCCGTGCTTGTTAAATATTTTTTTAATCCCTCATCAACCCATTTTTCTACTTCTTTTAGGATTAATTCTACAAATAAAGTAATTGCTAAAAAGTGGACTCTGGTTCTTTGAGCGCCCCCAAGAGTCGGATGGGCTGGAATATCGCTTATGACAAGTAGAAGATTTTTCATTTTCATGTATAATTCTAACATGGCTGTATATTTTTTGACAGAAACATTTCTTAATATGCCTTCTGCATATTTTTCTTGTTCTGTAGTTCCCGCTCCTTGAAATTCTATTCCTAGTGTTACCTGTCCGGTGTGAATTGTTTTAGGAGCAAAACTTTCTTTTAATTCTGTTTCTATACCTAGTATATCTGGTAAAGGAAGATTTCCAACGGGGACCATTCCTGTAATACCTCCAAATACGGATATGTCTTGTACAAAATCACCAATTGTACCAGCATTCATCCATGCTTCTCCAAAAGTAATTGTTCCTCTTGCACTGACTTGATAAGCAATATCCTTATAAATATTTGTTTGTTGAATAGCTCTAGCAGAAGCACCCATGAGACCTTCTATGTAAGCAATTTTGTTATCTACTATTTTATTTATAGTTTTAGGAAAATCTCTATTTGTTGTAGGTAAAGCTTTTATTCCTTCTGTATTCATTATATTTTCAATGTATTTTTCTTGTCTTTCTACTATATTTTCTATAAGATATTGTAAATCTTTTCCTGATGAGTAACTTCCAAACTCTTCTGTAGTTATAAATGGTTTTCCAAATCCTATTTGCATATTATAATCTCCCTATAACTATATTTTACAAGAAGGTCTTAAAATTATCCTTTTAAAAGGCTAAATCATCTTCTTGTCTGCGTATCCTTTTCTGTTCTATTTCTCTTTCATAGTCACAATTTTTATTAGAACAAGCAATATATTCTTCTGAAACAATAACGGGGACACCATTTCTTATTTCACTTATATCTCTTACTCTGATTTGAAGTATACTTTTACATTCCGGACAACGCTTGTTGAGGGAACGTTTTAATCTACCTATCATTTTACTCCTTTTTCAATTCCTCGATTAAAGGAGCTTCTATTGTAGCTAAATCAGCGGGATTTCTCATGACATTAGATTTTTCTAATTCATCGATAAGTTCAAATCCTTTTTCCTGTATATCTTTTAAATCATCCGGAGAAATTTTATTCATTTGGTCTAAGAATCCTTCTGCTTTTTCTTTCAAATCATTTAAAACTTTTCCGAGAGAATTATCTAATTTTTCTTGTTCTTTAATTTCATAAACAACATTATCTAATCTTTTCCTGAACTCATGATAATTACTTATTGTTCCAGTTATAACATCCCAAAGCTTATCGGTAACATATATATTATTATCTATTTCACTCATATCAATATTGGTTTTGAGTTGGATGATATAGTTCATTAATCTACATTCTGCTTCAAAAACATGATATTTAGTTTCAGGAATTACAATTTCAGTAATATCACCGAAAAAATCTTTAGCATATTCGTTTATTAAAAGCACTTGCTCTGAAAAATCAATAAATGGGCTTATTTCTATAGTTACCCCATTATATTCAAACGTTTTATTCCCCGGAGTTTTTATCTCCACTTTTACTTTGTTATCCATTATTTCTCCATTTAGTTTTAGTTAAAAAATACACCGCCATTTTTCAATGACGGTGTATTATATGTTGTTATGCTCCTTGAGCCATCCAATTAACTTGGGCGAAATGAGCCGTTGCGCTTCCTGTAGAAGCAATTACAGTTACAACGCTTGCACTAGCACCACCTTCCCAACAGCTAACCCAAATAACTCCGGCAACACTTCCACTAGCGCCAGTAGTCCATACGTGTCTTGTTGTAGGTGTACCTGCCATAGAGACCACGAATCCTGTCATACTGGTTAATCCTGTAACCACTGGTGTAGTGGCGGTTGCTGGAACAAAAGAGCCGCTAACGACCTTTGCTCCGCTACTTCCAGAACTTGTGATTAAAGCATCTAACACGGTTCCTAGTTCTACATTTTGTGCTGCGACCATTGAGTTATTAAGGTCATAAATTTCTTTTGTAGTTAAAGCCATATTCTAATCCTCCTTTATAATTCGCTTTTTGATACTAAAATAATATCGCCAGCTTTTAAAACTTTATTTTTATATTCTCTAGGAATAGGAATGTCACTTCCGTTTCCTTTGCTATCGACCACATACAATCCTGCCCAATCGACTCTACGAATTGTGAATTGTACACTATCCAAAGCGAGTTTATTTTTTGTTGGTTCTTTGATAGGTTCTTCTACTTTGTTTTCAAAAACAGGTTCTTCTACTTTGTTTTCAAAAACAGGTTCTTCTATCTTGTTATCCATATTTTCTTCGTATTCATTGTTTGTGTTTTCTTCAATACTCTTTTTAGGCATTTTGTTTTCCTTAATATAGAAAAGCAAATTTTATTCTGCTTTTTATGCGGTAACAGTGACAGTAACAGAACCATTTACTAAAGAAGCCGATGTAGCCGATGCTGAGACAATGGCTATTCCAGCCGATGCTCCCGTGACAACACCAGTATGGCTTCCAGCAGTTGCACAACTACCAGAACTGAAATCAAGATATGAATTAGGTACTTTAAAGGATGCACCACTATAAGGGATAGCATAAACCACTAGGGTTTTACTTTCTCCAACACCCAATGAGAAATCTCCACCTGAAATAGATAGTTCTAAAAGATTATCATACCAGTTCGAAGCATCGATAATTTCAGTGATTGTAGCATAGTACGAATCAACCATACACGCATCTGCACCAGTAGCTACAGGAGTATAGGAAAGAGCCGTACCAGTTAAAGGAGTATTAGATACACCATCCGCTTTCATTGAAATCGTGAAAGCACCCGATAACTGTGCTCTTGGTACAATAATTTGTACCATACCAATTTTGTTTGTGGTAACATCAGCAGAATTCAACTGAGTTTCCATAACCAATTTTAGTACTTGAGGAATCATACTTGCTTTGATAGTAATACTCTTACCTGCGCTAAGATTTGCGGTATAGTAACGTACACACCAGTTTCCGCTTGTTTCAGCCCCGGTAACAGTAAAGCTTGGTACTGAACCACTCGAAAACGTAATTCGTTGAGTAACACCCAAAGGAGAAGTTGCCCAACCATAGAGGGTAGTACCTGTGAAAGCTAACGGTGTTCCGCTAACAGAACCAGAACTAGTTGTAACTGGTACTGTTTCTTGTACATAATAATTACCAAGTTGATAATCAGTACCAACCGTTGCTCCCAATAACTCTAAGTTCCATTGTGCTTCTGTTAAGTTAAACTTCATTTCCGCAGTGTGATAGTAAGTATAAAGTAACTGGTTACCACGTCCGCCACGTACAGGCGCTGAACCTAGAGAAACTTCAATAGAACTGTCTAACAGTGTCTTTGCTACGAAAAGCAGATTGTCGTCATTGTCATAACCGTAAACGTCAGCGACACTTGTCAAAAACTTTTTAATTGCCATAATTTAAACCTCCTGATTTTTTAATAAATGCTATTTTTTAGCACTTTCAAATGATACTTTATCTTGCATTTCCTGCAAGTCCACAGTAACATCTTCGTACTTATTTTCATCGTCTAAACTTGTTAACCAATGTTTAATAAACGATTTATCTTTAAACTCAACCATCCCCGACATTGATGAAGCCAAATAGATTTTATAGTGTATAAGATTATCCATTCTTCTTATGCTTTTTATGAATTTTCTTATTGTTAAAGAGTATATATAATCTAGAGCAAACCCTGTCGTAATTGAAAGAGCGATTATATAATCCTCTACGGATGCGGTCTTCTCGCCAGATAATTTTCTTTTAAATGCTCTGGCTTCCTCTAAAGAATCTCTAACTTCTTTTGATATATTTTCATCTATCAACTCTACTAGATTCTGTTCTGCTATTATTTCTTTAATTTTATCAAAATCATCCGGGGTATATGTTTCATCACCTATGGTAAAATAGGGTTTTCCCTTTTTATCATATTTATATCTTTTTATGCTTTCTTCTATTTTTTCAAATGTTTTATCATCCTTAAGGCACATTTGAAGTAATCTATCGAACCATATTAAATAAGGATAATCTATAGGATTTTCCTCGGTAGTACGAAAGATATATTCCAGATAAGTCATTGATATTATTTTAGGGTCTGGAATACTATTTTTATCTATAGTCAAACATTGTGAATAAATATTAAAAAGCAAATAATCTTTTACTGTTACCGGATATATTTTTATGTTTCTATATGGTACAGGTAAATCATAAACAGTATAATATAAAATGTCCATTTTTTTATGCCGAGTAAGTTGCGAATATTATTTGTTTACCGCCGAACGGTATTTGACCCGCCTGAAACAGCCTAGAACTCTGGTCAATCATTCTATCGATAGCCATCAAACCTAATGTACCTACGTTTACACCATTAAATAATGCAAGAAGTTCTCCTGCAATTGTATCAATTCTAGTTGTATAATTAGACATATGATTTATTTTATAATGAGAAAACACTTCCATGCTTATCTCTATAACACCAATTGTGCGATTTTGACCTACTGCATACTGTGGCATTATTCTAACCATAGTTATTTCATTTACTAAAACGTCCGGTTGTTTTCCATCCATGAATACATTATATTTTGAACTATCCTGTTGTCCAGCATATATCAAAGCCCCTTTTTCTTCTTGGGTTAAATCTGGTTTACTCCAAGCGTCCGGGCTAGTATATTTTAGTAATTTCCAAACAAGTTCGTTATTATCCATCATGTATTTTATACAATTGTATGATAATAAACTAAAATGCTGAAAATTATTGTAGGCTATCGTACCAATCTCTTGTGTTAATACTTCGGTCATATGTTTCTCCTTTATGCGGTATCAAACTGCCATGCCCCACGCAGATAGATATCAAACGCTTTTGGAGCTACAACAGAACCAGTTGTGCATTGTACCGTCAGGTGAGATGTTAAGTCTTTTAGTATATTTGTAACTTTAAAGTGATTCCCATCAGTTTGAACAAAAGTATAACTGCTAGAAGGAACATTGCTACCACTACATGTAATAACAAATGAACCAGATGATTTAGCACCGTCTTCATATAAATAAACGGAATATGTTCTATTGCTTCCTTCCAAGATATAATTTGTGCTTGGGCTAATTAATATTTCCCTGTTTACTGTTGGGCTAGCACTGACAGTTATCCAACAAGTATCACTTGCTGGATTACCATAAACGGATGCTGTTATTGTACAATTTCCGTTTGTATTAAAAGTAATAAGAGCACTTCCGCTGCTTCCACTAACAGAAGCTATTGTTGGGTTAGAGCTTACCCATTGCATTGCCCTTGTAACACTATTCCCGTTATAGATAATGCTTGCATTTAATTGCATGGTTCCTGTTGGAGAACCTGATATACTTCCGCTACTCAAAGTAACTCTATAAACATTTGTATGAACATCACATATACCATTAATGGTATCATCTAGTTCGTCGTTAACAAAATTAGCACTCATATCTAATGTTAGTATATGGGCACTATTGTTATCATATGTTATTACATTTGTGAAATCGTTTATACCAGTTCCTGTTACTTTATAACAAGTCCAGTGCCCCGGATTTCCGAATAAAAATCTCTGGTTTTCATTTACTTTTCCAGTGTTATCATTTAATTGAGTATAGATTTTTAAAAATCCACCCGGAGTCGGGAAAGGAGAACCCTGTGTGATATAATCTCTAGGTTCTTTTACTTCATATTCAATAGCACAGGGTTCTTCATAATAAATTCCTGTTGATTCATCAATCCATCTAAGAGTGTTATTGCATCTTCGAATGGTACATGTTGCAGCAATATTCTTAATTACTTCAATGTTTATTATTAACCATGTACTATCGTTAAACTTATAACGTCTTCCTAAATCAAGTTGATGATTTAAATCAGGAAATAGTACTGTTTTCCAATCATCCCCGAGCTTAAGACCTGTTTCGGCATTAATGACATGGTTTACACGTACATCTATGTTTTGGTATGTTGCAGAACCTATGCTAGTTTCCTCTTCGATAGTCCACCAATCTGATGAATTATAGAATTGCTCATTAAGAGTTTCTTGGAATAATTCGATATATTGGTCTTTCGGAGTAGTTCCTTTTTTTGCTCCAGCATATATGGAGGCGGGAATGTGTTTATATTCATAAGCCATTTTACACCCCCTCTTTTCTTTTTTTCCAATACTCTTTTTTAGCTTGTGATATCATCTTTATGGTTTCTTGTGAATGATTTTTTCCATAGAAAGGATTTTCTTTTCCTGTTTTCCCGTACATAGGGTTGTTTTTGCCAGAATGAATTCCTTTTTTGGCTTTTCCCATATTTTCCCTATGCTCTTTAGAAAAAACTTTTCCTTTTCTGCTTTCACTCATTTTCCTTTTACTTTCTTCGGAATGATGTTTACCTAGCATATTTTTATTTCCTTTACTAGATTCTCTTGCTTTATTTCGACGCTCTTCGGAAAATTTAGTTCCAACGGGACTATTAACACATTCTAATCTAATATTATATAAAGAATTAGGATTAAAAGTGTTTACTATTGATTGTTCATAATAAGTTAATTCAGGAATTTCACAATAAAGTAGAATTTTGAATATAAAATTTTTTTCACCATATTTTTTGAAGGAATTTTGTAAATGAGAATTTTCATGTTTATTTTTCGCTAGTTTGTGAAAATGTAAATTTTTTCTTTTTCTTATATTGGACGCTTGTCCTATATAAATATTGTGATTTAGAATATTCTCGATAGCATAAATTCCGGGTTTGTTTAGAGAAATCAGCGCATCCATTATACCATTCCCCTAAACTCTTGATTATACCAGTCGGTCCAATCGTTTTTCTTGTAAGCATAATCTTGTAATAGTTGAGAGCATTGCTCTTTTACCATATTCAAGTGGTTCGTTTTTTCTCTTAGATTTTGTGCTTCAGAAGCAACTTTAAAGTCTCTATCAGTAATATGCAGATTAAATTGCGTAACATCATTTACAGCTTTTTGTAACCAATATTTCATCATTAAAGTGGCTAATATAACTTTGTTATCCCTGCTTAAAACAGCGGGGAATTCTTTTGTTGTATCATCATAATTTAAATCTTGGTCACACACATAAAAATCTACAATCGCATAATCTAACCACGCTTGTAGATAATTTTCAAAATCTGGAACCGATGTGTTAAAGAGGTCTATTAAACGATAATCTGTGACGGTCATCATAAAAAAGTCGTACACCTCACTTAAAGAAGTACCCATTTGACCTCCTTTTTATTGTTGTTATTATTGATTTTGTTCAGCCAATTCCTTTGTCAAAAGCTTTTCGTCTTCCGCTCTATTTGTAATATCGATTTTCGATAATCTAGAGATTCTATCTACCGTGTACAAGTTTACAGAAGAGGGGTCAGTCTTTATCTTCTCAATGAGCAATTGTACAATTACTCTCTGTTGTTCCGGGTTGGCTGAATTATAAAGGTCGATACAGTATTCTGTGTTTACATTATTTAGTATTTCGTCTATTTTTTCCTTTGTTAATATTTTGGAGTAAGTTTCATCCAGTCCATGCTGGCGTATAACTAGGGGGTCAAGGATATAAAAATATCCAGCCTCCATGAAACTACGGTCAACTTCTATGATATCTACTAAATCTTTATAAAGAATGTTTTTCACTTCTCCAAATTTAGTAAATTTCTTGACATCTCCCTGTCCACCTTCCTTGGTTGACAAATTTAATTTGTAAGGCAAAAGGCTCATAACAGGGACATAATCATCTAGCAAAACTCTACTTCTCTCAGCTTGTATACGCTGTTCCTTTCCCGGTTTTTCGGAATCGGAGGATTCTAGTTCTGCTAATCTGGCTTTCAATTCTTCGACTTCTTTTTTTTCGTCGGCTGAAAGCGCTTTAGTTGTTTTTGTGTTCATTTTTCTCCTTAATATTTTTTAGGAAAGGGGCAAGTCTCCTTGCCCCTTCTATAATAGATTATTATTATGCTAATTGAATAGTTGCAGCAACTGCATTTGTAGCAACGGCTGTACCCCAACTCTTGATTAAAGTTGAAGTTTGAACTAAGTTAGCGTTTGCATATACATCGCTGGTGTATGAAAGTACATTACCTTCCAAAACAACCTTGATGATTTTCTGTGACGAAGGTGAAACAAGCCAGATACGAGAATCTGAGAGTTTCAAACCGAATGGGGTCTGCCAATCAGCTACCTGAGGGAGTACCATAATATCGGTTCCTTGGAAGTCACGTAGATAACCAACCTTTACGTACTCGCTCTGGAAATCATAGCGATAGTTGGCGTTCGATGGTAAAATGCTTGCCAAAGCACGTTGAGTACCGATAGCAACAGCTTTTGAACCACCGTTCCATGCAGCAACGGTCTGTGAAAGACGAACAAACTCGGATTGAGTATATCCGGCTACAAGCAAACCAGTATCAGCGGTGCTATCAATAGCATCCATTGCTGTATAGAAAGCATTGTACACGTCAACAGCCAAAGCTGTCTCGAATGAACGTACCATCTTCATAACAAAGTCTGCCAAAGATTCTTTTCCTGCCAAAACTTTCATTAATGACACAAATACTGTCATTTCACGAGGCTCTGGTATAACGGTAATCTGACCTTTGAATTGCTTGTGCAGTTCGGTTGTTCTCTTGCTACGACCTGCTTTAGAAACGATGAATAAGTCACGAGGACTTACATCAAATGATGCCGAGTCTCCCCAACCGATTGTACGAACATCGGAATAAATTCCAATGCTGTCAATGATGGTTTCTGGAAGAATCATATCGATAACGGCGGAAATAACAGCGAAGGTTGCCCACTTTAAAGAGGGGTGATTTGCCCAAGTCTCGATAGAGAACTGGTCAAAATTTTGAACCCCTGCTACACGTAAAATTTCACGTTTTAAAGCTGCGTTTAGTTTTTCTTCTTTCTCTGAAAAGGTAAGAGGAACAACAGCGCCTTCGGGTGTAACTGTGTTCTGTTGGTATTCTACATTTTTCGCACCGTTAAGAGCACGATAATGGTTCCAATAATCAACGAACATTTTGTAAACAGTTAAGTTCTGTTCACCTGCGAATGAAAGTACTTGATTTGGGATTTTCATAGTATATATATCTCCTTTTTTCCAAAATTATATTTGGGTGCATTCTAGCTTGTAAGCTGTTTCACGTTGGTCGTCAATAGCGCCTGTTGCAAGGGAAATATATGTTGTACCAATATATTTATAGCATAGACCAGACGAAGCTGCAGCCGTTTCCCAATGCAACCTGAATTCACTTCCTGTATTAACAGCATAAGTGCTGCTAGAGAATGAATTTGAAAACGCATCGGCTGTAAGCACGATAATATCTCCAATTTGAGGCTTGAAGGCAGAAAATACTGTGCCTGCCGCATTGAAGAAATTACGTGGGTCAGGGTCAATGCCCTTATATTTTGCAGCGGTAACAACGATTTCGTCGCCAGAATATGCCATCCATAAACCTGCGGCTGAACCTGCGGCTGGTTGGGTGATTGCGAAAACTTCTGTTAAACTACCCGAAGTGTACTCCGCACCCATTGTAAAAACATTACCATTATCAACTGCGGACGCACTCATAACGCTTCTGTTTAAAGAATCGATATTCATTGCTGCAATTGCTGATGGAATTAAAACACTGTGATAAGCCATAATAAAAACCTCCTGTTTTTAAATAAAATTGATATTTGCCTTGGTATTAATCCCACAGGCTTTTTGGTTTCTTTGTTGAACCACCAAAAGGTAGTCCAACCTCTATAACACCCTTGTTTTGGGGCATTCTAATTGCAAAATCGAAGGATTTTGCTTTACAAGCATTCTTCCACGCTTCGATATTTGCTAAAGTATAATTTTCGGCATCAGCCCTCATTTCTGCTTTAACATCGTCGGGAAGATAAACAGACACCGAAAGGTCTCTTAAAGTTTCATTAACTGCAAACTCTTTCTGTTGACCCTCTAAGTCTACTTTGAACTTTTTCAGTTCTTCGTTTTCTGCCATATATGCCTTTTTGTCCTCGGTCATTTTTTCAATAACCTTAGCCATTTTGCACATCTTGGCATATGCGCCCTGCATAACGATTCCGAAATCTGCTTCTTTGCCTTTAGCAATCTCTGCCTTAGCCATTTTCACATCATCTTCGTCGTCATCATCGGAGAACATTTCTTGCATTTTTTCAAGTGGGAATTCGAATTTCTTCTTGTTCTTTTCCTCTTCCAACTTTTTCTTTGCTTCTGCTTCTGCTTTAGCTTTTGCTTCTTCCTCGGCAGCCATCTTCTCGGCTATTGCTTTTTCAGCAGCAACCTTTGAATCGGCAGCCATTTTTGCATCTGCTTCTACTTTAGCTTTTGCTTCTGCTTCTTCAGCAGCAAATTTTGCATCTGCTTCTGCTTTAGCTTTTGCTTCTGCTTCTTCAGCAGCAAATTTTGCATCTGCTTCCGCCTTAGCTTTTGCTTCTGCTTCTGCTTTTTCAGCAGCAATTCTTTCTTCTTCAGTCATAGTTTCCTCCTTAACAAAATCTTCTGTATCGTCCGCAGACGCTTTTACAGTATTGCTTTCTCCTAGTCCCAATTTTTTATAGAGACCATTCAATTTGCTTACAACACCAGTTTCATTTTGACCTTGTGCTCTACCTAGAGCAGCAGATAATCCACTTCTGTTATAAACCGCTTTCCCATCCACTATTTGCATAACGGGATAATGTAAACTCGAACTTGGGTGCTCTTCCCAACCCGAATCAACAACCAAATATACATCATGGACAAGGGATTTATAATTAGAAGCTTTTAAAACTTTGTGCATTAGCGAGGTTTTATCAACACT
>JGI20213J14113_1000065_pt1 | contig 20798 bp, 20 predicted proteins | sample WetSurMetagenome_3_FD_14113 | JGI IMG/M metagenome (IMG submission 14113) | reverse complement strand
AGCCTGCAACAAAAACTTCCCGAATCAGAAAAAATTAATTTATACAAAAAGCTGCAAGATATCTTTCATAATGATGAACCAGTCGCTTTTCTTTACTGGTTTGATAACATCATCGCTTATAACAAACGAATATCAAAAATTAATTTCTCAGTGCTTGGTTTGGTTAAAAATGCGTGGGAGTGGAGAATTAACTAGTACCGTGTTTTTCATTTTGCGACGGGTATAGTAAAGTAAAAGCTTGATCCCTCATCCTTTTTACTTTTTACCCAAATTTTTCCGTTTTGTTTTTCTACTAACTCCTTACAGATTATTAATCCTAAACCGGTACCGGACTCCTTTGCTGTTCCTCTAGATGAAAAGTTAATATCAGATCGAAAAAGTTTTGGAATATCCTCTTCTTCAATTCCCGCTCCGGTATCCTCCACGGTTACTAGTACGTAATCTCTTGCAGTTTCAGAGGAAATAGTAATTGAATTATTTGTAAAAGAAAATTTGATCGCGTTCGATACAAGATTTCTTAACACAGTCTCGATCATTGCTTTATCGCCAAAAACATATTGTTCGGGTTTTACATTTATATTTATTGTTATGCCTTTACTTTTCACATTTTGTTCATAGATGGACGAAATGTTATTTACAAGTTGGAGAAGCTTTAACCTTTCTGGATTAGAATTAATTTTGCCTGTCTGTATTTTAGACCATTCGAGCAGGTTTTCAACCAAAGTGTAAGTAGTTTTCGAGGAAAGGGCTGCATCCGAAATAAGTTCTAATCTTTCTCTTTCACTCAACGATTCATATGATTCATTTAGTATGTCGAGAACCCCCATCAGACCGCCAAGAGGACTGCGTAAATCATGTGAAATGATAGAGAAGAATTTGTCTTTTGTTGCATTGCTTTCAACAAGTTTTTCATTCATCTTAAAAATTGTTGCTTCAATTTCCTTTTGTTCATTAATGCTAAAGCAAGATCCAATAAATCCTAAAAAAATATTGTCAGAACTGAATCGGGGCTTTCCTTTAAAAAGCATCCACTCATATTTTTTATCTTTCCCCATCAATCTGAATTCATAAGTAAATGCCTGTTGATCTCCAATTGCTTTTTGATAATTATTTAACAATAGTTCAATATCTTCAGGATGAACATTTCGAATCCAATGCATACCTATTTGATTACCTACTTTACCTCCGGTATAGTCTAACCAAATTTTGTTTACAAAACTAAATAAGCCCTCAACATCAGCAATCCAAATCATAACCGGCGCTGTATTTGCAAGATCTTTAAATCTTGTTTCGCTTTGTTTGATTATTTCTTGTGCCATTTTTTGCGATGTGTGATCAATAATCGTAAGAGTGTAGAATTTTTCATTGATATCGGTTGCTTTGAAACACTTTACTGCAACCAATAAATCAATAAGGCTATTGTCCTGTTTAAGCATCTCAATTCCGAGGGTTTGATGAAAATCAGAAAATGATTTTCTTAGCAGATTTTCAAATTGAACGCTTGTACCACTGGAAACAAAGTCAAAAATATTTTTCCCGATCAATTTTTCCTTTTCTGCAGATAGTAAAGCTACGGTCAATTTATTTACAGATGTAATCACAAAATCTTTATCCAACAAGAAAACCCCTGTCGGGAAAAAGTCGATAAATTGTGTCAGATCATTTTTAAAACTATTTGGTTCTACTACTTTGGCAATATCACTATAATTTTCCATTACCTGCTTTATTTTCTTTCTCCGGAGAGAAGATTAAAACTCCAAGAAAAACATATTCTGAAATTATTTCCCAATTTTTGGAAAGCACAAACCAAATGCCAGAATATATTGTTGTTAAAAAAGTGTTTTTTTATTGATTTGAGTTTTGTTTCATTAAACAACATTATCTAATAATAAGGCAGTTTTTTATTCTCAGATTATTTCGAGGTTATAGGATTTGAGAGATAATAGCATAAAAACCAAGAATAACTGGTTGGCATTTTTTTAGTCCTTTCTGAAGTCCAGAATTTGGTGACAAATCCAAATTTCTAATCTATCTCATTAGATAGGAGCGGAGCTAAGGCTTAAAACTATTTCAAATTAAGCAATATTTAGCAACAACTATCTAAAGAGTCCTTATGGAAATAACAACACTCCTGGTAATCCTGACCGGAATTACTTCTCTCCATATCAGAGCTCTCAGAACTAAATACATAAAACTGTATTACAGATATTATTGGGAAAAATAGATTTTAAATCATCTAAATAAATAAGGGATAAAATAATGAAACACATAACAAGCGTTCTCTTACTTACTCTGCTTTTTCTTCTGGGATGTGATCAAGTAACTGAGATAAATGCACCCCAGGAAAGAATAATTAATAAGCAGTTAATCAAACTCCCGGAAATGGTAGGATTAGGCGTTGAATCACAAACTTACACTCAAGATATTAATGGTGCCAATTGGGGTGAATTTCAACGAACATTTAGTTATCAGAATAGTTCCGGAGGAACAGTCTACCAGTTTGGTGACTTGGATTTTTTTCCTGGAGCATTCACAGGAACAAAAAATATTTCAATGACCTTTAACACTGATGGTGCAGCTATGGAATTTGGTCCGTCAATGCAATTTCAAGCCCGTGTTGATTATACATACAAAATTACAGGTCTAGATTTAACCGGCGTAAATCCCGCTACACTAGAATTCGTTTACATCGATGCAAATGGAAATATGTATGCGGTAGATTACGATTACGTTACTATGGATGCAGCCACCGGAATGCTTAAGGTAGTAAATGCTGTATTACCACATTTTTCCAGGTACGGATTCGTTAACTAATATAACGGGAGTAAAAGCGAATGCAAATTACATATAGCAAATTTGAGCATGAGCTTAACGGGTTTCTGAAATCCTATCTTGAAGATGATTCCTTCGACCGTCTAAAAGAAAGACTGGATCTGTCCGAGGATAAAGCTGACTCGCTTTCTGAAAAGATAAATGATTTTTATAATCAACAACTTCAGATAGATAAAAATTATTCAAAGGACCGTATCAGAGTTGATAGGATAATCACTTTTTCAGAGAAAACACTCCCAAAAGGAAAATTCTGCAAATTTCTTATTGAGCTTGCCAGGATTTGTTTATCTGAAGGCAAACTAGAACTTGCAAGTGAGATTTTTAGAAAAGCAAATAGAATCAGCGATAATGATAGTATAAAAGCAGAATCACTTTTCGGAATGGCAGATGTTTTCAGCAGGAAAGCAAATTGGACCAGAAGCCTGGAAGCCATTAATAAAGCAATTTCAATATTTAAAAATTTAGATGATCTCAGGGGTGTAGCAAAGTGTCAAAACTTTTTGGGTGCCATATATGGCGAGATGGGAGACATCCACAAAGCCAAAAAATATCTTCAAATGAGTCTGTCACTAATTAACCGAGATGAAGATTTGGAGCTCGCCGCCAATTCATATACCAACATTGGGATAATATATAATATCCAGGAATGCCCCAACGATGCAATAAGTCATTTAAATAGAGCTCTTACTATTTATAAAAAACTTGGAAATCATAAAAATGCGTCAGAGGTGAATTTGAATATTGGCTTAGTCCACTTCGATTCAGGTAATTATGAGTCCGCATTATTTGCCCTGGATGAAGCGATAGAACTCGCAAAGTCTAATGGGTTTCTATCGACTTTGAGTCTGGCATACTTAGCCAAATCCCAAGTGCTGATCAAATTAAATAATTTTTATTATGCGGCTGAATTCACAGATAAGGCTTTAGAAATAAGTCATAACGCTGATGATAAACTGACTTTGGCAGAAATTTATAAAGTAAAGGGAATCATTGAACGGCATCTTAAAAACTTTGTCGCTTCGGAAACGTATCTTCTCAATAGCTTAAGAATTAATAACAATTTAAATAACGAGTTGAATGCAGCAGAGACTTCGTTTGAACTGGGTGTGCTTTACGACAATATAAACGACTCAAATTCTAAGAAATCCTATTTGGGAAGATCACAAGAATATTTCGAAAACATAGGAGCGTCCACTAAAGTTGAAAGAATTGAACAAATTTTGGGTTTTAGTGCATCTTAATTAATTAGCTGCTTTTTAAGAGGTAAAAATGAATAATAAAAATAAAAGCATAATCAAGGATTTACAGAAACTCCTCAACATTTACTTAACAGAATCTTTTGCAAAAGATGTTATTAAATTGCTCGATGGAGATATTTCTCTGAAACCAAAATTGAGTTCGGAAATTTCCGAATTAGATAAATCGCAAATTGAATATGAACCCCCGAAAGGAACTAATTATAGACTTACGGTCGATAAAGTGATAACTGTTTGTTCAAAATTATTATCCGAAGAAAAATATTTTAATCTGATGCTTGATCTTTCACAGCTTATGATTTTTACCGGCGAGAATTCTTATGCGCTTGAAATTGCAGAAGAGTTATTAAGTAAACTTCTTTCAAATAAAAAACACGCCAATGTTCAGGCAGAAACTAATTTGATGATTTCTAAAATTTATTGGGCTCAGGCATATTGGGATGACTGTGACCATTTTATTTCGGAAGCGATGAGCATATTTAAATCTATCGGAAGTGAATCAGGTATTGCAAAATGCGAGAACATGCTTGGTACTTTATATGGTGAGAAAGGTGAATTTGAAAGTGCACATATCCATTTTGAAAATGCTTTAAACCACCTGAATGGCGAAGAAAATTTATCGGCCAAGGCAATGATTTTAACCAATCTTGGAATTATTAATACTATCAACGGAAATTATGAGATGGCCGTTTGGAATTATAAAAATTCAACTGAAATATTTAAACAGCTTAAGGATGTTCGAAGATTAGCAAGAGTATATCATAATATGGGAATGTTATATACCAGGCTGGAAAAGTATGATGCTGCAACAGATGAATTTAACAAATGCATAGCTCTTTCGCTCGAAAACGATTATTTATCTAACTGTGCTGTAGCCTATTTAGGAAAGGCATTCGTGTATACACAACTAAAGAATCCATCACTTGCAGATGCATTTACAGATAAAGCAATGGAAATTGCCTACAAATTGAACGATACACTTTCAATTGCTGATATTTATAAAGTTAAAGGAATGATTCAAAGCAATCTTGAAAATTATGAACTATCAGAGGAAATGTTTGAAAACAGTATAAGATTGAATAAAGATATTGAAAGTAAATTAAATGAAGCTGAAAGCTCTGCTGAACTAGGCAACCTTCTTCAGAAAAATAATAGAATTATGGAAGCGAAATCTTACTTGACAGTTGCTTCAAACTTTTTCAATGGATTAAAACAAGAAAACCTAACTGCTGGACTTATCGAGCAGAGTATATAAAAATTATTTATAAAAGAAATAAATACCGGAAATACTAATGAAAACCATTTTAACAATTTTACTTACTTTCATACTATTATTTTGGGGTTGTGACAACGCCTCAGACTTAGCAGTTAATATCTCAGGGAATAGTAATAGTGTTTCCAAATCAACCGAAAACAACTTTGAGCAAATTCCCCTTCCTACTAAATCTGCATTATGGATTGATAGTTTATTCACTGTGAGCAAAGAAATTGATGGTTCGGTTGGTGGTAGAATAATTATGGAAAAATATTATATCGCTGATGATGGTGACTCATTAATTATTTATGCGGATTTGAGAATACCTGAAGGTGCATTTCAGGGATCTGAAATAATTACTATGACGCTTGACGATGAATATGCTGCCATACACTTTTATCCCGAAATGGTTTTTGCTGATACACTGAGACTTTTTCAGAACTTTGAGGGACTGCATCTAGAAAATTATTCAACCGGAACATTGGATTTTGTTTTTATCAGAGATGATGGAATAGTTGAACTCATTAAAAAGAATGGGCTTCAGGTTGTAAAACCACAAGGAATTGTCAGAGTACAAAACGCAAAACTTCTTCACTTCTCCAGATATGGCTGGATTAGGAAGACGGTATCACCTATTCAAATAGATCCTATCACTTATGAGGATTGATTAGAAGATTAATCTACTTGATTCGGACACTGAAAACTTCAAGTTACAAGCTCATTAATAAAAATGGGACTGGGGAAATCAGGTCTACTTTGTCTCTTTTCACCACCTTGATCATATAATACACCTTAAATATTGTAATAATCTGGAACCGGTTCTCGCTATGGAACAGAAAGTATCTGTTTCAATTTGGCAATTATGTTGAAATAGCAATTAAAATAGTTTATTAAATTCCTACTTGTGTGGCATTCAATTTGGGCTTCTGAAGCAACCGCGCTAATTAGACGGCTTATAGATTGAAGGATGATATGATTGAACTATTTCAAGTTAAGCATAATCACTTTAATCTGGAGGCATAAATGAAACTTATTATTTCCGGGCTCGTATTGTTTACATTCGTATTTACAGCTTGTGAACATGTTAACGAACCTGTTACACTTCAAACTGAATTAAACAAAGAGTTTGATTCACCAAACGATAAATCGGCACAGGAATTAAAAATTTCGATAATTCCCTTACCTGAAAAATCTTTAATCTATCTGGATAGTGTATTTACAGTAACAAAACTAATTAATGGATTGCTTGGTGGAACAATAACACTTGACAAGACATACATAAGCAAAGAAGGAAAATTGGTTACTGTACTCGTTAATATGATTATTCCTCCGCTCGCATTTATTGGTCAAAGGGAAATTACAGTTACAATAGAAGACTCAATTGCGGTTATGAATTGCGGACCAGGTATGAACTTTCGTCGACCACTTTCTCTTGTTCAGACATTCACAGGGCTGGATTTAAAGGATTATGAAACACAGGAAATCGACTATGGATATATAAACGACGATGGTCACTTTTATTCAATACCAAGAACTGCAATCATTATCAACAAACCGCTTGGACTTGTAAGTGTAATTGGAGCAAAGATAAATCACTTTTCAAAATACGGATGGGTTCGTAAGCACAATAGTGATAACTGAAAAATTTAAATAGAACGAAAATCTTTTGGGAAAGGGAATTGAATTTTACAGATGGGGAGAACTCAAGATTCGATTCCCTTTCTCGATTTTATACCTTTTTGGTAATAATGTTTTACTTCCTTCATTTCAGTTGCAAGATCAGCCAATTCAATCAACTCTTCCGGACAATATCTTCCAGTTAATATAAGCTCTACATTTTTTGGTTTTTGTTTTATAAGTTCTGTTAGTTCTTCAGTCTTTATCAGCTTAAAATAAATTGCAACAATTGCTTCATCAAGAATAATTAAATCGTACTCACCACTTAGCATTTTTTCTTTGGCTGTTTGCAATCCATTTTTTGCTTTTGCTAATTCTTCTTCACCAGGGAGTTGTTTTTTATAAACGAATTCATCCCCACCAAATTGCTCAATCTCTATCCACTCTGATAAATATTTAATACTGTTTAATTCATTGTAAGGATACTCTTTCATAAATTGAGCAATGTAAGTCTTTAAGCCAAAACCAGCAGCACGTATTGCCTGCCCGATGGCTGCGGTGGATTTTCCTTTTCCATTGCCTGTGTAAATTTGAACAAAACCTCGTTTGAGTTTACTCATTGATCACCTTGTTGGAAATTCTTTTAAGTTCATTACTCTCTCTGCTTGATTTAAATGCCTTCTATCATGCTTTGAAATTATTATTAAAGGATCACCAAGATTTAATCTTATCATAATATTCACAGGTGAGCTAAGCTTAATTTTTTCCAAATCAAGATGTTCCATTTTGCCGGCAAGTTCAATCAGCTTTTCAGATGACTTAACATATTCATCTATAATTTTATTTTGTACTGCACTCTTATCCGGAAAAAAAACTTTGAATGTTTTTGCCTTTTTAAGATTGGTCGGATCAACACCTTCTGAAACTAGTTTACCCATAAAACTTTGCTTATAAGTAAAATCTTTTTCAGAACCAGTCGGAAATGAGTTTAAAATGTTTTCAATTTTATCTAAATATAAACTATTAGAATTAACGAGATGAGATAAGCATTCACCAACACTCCAGGAGTTGAGATGAGATTTCCAGTTGAGCTGAATATCAGAAAGATGAGAGAAAGATTTCTTTGCTCTTTCAATATTCTCTTTAGTTGATATGATACAGTCTTTTATTATATGAATTGATGAAGGCATGCTAGTATAGCTGAAGAACAAAATTAACCTTTTAGTAAAAATGTCTCTCCAATATCTCTCAATCCAACTTTAATACTATAATTTTTACTTGATTTATTAAGCCAATCTAAAGGTTCGTAAATCATTTCGCCGCTGTCAAAAGTTTTTGTGTGAATGGGAATAAAGTATTTTGCTCCCAGATGATACTCAGCCATCACAAGGGCTTCTTCAGGAGTGCAATGATATTTCCTCCACGGTTTGTAAGCCCCAATAGGCATAATTGCAATATCAACATTTTCGTCCCGATGTTTTTTAAACTTGTCAGTGAAAGTTGTATCTCCTCCAAACAAAATCTTCTTTCCATATCTTTCCATTATAAAACCATTAAAACTCCTTCCATCTTTGAAATGGCCGCCAGTTCGATCCTTTTCACCCGGGTATCTCCAGCCGAAATGCTGTACTTCAATCCCTTTGAAATTAATTCTATTTAAACTTATTCTTTCATCCCAATCAACTTCCTGAAGAGATTTCCACTTTAAATCTTCAACTACATCTTTGGTATTATACGCAACGATACAATCGAGTTCACCGGAATATTTTTCTGTTAATGCTTTCAAAGTTTTGTAATCCATATGATCCATATGAGCATGCGAAAGCAAAACGATATCGGGTTTGGGAATATCTTCAAGCATCAATGCCGGGAGGCTGGCCCTTTTCGGTCCAAGAATGAAACCTTCAATATAAACTCCAACTGCTTCAAAGAAGACTGGATCTGTTAGAATATATTTTCCGAAGAAATTAATAAGAACTGTTGCGTGACCTATCCAGGCAATATTAATTTCATCATCTTTCCATCTTTCCAATTTCGGTCTCGATGCGGGGACAATCATATCAGCAACAGAAGGAGAATTATTCATCCCTCTAATAATTTTAGGAGTCAGAATCAATGTTCCTGCTGCTGCGATTGCACTACTTTTTATAAATTTTCTTCTATCCATTCAAACTTTCATAAAATTACTTTGACAGTATAATGCTCAGATTAAATTCTGGTTTAATCATCTTAATAATAAATATTATTGATTCTTAGTTCGATAAAATTTAGTTTGCGCTAGTCTTTAAATAACAAATTATTATATAAAATGATAGACATTCTTATTTCTCTGATTATTGCCGGAATTGCGGGCTCAATTGCACGTTCACTATCGGGTTTCAGTCGGGGTGGATGCATAATTTCAATCGTAGTTGGATTTATAGGAGCAGTAATCGGAAGCTGGCTTTCACACGAATTACAACTGCCGGATCCATTTATAATCGAGATCAGAGGAAGCAGCTACAACATTTTATGGACTATAATTGGTGCGGTTATTTTCACAGCAGCACTAAGTTTGCTCACACCTGATAAAAAGAAATAGCACTCTTTAAATGAGCAGTCAATTCAACGGTTCCCAAAAAATAAAAGAAGCATTAAATAGTTATATAAAATTAATCCGTTCTGCTGAGTCATTGAGTTCTAGGATTAATCTTGAGTTGAGTGAATATGGATTGACAGAAAGTCAGTTCGGGGTTTTAGACGCTCTTCTGCATCTGGGCCCAATGAAGCATAAAGAGATTGGTAAAAAAATTCTAAAGAGCGGCGGCAATATTACAATGGTGATTAATAACCTTGAAAGACGTGAGTTGGTTCAGAGAAAAAGAGGTGAGCAAGACAAGCGTCAATTCATTATTCATCTTACCTTAAAAGGAAAGAATAAAATTTTAGATACGCTTCCTCATATATCCAAATCAATTAAAAAGCATTTTGAAATATTGAACAAAGAAGAGAAAAAGGAATTACAGCGTTTGTGTAAAATTGTAGGACTTCAATTCCGGAATTAGTTTACGAAATTGCTCGTGATTTATACTCATCAAGAATCCAGGGAAGAATCTCCCCAGCTTTTCCGAAGTATGAATAATTCACTGATGAGGATATCTCCGTTTCTTCAATATTTATTTCAACTATTGTTGCACCGCTGGTTTTAGCTGTGTTAACCAACCCGGCTGCTGGATAAACAACAGCAGAAGTTCCAACAACAAAGAAAACATTTGCTTTCATTGCTGCAAGTTCACCTCCCCGAAACTGATCCTCGGGAAGATATTCACCAAACCAAACTACACCGGGACGTATCAGTCCGCCGCAGTTACATTTAGGAACACCGTGAGAAAAATCTAATTCTTCGTCGTGATTCTTCTTACAGCTTATGCAAAAATTCTTTTCGATGTCTCCGTGAAGTTCAAATATTTTTTTGCTGCCGGCACGTCGATGAAGGTTATCGACATTTTGAGTTACAACGGTTACATCTTTGAAGTGGTTTTGCATTTCTGCAATTGTCAGGTGTGCAGCATTTGGTTGGGCTTCGTGAACAATTTTTNTTCTGTAATTATACCATTCCCAAACAAGTTCGGGATTTCTCATAAATGCATCAAAGTTTGCTAACTCTTCCGGTTTGAATTTATTCCACAAACCTTGCTTTCCTCTGAAAGTAGGAATTCCACTTTCAGAGGAAATCCCCGCACCCGTAAAAAATACAATCGTTTTAGATTGTAATAATCTATCAATCAGCCTTCTATCTATCTAGATCACTCGAGTTCTTTATTTACTTCTTTCAGAAGTTGTTTTGCTTCCTTTAAATATTCCTCATCATCTTCCAGTACGAATGGAGCTTTTTCAACAAGAAGTAAATTTTCTTTCGCTAATTCATATTCATCTTCTTCGATGTATGCTTTTGCCAACTCAAGGTGAAACATTCGAAAGTTTGGTTTGAGTTTGATCGCGTTTTGAAGTTCTCTGATTGCAACTTCCATATCGCCCCATCCCAATCCAAGCGGAAGTCTTACTAGATAAGATTTCTCGCAAACTTTTGCATGAGTTCTTCCTAAAACATAATGAGAAAGTGCCTGAACATAATTTCCACCATTATTTAATTGAATCGCTCTTTCACTATCTGACTTAACATCATCTACCGTTCCGATCGCAGAAAAAACTCCCTGAAATAATGCTATTCTTCCATTTACTATTGCTCTTCTTAAATACGTAACTGATTGGTCCGAAGCAAGTTTAACAGCACTATCAGCGTACACAAAAGATTTTCTGTACTTATTGAACTTTGCATCCTTTTGTTCATCAGTTTCCTCGGGCATCTTATTGGCAATATCTACTATTGCTCTGCTTATTCTCCAAAGAACTTCCCAATTAGCTGGCTTAAGCTTGTCTGCTTTCTGATATGCTTCTAAAGATTTTTGATGCTGGAATTCAGTATTGTATTTATCTCCTTCCTGAATTAAATCTTCAAATGTTTGTGCAAAAAGATTACTGCTAATTGAAACAAAAAATAAAAGCGCAAGAATAATTGTAGATGTTTTCATTTTTCTCCTTTGCTTAATCGAACAAAGATTTTTTTGATTTTTCTTCTGAAGTATTTGTAAACTTAGATTTATGAAGATCAGTATTTGCTAGTGAGATAAACCTTGTCCAGTTAGAATCAGATTTTAACTCGGAATCGATTGCATTCTGGTAAGCATTAACTTTTGCACTAAGTTCGTCTGCCTGATACAATGATATAGCTTCTGCAGTTTTCGGAACAACAGGAGATGCGTGCTCAAGCTTGCCTTGATGACTCAGAATCAGATGTATAAGATTATTCTCCAGTTCTATAGGAAAGTTCGAAATCTTTTTTATTTCATCCCGAACTAAGTTTGATGCAATAACTATGTGTCCAACAAGCTTACCTTTATCGGTGTACTCAAATGCTGAGTCGTAAGATAACTCTTCAATCTTTCCGATATCGTGCAGCATCGCTCCGGAAAGGAGAAGATCTTTATTCAACTCTGGATGAAATTCACACATCAGCTCGCAGATTTTTATTATTTCCAGAGTATGTTCCAACAAACCGTGAATGTATGCGTGATGCCAGGATTTTCCTGCAGGTGCAAGACAAAATTGTTCGAATCGTTCTTCCGTAAAAATCTGAGTCAGGAGTTTTTTAAGAAATTTGTTTGAGTTGCTTTTGATTCGTTGATTGAACTCGTTTTTCATCTCGTCGAGATTACGTTTAGACTCAGGTAAAAAATTTCTCGGCTTCACTCCATCTTTATCTGTCGAAAGTCTGATATTTGAAACTCTGATTTGTAACGATCCCTGATACTCTTCAAGTACGCCTGCTACTTTTACAACATCACCAACTTTCCCTCTTAAAGCCAGCTCTGTAAAACCTTCCCAGATATTTGCATTTAGAGATGCTGTTTTGTCTCCAAGTTCTGTAGAGAGAAAGTCGCTTCCGCTTCTTGTGCTACGTATCTCAATCTTTTTAATGAGAAGAAAATGATCTATCCGATCGTTCTTTGAGAGAGTATTTAATTCGGGTTGGTTTATCAAGTTTGTTTTCTAATTTCCTCAAGAAAAATTAGTGCTGATTATTCATCACTAAACAAAACGTCTGGTGAATCAATAAATTACTGATTCAATTTTTTCTTTTAACTGTTCTGTAAATATCGGTTTCTGTTTAATCGTTCTTACTCCAATTTCCTGATATGATTTCAGTGTGGTTTCAAATTCCGAATCGATGATACTTATGAAAGGGACCATTATATTTTTATTTTCTTTGCGAACCATATTAACAAACTGCAATCCATTCATCAGAGGTAAGCCATGTTCTAAAATGATTAATGATGGCAGTTTCGCAGAAATTATTCCCAATGCTTCAAATGCATTTTCAGCAGTTATAACAGCAAAGTTTTGATAATATTTTTTGATTTCTGTTTCAAGCAATCGCAATTCTTCCCTGTCATCAATCACTAGCAAAACAGTAATAACAGCAGAGGGAATTGTAAAGTGAAATTCACTGCCTTTGCCCTCAGTTGAGTAAAACCAAATCTGTCCACCGTGTTTTTCAATTATTTGTTTCGTTACGGCAAGTCCTAAACCGCTTCCCTTTTCTCCTTTTGTTCCTTCTGTAGTAAAAAGTTTACCTATGTTAAAAAGTTTTTCCTTATTTGCCTCTGAAATTCCCAGGCCGTTATCCTTAACAACAAATTCAACTAATTGATTATTGTAGATATTCGCACTTACTTCCACCGAATCATTTTCGTTTGAAAATTTGACGGCATTACTCAAAAGACAAATGATAACCTGGTTTGTAAGTCTTTCATCTGCTTCAATATACAATGCATCAGGAATGTTTACAGAAATAGTAATATTCTTCCTAACTGTTACTCCCGTCAGATATGAAATAGAATTGTAAACAAGACTTTGTGCATGAATCTTATGCGCTTCAATTTTAAGTCGTCCGGTTTGAAGCCTGGACCAATCCAGCATATAATTTATCAACTGCAGTTGATTTTGAGAGGAGTCATATATGTACTTCAAGTATTCCATTTTATCTTTTTCAGATAACGATGTTTCATTAAGAAGAATTTCTGCAAAACCCAGAATACTTGTAAATGGTGCTCTCAGGTCGTGTGAGAGTATTGAGATAAAATCATCTTTTGAAGAATTAAGCTGTTCAAGCTCATCGTTTTTCTTTGAGAGCTTATCAAGTGCCGATGTAAAATCGCTGATATCAAGTACCAACCCGAATCTTTTAATTACTTTCCCATTAATATCCCGCGTTACACATATATTCTCGTACACTGGTAGCAGGGTTCCATCCTTTTTGGTAATTTTATATTTAAGCTTGATTGTATTTTCATCAGTCTTTTTATCAAACTCATCTATTTTCCTTCTATAGGTAGCTCTGTCTTCTTTTATTATAAGCGAGAACCAACCGTCTTTAAGTTCTTTAATTTCGGAAGCGAGAAATCCTGTAATACCTAAAATATTTTCTGAATACTGGATGTCCGAATTAACGGTTTCGGTATCCTCCTGCCAGAAGCAAATTCCACTTAAATTACTTACAGCTTCGTCGAAACTAAAATTTAGAGATTCTTTCATTTAACTATCAAAAATACTTTCAGTGTTTAATCATTAGTTAACTATCTTCAGAAAAATGCACGTATAAATTATAAAAAATAATTGCAACTTATAATAGAAATCTGCACATATTTGTGAACTTTAATAGGTTTGTAAGTGTTATTTAAAATATTTTACGCATGAAAGAAGACTATGAAATTATTCTATCTTCCATTTTTTTTATTCCTCATACCAGTTTCGGCATTTGCCCAGATGAGCACTAGTTCCATATATGGCAAGGTTATAGATAATATTACAAACGAACCATTGATTGGTGCAAACGTAATTGTTCTTGGTACAGACCTTGGAGCCGCAACAAATGCTCAGGGCGAGTTTGCGATTGATAATATTCCGCCAAATACTTATCAGGTACGTGCATCAGTTGTAGGCTACAACAGCATAACCAAAACTGATGTTGCCGTTATGCCCGGAAGACCTGCACAGGTTAATTTTGAATTAACCACACAAGCAATTGTACTTGAAGGTGTTGTTGTTCAGAGCGATTACTTTACCAGAAACCCTATAGAAGTTGGAAGTATAAAAGGATTCAGCAATGAAGAAATAAGAAGAAGTGCAGGTGGATTTGAAGATGTAATAAGAGCTGTTTCTGTTCTGCCCGGTGTTGCACAAGCAGATCCGGGAAGAAATGACTTAATTGTAAGAGGCGGAGGTCCATCCGAAAATCTTTATTTGATCGATGGAATTCCAGTTCAGAATATTAATCACTTCGGAACTCAGGGTGCAACAGGAGGTCCACTCAGCTATGTGAATCTGGATTTTGTAAGTGGAACAACTTTTTCAACTGGAGGATTTTCTGTTTTAAACGGAGATAAAATTTCATCAGTTTTAACAATTGACTTTCGTGAAGGAAGAAAAGATAAAATTGGAGGAAAAGGAACAATTTCCGCAACCCAGTTTGGACTCGATCTTGAGGGACCGGTAACGAGTAACTCAACATTCATCGTCTCGGCAAGAAGAAGTTATCTTGATTTCATTTTCAAAGCTGCAGATTTTTCATTCGTTCCGGAATATTATGATGGCTTCGCCAAGTACGATTGGAAATTTGATAACAGAAATTCGATTTCGTTTCTTCTTATAGCGGCTTTTGATAATGTGAAATATTTTAATGATACGGAAGATCAACGATACGATAATTCAAGAATTCTTGGAAGTGACCAAACACAATATGCAACAGGATTATCTTATCGTCATTTATTTAACAGCGGTTTTATCAATTTAAATCTGAACAGAAATTATGTTGATTACAACACTCAGCAAAACGACTCGCTGCTAAATCCCATTTTCATCAACAACTCTCTTGAAAAAGAAAATACTCTAAAAGCTGATATCACTTACAAACTAAATAAGACAGTTGAGTTAAATGCAGGAGTTTCAGGCAAGCTTATCAATTTTGAAGCAGATGTTTTCGTACCTGAATTTACGAGCACTTTTGGCGACAGCATTCCGACCACGGATATAAATGCTGATGAGAATTATAATAAACTCGCAGCATATACTAACTTCAGTTTTCTTTTCTTTGATAAACTAAATCTAAATCTCGGAATCAGAGCCGATTATTTTAGTCCAACATCAACAAAAACATTTTTCAGTCCGAGGTTTTCGACTTCGTATCGCTTAACTGATATAACATCATTAACATTCAGCACCGGAGTTTATCATCAGTCACCATCTTATATCTGGTTAGTTGGCGATAAAGTAAATCTTGAATTAAAAAACATCCGTGTAAATCAATATGTTCTCGGCGTTGATCAATATTTTTCTGCTGATGCATTGTTCAGAGTCGAAGGATTCCTGAAAGATTACTTTGATTATCCAACAAGTTTACGCAGAACTTATCTGATTCTTGCAAATACAGGCGCCGGTTTCTCAGGCTCAGATGAAAACTTCGCTTCATTTGGTTTAGATCCTTTAAACTCAGAAGGAACAGGATTAGCGAAAGGATTTGAAGTTTCTCTTCAGAAAAAACTATCAGACAATCCTTACTACGGAATTCTCAGCTTGACATACAGCGAAGCTAATTTCATTGCCTTGGATAAAGTTGATAGGATTGGCAGCTACGATCAAACCTGGATCTTCAACATAAGCGGCGGCTATAAAATAACTGAAGAGTGGGAAGTAGCTACCAAGTTCAGATATTCAACAGGAAAACCTTACACTCCTTATAATTCAGATGGAACGCAAAGCGTCGAAAATATAAACACGGTTCGATTTCCGGTAAACCACAGTCTAGATGTAAGAGTTGATAAAAGATGGTTCTTCGCCGGATGGACTTTAATTACTTATGTTGATATTCAGAATATCTACAACAGAAAAAACATAACAGGTGTCAGATGGGATGAGCGAACACAGTCACCAGAGTTTAATGAAACGATTGGAATTCTTCCATCTGTTGGAATTAGTGCGATGTTTTAGACAACAAACACTTTTGCAATATCAATTAAGAGTGAAGGTTGGTTTACAAGCGCAGTTGTAAATAATCTTCCTAAAGTTCTTTTTTCGTAAGGAACTTTGTTGAAGGAGTGTGCAATGTTATTAAACTTCTCATCTGAAAAATTGTAAATGCCTTCTTTAATTCTGTTAAAAGTTTCGTGGCGTTTACCTAGCCTGTCTGCCCACGCTTTGTCATAAGTTAAAATGTGATCAAGCTTTTTCATTTTAACAGCTTCAGCGGCGATCGTTCCGGCAATTTTCCCACCGATCATTCCACTTGCAATTCCTCCGCCGCTTAATGGATTTACTTGTCTGGCAGCATCTCCAACAAGCATAATTCCCATCGCTGAAATTTTCTTGAGTGTGATTGCACACGGAACTCCACCTGCAATTTTAGTTAACACCGGTGCATTAGGATAATGCTTGTTCATAAAATCATCAAGAAATGACTGTGCTGATTTTTTCTTGCCGACCAATCCGCTGACACCCAGCCCAATGTTTGCTTTGTTATGTCCTTTCGGAAAAACCCAGAAGTATCCGTTCGGCGCAACATCTTTCCCGAAATAAAAATAAAGTGTGTTTTGATCAACAGGAATATTTGCAGCAGTAATCTGAACAGCGCTTTCCATATCACGGAAATCAATGTGAGTTTCGAGTCCGGCCCAGCGGCCAACACGTGATTCAACTCCATCCGCAGCAATTACAACTTTAGCTTTTACTTCTTTCTGCTCACCGTGATATTCATATTTAACTCCTGCTACTTTTCCATCATCAAATAACAATTCATTAACATAAGCTCGAGTTAGAATTTCGACTCCGGCATCAGCAGCAGTTCGGGCAAGTTCGTAGTCAAATATTCTTCGTTCAAGAACGTAACCAGCTTCACCAAAATCCAAAATTACTTCTGTTCCATCGGGTGCATTGAAAGAGAACTTGCTAATTTTTGCAGCAATCCATTTATCATCAGAAGGAATAAATTCTTCAACACCAACTTTGCTTATTGCTTCACCACATCTAACAGGATATCCAACATCACGATCCTTTTCCAGCATCAAAACCGAAACACCCTGTTCAGCAGCGAATCGCGCGGCCATTGATCCAGCAGGTCCCGTTCCAACTACTATTATGTCGTATTCTTGTTTCAGTTTACTTGATCTCTTCTGTTAATTCGAATTATTATTTTAAATTAATAGTCTACAGTCATCAGTTCGCAGTCTGCAAATCTTCATAAATATTTTTCAGGATTTTCGATCATATGATTTAACATTCGTCCAATTTCTTCGGATCTTTCAATGAAATTTTTGTATTTGGATTTATCAATGTATTTGCAGCTTAATGAAAAGTCCAGCCAAACCTGTGTTTCCGAGTTTTCCATATCCGCATCAGTCATTTTTGAAACAAAGTGTGCTGGATATTTTCTTTTTCTGTACCCTTCTCCTATTGAGGAGCAAACACTTCTGGAAGATCTTCTGATTTGTGAAATCAGTCCAAATTTTTCTTCATCAGGATAAGATTTGGTTAACACAAATATATCCATCGCCACCTTGAATGCTTTCTGATAGACTTTTAAATCTCTGAACGTGCTCATTATGATAGTCCTAAATTATGATGAATTGTGGACTGTTGACTGAGGACTGCCAACTTTCAGCTTAAAATGAAAACTCATTTCACTAGCACACCTTCCTTATTGAACTTAATAACCTCAATTGGACAAGACCAAACACATTTAGCACAGTTAGTACACCGTGGATCAATTATAAAAATCTCTGCTTCTTTCAGTTCGATTGCATCTTCAGGACAAACGCCGACGCAGCATCCGCAGAAGTCGCACTTATCCGGAAGGATTTCTATCATTAGCTTGCCTGTTTTTGCCTGGCGATAAATACTCATGAACCCAATTCCTCTCTTATCTTTTTCTTCTCTCTCTCCAGATCATTATTCGTTTTCATAAGTTCAATCTGTTTTCTCTCATCATCACTCAATTCAATCTCTCTTCGGTTGGATTGAATTCTTTTTTCTATTCGCTCAATAACAAATTTCATTACTGTATCTTTTGCAAATTTCATCAGTGTCATCTCTGTAGTTATACTTGGAAATCTTTCTTCCCAACTGCTGCTGACAGAATATTTATCAAATGTCAATTCACGAACATAAGTTTCTTTTTTCTCGTCGTTTAATACACTAACCAGTCCGCTTGTTGTAAAGTTAGCATCATTTTCAAATTCATCTTTTACGAACTCAAATAATTCACGATTTAAGGAATTACCAAAATCCTCCGGATGTAGATAAGTAAATATTAATTCGGCAACCGGTTTATCTGCTTCAAATAATGACTTCAAAATTTCTTTTTCAAGATTATATAAAACCGGTGAAACTTCAGTTGCAGCATTAATAAGTGTTGATGCTGTTTCTTCAGCCCTTCTGCTTTGAACAACTTTTACATCAGGTTTCTCAAATCTCTTAACTTGTTTTATCTGCTTATCAAGTTCCGATTCAAGAAGCTTTTCCCTGAGATTAAATTTCTGCGCAATGTTTCTTATTAAAAGATTTCGCTTAAGTTCATCATTTATTAAAGCAACTGGTTTGACTAACTCTCTTATTGCTTCTGCTGCAGTTGATGGATCATCGAATTTTCCCTGCGCTTCATAAAACTTACTTTCATATTCAAGAAAGTTTTCAGCTCTCTTAATTAATTCTTCAAACTCATCCTTTCCATATTTATTCACATAGGAATCTGGATCTTCTCCTTTTGGGAGCGAGACAATTTTTACTTCCATATCCCGCTTAAGAAGAATTTCAATACTTCTCATCGAAGCTTTTATTCCAGCAACATCAGCATCAAAAAGCAGCACAACATTTTTTGTATATCTCGATAAAAGTTGAACCTGATCATCAGTCAAAGCTGTTCCTGAAACTGCGACAACATTTTTAATTCCGCTTTGGTAAAGCGAAATCAAATCCATATATCCTTCAACAATAATTGCTTTATCGAGACGGCGAATATCATCTTTCGCAAATGATAGTCCGTAGAGAATTCTTCCTTTAATATATATGAGTGATTCAGGTGAATTAATATATTTTGCGCCGGTATCTTTTGCATCGAGGACTCTGCCAGCAAATGCCACAACTCTTCCGTTCGGAGAAAAAATCGGAAAAATTAATCTTCCGGGAAGTTTATCGTATAATTTTCCTTCAGCATTTTTTCCAATTAGACCAAGCTGAATACATTTATCAATATTTAAATTTCTGCTCTTAGCATAGTTGATAAAATTTTCCCAGCCTTTTAACGAGTAGCCTAATCCGAACGAACGCAGTGTTTGTGTTTTGATGTTTCTTTCGTTGAGATACTTTCGTGCAAATTCTCCTTCATCATCATTTAAAAGATTATTCAAAAAATATCTTGCTGCCTCTGTGTTGATGTCGTAAAGAACTTCCTGCTCCGATTGCTGCTCGGTGTATTCTTGTTTGTCGAATTCAATTGTAATCCCCTGCTGTTCAGCAAGTTCCTGTACGGCTTCAACAAAAGAAATTTTATGGAACTCTGTTAAAAACTTGAAAACGTTTCCACCGGTATGACATCCAAAACAATGAAAGATCTGTTTTTCATCACTTACTGTAAAAGACGGAGTTTTTTCGGAATGGAATGGACAGAGTCCGATAAAGTTCTTTCCCCTTTTTCTCAACTGAACATGCTGCGATATCACATCAACAATATCAACCGAGTTACGTATTTCTTCTATTTTAGACTCTGGAATTCTCATATCTGTTTAAGCAATTCAATCGTAAATATAATTGTAATTTTACTCATTTATTAAGTGAACAAATACAAACTTTTTCACACCACAGCATATTTCATATATTTGCAAAGAATTTTGATTAGAAGAATGATAAATCCCACAAAAAATAGCGTTCTTATTTTCCTTCCGAAAAAAGATTTTAATGAGGAGGAATTCACTATTGTCAGAAGAAGATTGCAGAAAGCAGGCAAGCAGATTTTTATAACTTCCGATGACCATTCAGNCTGTAATGGAAGCAAGGGAATGAAAGTAAAATCAGATACAAGTTTCCATAATGTGAATGTAAATAATTTTGGAGCTTTCATTTTAATTGGTGGAATAGGAAGCAAATCCTACTGGAAAAATGAAGTGCTGCACAAAATCATAAAAAAATTCTTTGATGCAAAAAAAGTTGTTGCTGCAATCTGCTCATCTCCAATAACTCTTGCAAAAGTAGGG